>OGQX01000947.1_pt1 | contig 29352 bp, 27 predicted proteins | sample 1553291 | NCBI WGS metagenome assembly OGQX01 (sample SAMEA2580030, study PRJEB22360) | human gut metagenome | biome: human gut; feature: human-associated habitat; material: faeces | place: Denmark | collected 2008/2010
ACTCTGATTACAGGGTTATTCTACCTGAATGTTTCTGCAATACAGTTCAGATAAAATAAGATTTCCCGATAGCCATTTCATCAACTGAATCAGCTACAAGATTATATTTTCCCTTTTATTGGGATTCCAATAACTTAGATAAGCAGGTTACTTTTATCATGCTATCATGGTATCGGGACTACATATTATATTGGATATAGGTTTTATGAGAACAATAGCCATTTATCCCAGATAACTACATCTTCTGTGTTTTTGAAACTTTGGTTTATCAAACCATATATATCGCAACATTATTTTCTGATTACTGAGATTCGTATTGTTCTAAAATTGAATAATACTTATAGCATCTATTTCTGAATACACGAAAATTAGTTTGATAAGTTTTAGGACTCTATACAACAATATTCCGCTATATGGATATTCCAAGACAACCGGATGCTACAGCACATGGTTAACAGGAATATGCCTCCAAAGAATTGTGTTGTTGATTTCGGTTTGCAACGGCTTTCTCTGGTAAATTTGGGTGTAATAATCATTCCCGGAAGGTATTGTTCTGACGTGCAGAGTTTTCCAAGCAAGTTGTACTTTTGTGGCCACAAAACTCCGTTTCGTACTCACAAAAGTAACTTGCCGAATGCTGGCGCATCGGAGCGGCAGGCCGCTGTTTCGCATGGCGAAAGATGGTCCGGGAAACCTAACCACCTTTGTATTCAAGCATGAAGAATCAGAGAAACAAGTACATCAAGGTAAGAATGACACCGGAGGAAGTACAACAGTTTAAGGAGAAATCTGCCACCTATTCATCTGTGAGCCATTATATACGCTCGGCATTGGCAGAGTATTCAAATATTGGTACCAAAAGGCAGCTCGAACTGATGAATGATTTGGGTTTGTTTTACCGGAAATATCAGAATGAACTTTCCTGGGCTGGAGGAAACCTTAATCAGTCGGTTAAACGTGCCAATGAGCTTGCGGTAGCCGGATTACTCGCACCCAGCTATATTCAGGAAGTTCTGTTACCTGTTATCCTTGAAACTCAGGAAACATTGAACCGAATAAAGAAAGACCTTGATTCTCTGACACAGAAAGCTGTCAGAATCTGAATTGCAGACTACACGATATTCAATCATTTCAGATATTATTATTGCGTAACCGTAGATTAATGAGCTTGAAGTATTTCGGTTACTCAGTCACTTAAACCTTGATAAATAAAGATTCAATATGATAGCAACCATATTACCGGGAAGCACGAACTTCCATGCTGTCGGTTACAATGAATATAAAGTATCGAAAGGTATTGCACGGCTTATCGAGATTCAGAATTTCGGTTCACTCGGAACTTTTCACAAACCTACCCCAAGTGAGTTGGTCGGTTATCTCCAGAAGTACAGTTCACAGAACAGCAGAATCAGGAAACCGCAGTTTCATGTGGCCATATCATGTAAAGGTCACGAAATGTCGGAAGATGAGTTGCTGGATTTTGCACACCAGTATCTCAAGGAAATGGGATACGGAGAATCCGGTCAGCCATTGCTTGTTTACTCCCATTATGACACAGAGAATACCCATCTTCATATTGTCACTTCAAGAGTGGCACCTGATGGAAGAAAGATTCAGCACAGTCATGAGCGCAGACGTTCTCAAGAAGTCATTGACCGTATTCTTGGTAACGACAGGAAGAAGAAAACGGAAGATGACATTAATTTGGCCAAGCAGTACACTTTCTCTTCATTTGCCCAATTCAAGTCTATAATGGTTTCCATGGGATATGAAGTCTATCAGAAAGATGGAAATGTATTCGTCAAGCATGGTGGAAAGGTTCAGAAGGAAATCCCTTTTACTGAAATAGAAAGTCTTTTCAAGAGCGGTTATCGGGAAAGGACACGTTGCCGTCAGCTCAGAAGTATATTAAAGAAGTACCGTGACGTAAGTTCCAACAAGGAGGAACTACAGAAGGAACTGAAAACGAAGTTCGGCATTGACATTGTATTCTTCGGCAAGAAGGATGCGCCATACGGGTATATGCTTGTTGATCATGCAAACAAGACCGTCATTCATGGTGCAAGAGTGCTGGCTGTAGAGGAACTCCTGGACTTCACTACTCCTGAAGAGCGGTTCAATCGGATAGAGGACTATATTGACCGATTACTGACACTTAACCCCAAAATTACCCAGAGTGAAATATACAGTAAAATCAAGAAACAGCGTGCCTATATCAAGAAAGGCATCATCTATTTTGATGGCCAAAGCCGATCGTTGAAACCTTTTATGGCAGAAGCTATCGACCGTAATAACCGTATAGACATGGTTGAAATGTTCAACCCGGCTACTGAGGCTGAACGGGATTTGCTTTGTATAATTTTTAATGTTTCCCGGACAGATCTGGTAGATATATCTCCGGAAAGAACACACTACTACACAGATGCAGTGAACCGTCTACGTGAGATATTCAATGATGAAACTATTTCATCCGTCAGGAGTAAACTATATGAAGAAGGTTTTACTGTCCGTCAGGAGGAAGATACAACTTATGCCATAAATTTCGGGCAGCATATCATTATAAATCTTACTGAAGAAAACTTCAATCTTGAACGGCTAAAGAAACAGTCTGTGAAGCAAATTGAACGGCAAAAATACCAGCAACAAACAAAGTCGACTTCACATTTCTCTGGCAAGACCAAGCTGCGTGATGTAGGTGGTGGCAGTCATAGCGAGAAACGTGAGTGGGAAGTTGGACAGAAAGGTAGCTATGATGATATCGATGATGGTAATTCAATGAAAAAGATAACATTATATTAAGTGACAATAGGAAAGACCTTACCACTCAACCCATTACTTTTGGACATGTTTTTGTGCAACTGTTATTGCATCATAACTTATTTCATCTTCAGCGCCTACCGCATCAAGAACTTTATCTGCTAACCACAATGTCAACATCTCTTTCACGTCTTGATGCAAGTATTCTGCAAGCTTAATCACCTGTTCACGCTTTGCTCGCCTATCACCTCGTTCAATCTTACTGAACATAGGTGTGTCTATCTCCAATAGTGCTGCCAATTGTCGTTGCAACACGCCCTGCTTATCTCTGAGTTCTCTAATCCTATTTCCAAATAACATAATGTTATGTTTAAGTTTCGATATTATATTGATTTACTACTCTGTCGTTAGTTTCGTCTAATTCAGACGGAATATTATTTGAGAAATTAAATCCGTCCATCTGTTTTGATTAGTTTATTTAATTTCATTTCTTTAAACAAATCAAACAAAAGCATAGAGACGTTACTTATCTGATCTCCCTCATTATGTCAATTATATTAAAGTTGACCATGGTTCGCAAAAAATATTCATTGCGATAGTGATACTGATATCCATACGTGGCAAGAGCCTTCTATAGAAGGTCAAGTATAAAGCAACTTCCATTGGTATAATACACAGATATCACTACTGTATTATTTTAGTTCTAATTCAAGCATATATTATAAATGAGCCTTTTACCCTCATGCTCAGGAGGTCTGCTTAGAGAAGAGATATCAGAAGTATCATAATTGATACCCAAATTAAATCAGCGAGTCGCTTACCCAATTGTTTCTAAAACTCTTCCCCAAAAGGAGATGTCTTTTTAGGAGCAGCCCCTTTGTTGCGAGACTGCTCAAACTATACATCACCATTGTTCAAAAAATAAAATTTATCGAACATAATTCTGTAAAATTTGATAGTTATTGCATCACATGTTATCATCCCTGTTTGCTTCCGGGCTGGCATTCACTTACTCTCCCGCATTTGCAGTACCATCAGCATAAACGCATTTCACTTCTCTGTTCGGAATGGTTAGAGGTGGAGCAACGTTTTGTTAACGCCTAATTATATATTGTTACTTTTACTATCTTTCTCAGAAAACCCCGAATCGAATGAGCGTTCCAGTTCCAATTCTGGACGAGTTAGCAGAATTGGCATTTCCATTCTATTTTCTAAGACAATCTCTTTAGAAGCATTTTTAGCTCTTGAAACAGCAAATTTTCTAAGATCAGTTATCTGTTTCTCCATAGTCTTAGAAAGAGGTACGGTATTTTTGATAGCATCCAAAATATGTATCATCTGTAATTTGGGAGCAATATTAGATTCTTGTGATTCTACATATGCAGTAAACATAGCTTCCTTTACACATTCTTCAATTTCTGCTCCATTAAATCCTTCAGCTTTTTGGGCTAAAATATCTAAAGCAAATGAAGATACATTTTGACGATTTTTTTGCAAATGTATGGAAAAAATATTCTCTTTTTCTTTCTGACTTGGAAGATCCACAAAAAAGATTTCGTCAAATCTGCCTTTTCTAAGTAGTTCTGGAGGTAGTTGATTAATATTATTAGCAGTTGCCACAACGAATACAGGTGCTGTCTTTTCCTGCATCCATGTTAATATTGTAGAAAATATTCTAGAAGTCACACCACCATCTGTAGCTCCACTTGATTGTACACCGCTAAGACCTTTTTCTATCTCGTCAATCCATAATACACATGGAGCAACAGCTTCGGCAGTTGCAATTGCTTTTCGAATATTATCTTCACTCGACCCTACAATACCCTGAAAGACTTTTCCTACATCTAACCGAAGTAAAGGCATATTCCAACTAGAAGCAATACTTTTAGCTATTAAGCTCTTTCCGCATCCTGGGACACCCAACAAAAGCAAGCCCTTAGGCTCTTTTAATCCCCAATCACGAGCTTCCTTGTCATATGCTAACTGCCTTTTTTTAAGCCACTCCTTTAAATTTTCCATACCTCCGACATCTTTTAGACTTTCATTTTTGGGAAAGTAATCCAAAATGCCCGATTTCCTAATAATCTGCTCCTTTTCAGAAGATACAGTAAAAGGAGACTTATCGTCAAAGCCATCCTTAACAGAGGCAAGGCAGTAAGCTAAATCTGCCTCCATTGATGTCATTCCTAACGCAGCATCTATCAGTCTATTTCTTAGGTTTGTTTTGAGTTCAACTTTTGACTGCTTCGCCACTATATCCAAAACTTCTCCCAATTCATTACGTTTAGGAAGTGGTATTTGTAATACAGTAATATACTTTTCCAATTCAGCAGGAAGTCTGTAAATTGACGATAGAATAATTGCATGGGTATTGTTATTTGTTGCTTCTGCAATTTTACGGAACATCAATTTAACTTCATCCCTTTCAATATGATTATTTATATCATCAAGAACAAATATATTTTTCTCCCCAGACTTTTTTGAGTTAAGAATATAAGCTAACACTTCAAGAGGGTTTTGCATACGCTCAATTCTTTTCTCTGTTTTATCAGGTAATATCTGAACAAGTCCATATACACAATCCCATTGATAGTAATTTACTTTCTTACCTTCTCTACGCAACAGCTCTACAATACCTTTAATCTTTTGTTTCGTTCTGTAGTATTCGTAACTATGAAGATATAATACAGGGTAGTATGCCCTAATCATTAGGATAAGTTTCTGAAAAACATCTTCCATACTATTATGAATTTTGATTTAAATTAATTGTTCTACGAGGCTTCATTTTACTTAAATATTTGGCAGGAACAGGCTTTTTTGTCATTACACGTTTGTTACCTAAATGCTGCTCCAATATATCCATAGCTTCATGAGCCTTTTCGTTTATATCATTTGGTAAATAGTCAGAATCTGTTATAATGGTCCCGTCTTTTAGTATAGTAAATTTAATAGAGGCAAAAGGTTCATCTTCTAGTGGGTCATACGATTTTGCCTCCATATAAAAACTAAACCTTTCTTCTTCTGTAGGTGTAAAAGTATAATTCGATCTATAGGTAAATCCGTTTTTTTCAAATTCAGAGATTAAAGCATTTTTCGAGTATTCAGCATTGAGCTCTTGAAACTTTTCCTTTAATTCTTCTACTTTTACATATGCATTTGGCATATAATAAGTATTGTAAGTAACCTCGTTAGTTGACACATCTAATCTCAAGGCAAACTCACCATTGAAGTTAGAATCATTTCCAACTTCAGTAACCAATAATATATTGTTTTGCAAAGAATACTTCCATCCTAACGTCTCACATGCAGCCATTAAAACATTAGCATTCATTATTTGAGGGTTTCGTACAAACCTAGATGATTCAAATCTTGACATAATTATAATGAAAATAACAATTCTTCAATATTTTTTAATGGATCATGGTAATCATCTTTATTCAAAAAGATTTTATCTGGAAGCAATTGCTTTACCAATTTATTACCTAATCTGATATTATAAAAAGCATACAACTTTTCATCTATAGCTATAAATACACGAGAAGCTCCTTCTTGTTTATCTTTTAATATGTTGTATTTGAATAGTTTCCTTAATTCTGAGCTGCTCAATAAAGCAATCAACTTATCCTTCCACTTGTCCCCAATATTTGCTTTTATAGCATTATCGTATGACGACAAGTAAAAGAGAGCTGTGAGATGTTTTATAATAGATATTGAATCTGTAGGCTCTAATTCATAGAAGGACATTGTTAAAGATAAAATCTTATCATAGGATTCTGTATTACCTGCATCATTCTTCTTTTTAGGATTATATGAATCACTTGCATTATTCACCTTTGACTTCATTGTAGATGAATTAATTAGCTTCTGTAAGTGAATAATTACATTTTGAATATCATCACTTATGATAGAACCATCACATGCAGATGATAATTTAAACAATTTTGCCCTATAAAAACCAACCTCTTTTTGAGATAGGCCATTTGACATTTTACTCTCAATTTCATTCTTTAATGCCTCTATCTCTTTTGTAAGCAGTTCAGATTTTGCCAGTGCTCTACGTTCCTCAAGAATATTATCGTAATCAATAAATAATTCCTCAAGGTTAGCATCTTTTCTAAAATACTCAATCTTCTCATTTTTGTAGTTTTGTACATCACCTGAAGGCAATTTGGAAATCTCTTGCAATGCTTTTTCAATGTACTTTTCTGCAAATTGTTTCTTTGATAAATGATATTGATTAATTGCAGCTTGATAATGAGCTAGACACATCTCTTCTGTTCTAACATGAGTGATATTTTTAGGTGTCACAGAAAATGATAGAACGTTAAAACTCCCTGTAAACAATACACATTGACCATTTTTTACTTCAATAACATTCTTCTTATGGAATGCAGGAAGCTCAACATGAAAGAACTGCCTACCGTATTCAGTTTCCAAAGTTTCAAGTGCTTTTTGGGATTGGTTTCCTACCATTTTATCCTTGTGGCTATCAAGCCCTTCATCTGGAGAAGAGTATGATATGAATACTTTACCTCCTTGTTTAAGATAATTCTTGATTAAAGGAAGCCTATTGCGCATAAATGTACCATCTGCTACCCATGGACTGGATAACCAAATTTCATCAGGTTTGTCAGTTTGGAAGATATTATGCAATTCGGATTCAAATGCAATAGTATCATATAATGCACGTTTATGAAGCCTTTCTGAAAGGTCATTAGAATTAACCTCCTCTGTCTTTTTATTTTCTTCATTTGCTATAGATTGCTTATCCTCTTGCTCAATAAGTTTCTTTTCTGCCGTAATAATATTTGCCACATCTTCCTTTACCAAAGGATCAGACTTGGCAAGGTCTAAATCATTGTAAATCGTAAGGTCTTCACTCTCACTTGCAGCTTGAAGCATTTTGGAAAACAAAGTCTGTTTTAAATCTCCATCATCTTCAATTAATTGAGATAACTGAGGCAAAACACTCTGTGTAATATCGTCATAAACAATAGCCCTGACTTGTTTTGTTCTAATGCTCTGAACAAAACAAACTATCAATTCGTACTTATAAAAATTGTGATTTTGTGGGTCTGCATTCTGAAGAATAAATCTTCCCTTTGAACTCTGCATATTTGATGCTTGTATCTCAGAAAGCGCTTTTATTTCTTCAAAGCTTAGAGGGGTTAAAGATTCTTCCTCTTTTAAGAAATCTGATTCATTGATAAGTTGAATATCATCAGATGGGATACAGTCACGTAATCCTGCAAAAGAATGATTATTATTTAAATACCAAAGTTCAAAATCGGAACTAAATGATTTCATTCTCTCACCATGAGCGGCAAATTCTTGTCCCTGTTCCGTGATAAAATATGCGGACTCGTCGCCCGTCACAAGATTGTATCGAATCATAGAGTCAATAGCATTACGAATCATCTTTTGTTCAGCAATGTCATGCTCTATATCCAATCCTAATATTTTGCCAATATTGGAAAGTGATGTTTGTCCGTCAATACTAATTATTCCAACAATGGCTTTCTCAAATGCTGAAATTTTTTCCGGTTTGTTTGTAACTCCTTTATATAACTGAGCTACAAATTTAATAGTATATGGTATATATCCGATAATGAGTTCAGATATTGCTTTATTTTTATCAATGACATTATTGAGGCGTTGATCCAACGTCTCTTCAATAGTTTCCTTTTTGTCAAAATCCTCTTTTAGAGGTTGTGACTTAAACTTCTTAGACTTTGGGGTAAAATTTTTGTTTCGTCCCTTGTTATATGTATTTTGTTTCATCTTACCAAATGTTGAAGTTGTTTAATATCAAAATGGTCCATCTCATCAATTGATTTTTTATAATGAGCATTTTCTCTAAAGAAGTCTCTATTCCCAATGACAATTAGAAGTCTTCTTGCACGAGAGAAACCGACATTTATACGCCTAATATCTTCAGCAAATCCGTAATGCTTCTCTTTATTGCTTCTCACGGTTGAAATTATGATTATGTTACGCTCCATACCTTGGAACTTGTCCACTACATTAATTCTACAAGGAAGTGACTTGTCAATTTTTCCATCCTTGTACATTTCTTTAATTTTACCATATTGTGCTCCATAGAAAGTTATTATACCTATTTCTTTATCTTCTGGTTTTTCTTGAGAATCCATAAACTTTTGGAAACCGTCTGCTTTTTGCAAGGCTTTAATGACTGTTTTAATAGCATCTAGTTCACCGTAATTTACATATGATGTAGAGCCACTCGGCTGGCTTTCATATGTATTTACATTAACCCAAATAGCATGTGTTTGTGGTTCAATAAACCCAGGAATAGTAAGTCCATGATAACGACTTCCTCTAGCATTATATTGTTCATTATCCATGTCTTCATCAGCAAGTCCACATTTCAGACCTTCTTCAAGTTCTTCACTATAGAAATGACCAATCGTATCCATAATCTTTTTATGCATTCGGTATTGTGTATCCAAAGTTGCGACTATTGATGGTTTGAGTTTGAATGCTGTTCTAAATAATATTTCAAATTGTGACTCCTTGAAGCTTTCGATGGTTTCTGCCAATACTTTTTGATTTGCCTTTTTCAAGGATGTTATGATGTTATTTTCATTCATCATCGGTGGAAGCTGTTTATGGTCACCTATGATGATGATTTTCTTTCCCCATACCATAGGTACAGACATCTCCAATGGTGTAGCCTTACTTGCTTCATCCATAATAACAACATCAAAAGCATTCTCATTGTTACCAAACAAATATTTATATATTTCTTGAAGTTGTTTGGAGCCACATATACTACAAGTGGCAGCAACAAGATTTACATTACTCTTATATGCTTCATAGAAATACTCTCTTGTATTGCGATCTCTGACAGTAAGATCCCTCTTCCATTGATTTATAACAGATGCATACTTAGTATCATCTGTCATGCCTTTAAGAATGGAGTCTATCCAAATGTTTGTACCATTGTCTTCATTCTCAGCACTTGGTTTAATACACCAATCTTCCATAAAGTCCAACATGTACCTTTTTGCTTCTATTCCGATTTCTTTCTCCGTTGATGCATTCTGGATTCGTACAGGTCTAATACCTCTACGCCCCTGCAATCTTTCAAGAGCATTGTCAACTGCAAGGTTAGTTTGTGAAGTTAGAAGAATCTTCGAATCAGGTTTCTTAAGTATTTGTTGCCATATAATCTCTGCAATAACAGTTGTCTTACCTGTACCAGGAGGGCCTTGAATAATTGCAATATCAGGAGCAGAAACAGCTTTTGCTACAGCCTCCAATTGCTTATCATTAAGGAACTTTTCAATTTTTGTTTCTGTTATTCGTTTCTTAACCTCTTCAAGATTCTCATCAAATTCACCTGCATATCTGGGATCAAATAGGAAGTCACATAATCTTGGATTAGCAGGTGCAGGAATCCTTTTAGTTTTTGAATGTGGATAGAACTGGTTTGGATTGGTAATTCGCAACATTGAATCGGCCAATCTTTGTAACTCAGAAGATTTGCCAACCATTGGAAATTGCAAGTAGTCTCCAACATGTATAAATCTCTCAACTCGTCCTTGGGCATTGCGATCCTCCATGTATTCAATAAATTCTGAGCTAATTTCAAATTTAATACTATTGAGTTTTCTTCCAATGCATTTTCCTAGCTTCAAAGCATTTTTCAGCATTTGAGTTCTGTTATTTCTCAGTTCTTTAATTTCATCATAATCCTGATACTCTTCCTCATATGCCAAATCTATCGCTTCATTAATAGCATCATATTCATTAGCCTTGATGAGATTTACGTTCTCATTTATATAACCATTTCTAAGATTCTTTTCAAATTTTATATTTAATTGATGGTCAAACTCAAAAGACAATATAGTTTTACCTTCATCATTTAAATCATATTCATTTGTAAGCAAAGATGGGTATAAAGTTATACTAGAGTTGATAGCATCATGAAATGAAGCTAATTCTTCCAACTCAGTATACTCAATAGTGTAATTGAGAACCTGACATGTTTCATCATTTTCAAAAGAGGCTGTAAAAGAAGGAGCAATCTCAGTTATTTTTTCCGCTACCTCCTTATAAACTTTCTTACAATAGCTAATATCATCACTTAATAATTTGATAGCAACAGAAGGATGATATTCCGGTTCTTGAATACTTAAAGATTCACCACAATGTTGGCGAACTTGAGAAAGTAATTCTATATAGTTGTTATAATCAGCTGGATAAAATTCAACCAATCCTGATGCTGCTTTAACTCTAATCCGTTTGTTAGAAACAAATTTTAACTGCATTTCACGCAACAATCCCTTATTCGGAATTACAAAACAGCCATAGTCGTATTCTTTTTTTATGAAGGTCTTATTATCATATGCAGCAATAACCTTCTGGTGCATCTCGTATGCAGTGTTGAAAAAAGAATAAGAATCATTAGAAGTAAAAATATATGAATTCCCACTTACAGAAAGACCTTCAATTTGCACATCTGGTCTAAAATCTGTAGGTGTAAAGATAGCTCTGCAAGCAGCAATTCTTATACTTTGTATTGCTTGAGAGTTAAAGTTAAGATAACTTTTTCCCTGAGTTTTTATAAGTAGTTGACCACTAACAGAATCAAGTACATCTATCACTCCTGGCATTTCTTTAATCTCAGATATAATTGAAGCTATATTTTGGTTGCTTTTAAACGATGCGACTATAACAGTCCTGCGTTCAGTTGTCAATGTTTCAGGATAATCAGATTTTATTAATTCTTCTAGATATAACGCTTGACTATCATTGTTAAAGGTATATACCCCATCTGCATAGCTATAGTTCGGATCATAATCATTTAGGTTTGAATTTATACTCTCCAACAAATCATCAAGATTTTCTGACGACTTAAGTGTTAAACTACCAGAAAGAATATGCTTTACATCTTCAGCTACTTTATAGCAGTTATCAGCTGCTACATTTGATAACTCTTCAAGAATTTCTTCTGTTATATCAACGTAACCGACAAATGATATTTCTCCTTTATTATTTGTTACAAAATCTATATTAGGATTACGGTATTTTGTAGCTTGAACACTTTTTATAGCTGAAGTCAATCTTTCCTGAAGAGTTGGAGCTTTAACTTTTAATGTTAATGTATTATACGTGCGGTTATTATAGTGCTCTTTCTCTATGCTTCCGACTTCTTCTACAATAAATAATTCCTTCTTATCTGTATTTAAAGCTCTTTCACCATCAATATATGCTTTCCACATTTTTCGAGATTGTTCTCTATTTATCTCTCTTACTGGTTCTTTCAAGGAAAGAAGACTTGTACAGAAATCCTTGATTTCACGATATGATGTCATAAGGTCATTGCGATCGAGGAAATCCATAAAATTGTGGTTTATGTATTCTTCAGCCATGAATTTCAGATTCATGCTCTTATATTCAGAAGAATCAGTTGGGACAACAAATTCCTCGTCTGAGATATAGTTTAACGAGAATTCAGTTAGATTTTGTCTTGGCGTAACATATATAGATAACTTCAATTCTTCGATAATAAATTGATATTTTCGAAAGTCTTTCTTGGTCTTTCCTTTATAAATAATTTTGCATTGATGGACACCAAGAATAGATTCGAAGATTTCTTTTGCTGTCTGAGTTGTAGATTTAAGATAATTCTTGCTACACTCAAAGGCTTGTTGAGAGTATACAATAATACATGGTGTTGACTCCAATACCTCTGTAAATAATTCTTCCGTGAATGTTCTATCTAATTCAGCCATATTATTTTATTTTAGATAAACTATACTTATGTTTCGGTCGTACATATTTAATTGAGCACGTATAATTTCTTCATTTTCAATAAGTAAAACTACGCCATAATCCGCAAATGAAGTTCCCATGCTATCATACCCATAACCACGAAGTTGAACTATATTGTCGCTAACATTAGTAATGCGCATACGTTTTGGAGACATCTGTATATTGTTCTGCCACAAAGGATGTATACCGTCTAAGTTAAACATAGTGACTGTATATCCTTCTCCATCTTCAATATTTTTTTCTATGACTAATCTTCTGTTTGCTCCATAGTTATGGCCAGATATATCTTGATTATTTTGAAATCTTACGTGATCTGAAGAGGTGAAAGCAACAGAACCTTTTGGTGGGAAATTATTGCCTTCTATGAGATTTTTAATGAATTTATCCATTGTTATTTATTTTGGGTACAAAGTTAATTAAATGTCCAAAAAGTGACAAGTTTATATTTGTACAATGTATGAGTATTGTTACACGAAATCACACGACATAAACAACTATTGTACAATGTAATGTACTATTGTAACTTTTATAGTTAAATAAAACATGCTATTCAAATTTCATCTATCTGAATATTCCGGTTTATCCATCCCAAATCACAAATGTGTTGCACATTTCTTACCTGAAAATCTTGGTTAATACATTTGTCACAAAATCAATCAATACTTGAAATGATACAGACTCCGGTTATAGTGACATTTGCCAATCAAAAAGGAGGTGTAGGAAAAACTACCCTTTGCGTAACCTTTGCCAACTATCTGGTGACAAATGGTGTAAGGGTTGTAGTGATTGACTGCGACTTCCAGCACTCCATCATGAAATGCCGTAAGGCTGACATCAGAAAATATGGCGAACAGGAAATGCCATACGAGGTATGGGCATATGAAGCCAACGACAAGGCGATGATGACTTCCCTTATGGAGAAGCTGCACAACGATCCTGAAATCGACGTTGTACTTATGGATTCTCCCGGCAGTCTGAAAGCGGAAGGGCTGATACCCATATTCGTCAACTCGGATATCATTATTGTTCCATTTCACTATGATCTGATAACCGTTCCGTCCACGGCTAGTTTCCTCATGTTTGTTGACCGGCTGAAAAAAGCTGTCGGTGAAAGGATGAAGGCCAGACTCTTCATCATTCCCAATTTGAACGACGGAAGAATCGGCAAGCGTTCAGAACTGCTTATCTGGGACAATGCAAGGGATACCTTCTCCAACTATGGATACGTCACTGCGAAGATTCCCAAACGTGCGGATATGGAACGGTTCAGCACCATGGCGGCACTGGATATGCAGGCCGCTATCGTTACACCGGTCTTTGACAAGGTCTATCAGAGTATCTTCGATACACTTCAACCGATAAGGGAAAAAGAACTCAAAGGCATACAGCTGACGGAAAATCTGAATCCCAAACCTAAGAAGAAAAAGAAGGCACAGCAGTCTGATGAAGCTTCACAGGACAGTAACGAAAATCAGAATAAAGAACCAGAATAATCAGTAAACTTCAATAACCATAGCACTATGAGTAAGGATATACCGGAAATAGATGACCTGACAAGAGGCATCAATGATTCAGAACTTATATTGACGGAAGATACCGTAGAAACACAGGTTGAGCAAAGAGAAAATAATAATGAAACACAGGAAAAGGATACTGCTGTTTCCTTTTCGGATACAGGATGCTGGGATGACTTCATGGAATTCCTTCAATCGGACGGTTCGGGAACGGACAAAACTGAAAGGCTTGTCTGCAAGCTTGACCGTGACCTTGCGGATTCACTGGACGACTGCGATATACATGGCAGATGTCGCTCTGACCTGGTGAATGCCATCGTAAGGGCATTCTTCAAGTCATACCTGCTACGTCTGGCAGAATACAGAAGGGAAAAGAAATCTTTGTTTAACAGCTATAATCTGTAGGATATGAAAAAGACAGACTGGACTGACAGGATGCTGGCCGCTCTTGTCGAGCTGTATCCGGTAGAGACCACAGCCTATACCGCTGCCGTTCTTAATCTGAGCGAATCGACCGTCAAGCAGAAAGCCCGTGAACTTGGACTTGTAAAAATGGCCAAATCCAGATGGATGGAGCGTGCCGACTATATCAGGAACCACTTTCAGGAGTGTTCCTTCTCTGAGATAGGGAAAGCTCTCGGCATTACCCGGATGAGTGTCGGACGCATAGCCGCTGCACTCGGACTGAAACGCAGCAGTGAAGAGAAACACCTGATTTCCTCACGTATCCGTACCCAGATGGTAAAGAGGGAAAGACGGCGTATCGTCTTCGGACTGGAACCCATAACCGGTATCCGTGTCATTTCAAACAGGGCGAAGGTAAGGGTGCGCTCAAACATGAAGTCAAACGGATACATCATCAGTGAGGAACACAACGTGATTTATTATACCGGCACTACGGAACGCAGGGAACGTCTGGAAAGCCGGGGTATCAGACTGGGACTGCATATCCTTCCGTTTCCGGAGGACTGTTCCGCTTTTTCATCCAACATCATATTACAACAGCCATGCAGTACGGACAGATAGTATTCCTTCTCTTCGTGGCAATGGTATTCTACTATGCGGCAATGATTTTCATGGACTTCCAGAGGGCAAAGGCCGCACAGAATGCCGAGCAGGACAGCCATAATGAAGAGGACATTGACATATCGGAAGAGGCACGAAGCTTCAGACCGATAAGAATAAACCGGGATGAACCTGATTCCAAAGAAGAAAGTTCAGAACAGAATAATACAGGGAATCCCGAACCTGAGAATGAAAATACTGATTCTGACGGTACAGAGAAATCTGCATCCAAATCAGAATCTTCCAGACACGTTTACCGGGAGGCCATCATGACTGACGGCATTCTGGTTGAGAATATCATTCAGGAAATAAACAGACTGGCAGAGACCGGTACAAGTGACCTCGGTGCCGTTATCTTCAGCTGTGAGAATGCCTGATATTATATACCGTTCCTTTAGTGACATCTGTTTCTTTGGCGATGAAATCATTTAACATTATTCAGAAATGCAGATAATAAAGAAAAGTGCCCGGAATCTTACGGAACGTTTCATCGGTTCAAGTTTTGGACAGAAGTGTGTGGTGGCGGCAATTGCACTTGTTATTTCCACATCCAATGCAATGGCAGGAAGCAAGGGTGCAGCTGGTTTTACCAAGGCCACTCAGGAAGTCAGTTCCTACCAGACTCCGGTATCGAACCTGATGAAGGCCATTGCAGCCGTTATCGTCCTGGTCGGTGCCTTCAACGTCTATTTCAAGATGCAGAACGGAGACCAGGATGTGAAGAAGACCATCATGCTTACCATCGGAGGCTGTATCGCATTCATCGCACTTTCGGAAGCTCTTCCGCTGTTCTTCCAGTAATCCTTACCCGGCATGACAATGAATCAGGAAGGATACCCTGTGTTCAAGGGATTGCAGAAACCGCTGGAGTTCATGGGCATACGCGGCCGTTTCCCTTCCTCGGGCGGCGGCAGCCATAGGCGTATCATTCGTAGGCTTCATCGGTTTCTCAATCGCCTTGGGGAAGGTTGCAGGTTTCATAGCCATGATGGTCATGGCACTGGTGGGACTGATAACCATCTACATCAAGCAGCGTGGAGGACTCCACAACAAGAAAAGGGCAAGAGGCATCTATATCTACAGAAGCCTGAGAAAAGAACAGTAAATCACTTTATACAGTATGGCACACAAAAGGAAAAGAATTTTTGACGGACTCTATGCGCAGCTGGAGGAGACGGACGGCAATGTCGTGCTGTTCTCGGCCAGAGGCGAGCCGTCCGTTATCTTCGAAATAACCAATCCGGTCCAGCAGCTCTGTACGGATGCGCAGCAGTACATGCTGTTTCATGACGTGCTATCCAATATCCTTCAGACCATCGGTGAGGGATATGCACTGCAGAAGCAGGACATTCTGTGCAGACAGGCATATCACCATGACGTGCCGGATGATGCGGAGTTCCTGACAAGAAGTTATTTCAGGTACTTCGAGGGAAGGGAGTTCACAGAGATAAGGACTTTTCTTATCCTTACCCAGGAGGCTCAGAAGAACCAGTTCATCCAGTACGACCCGAAGAGATGGCTCGATTTCCATTCCAAGGTATCAAAGACGGATGATATTCTGACCGAAAAGCATATCCGGCACAGAAAGCTCGGCAAGGAGGAAGTCAGCGAGTACTGTCACCGTTTCATGGCATTCCAGTTCCGGCACGGACCGTTCTCAATGACCAACTTCAAGGCTTCGGACGAATATCTCAGGACTGGTGACCGTATCATCCGTTCCTATCCGCTGGTGGATATTGACGAGATAAACCTGCCTTCCATGGTAAAGCCGTACACGCAGATGAACATCAACGGATACGGAATTGCTACAGACCTGCTTTCTTTCCTTACCGGCGTCCCCTACTCGGACTGTGTGGTGTTCAACCAGGTCATTCAAATACCAGGACAGAGGAAGCTGCTGCGTAAGCTTCAGGCCAAAGCGAAGCGTCACGGTTCCATGCCGGACCCGAGCAACCGTATTGCCAGGGCTGACATTGAGGAAGTGCTGGACAGGCTGGCCGTTGACAGTACCATGCTTGTGTACTGCAACTTCAACATTCTGGTGAGCTGTCCCCCTGACAAAGTAACTCCTGTAACTTCCTTTCTGGAGACAAAGCTGTATGAGTGCGGCATCATGCCGTCAAGAACAGCCTACAATCAGCTGGAGCTTTTCATGGACAGTTTTCCCGGTAACGGCTATGCTTTCAACCCGGACTATGACCTGTTCCTGACGCTTTCGGATGCTGCCCTGTGCTTTTTCTTCAAGGAGCATCTGAAGGAGTCTGAGGATACACCGCTGACCACATACTACACCGACCGTCAGGGGTTACCTGTATGTATCGACATTACCGGCAAGGAAGGCAAGAAGAAAATGACGGACAATGCCAACTTCTTCTGTATCGGCCCTTCCGGTTCCGGCAAGTCGTTCCACATGAACAATGTGGTACGTCAGCTTCTGGAACAGAATACGGATGTGGTCATGGTGGATACGGGTGATTCATACGAAGGCATATGTGGATATTACAAGGGTACATACATAGCCTACTCGAAGGAGAAGCCCATTTCCATGAATCCATTCAAGGTCACGAAGGAGGAATATGAGCTTAATTTCGGGGAGAAGAAGAACTTTCTCAAATCGCTGATATTCCTGATATTCAAGGGTAACGCATTTCCAACAAAGATTGAGGACATGCTGATAAACCAGACCATCGTAGAATATTACGAGGCCTATTTCAATCCTTTTGAAGGGTTCAGTGACAGTGAGCGTGAGGCATTGAGGCAGAAACTGCTGGTCGCCGCCAAGATGGAGGATGACTATGAACAGTACACGCACAGCATGGAGGACATCGACAGGCAGATAAACACGGAAGAGGTTCAGGAGAAGGCTGAAAGCCGTGCCCTGCTGCTGCCTTCTGAAGTACGCCGTCTGAAGCTGATACGACAGTGCCGTTCACTGACTGCTCTGATTAATGATGAAGCGGCCACAGAATCGGAAAAGGAACGTGCACTTGCCATCATAGAAAAATATAAGAGGGAACTTTATAACAATTCCATGCTGATTAAGATAGACAGGCAGATTGACCACATGGAGGAACAGAAGCGCAGGCTGAAGGTTCAGGAACTATCGTTCAATTCCTACTATGAGTTTGCCCTGGAGCGCATTCCGCAGATTACACAGCTAGAGAAAATCAGTTTCAATATACATGACTTTGCGGCCATACTGAAACAGTTCTACCGTGGCGGCGAACTGGAGATGACGCTGAACTCCGACCTCGACATTAATCTGTTTGACGAGCGTTTCATTGTGTTCGAAATAGATAAAATAAAGGATGATCCGGTGCTTTTTCCGATTGTGGTGCTTATTATCATGGACGTGTTCCTGCAGAAGATGCGTATCAAGAAGGGACGGAAGGCTCTTATCATTGAAGAGGCATGGAAGGCAATCGCTTCACCTACCATGGCAGAATATATAAAGTATTTGTATAAGACCGTCAGAAAGTTCCACGGAATAGCCGGTGTGGTTACTCAGGAGCTTAATGACGTGATTGATTCCCCTATTGTGAAGGAGGCCATCATCAACAACTCGGATGTGAAGATTCTGCTTGACCAGACCAAGTTCAAGGACAGGTATGAGGATATTGCAGCCATTCTGGGACTCACTGACATACAGCGTCAGCAGATTTTCACCATCAATGCGCTGAACAACCATGAGGGAAGAAGTTACTTCAAAGAAGTGTGGATTTGCCGGGGACAGCACTCGGATGTGTATGGTGTGGAGGAAGCACCGGAATGTTACTGGGCATATACTACAGAACGTACCGAGAAGGAGGCACTGAAGATTTATCTTGCCCGGTACGGTACGCTGCAGGAGGCCATCACCCGTATTGAGGAAGACCGCAAGGCTGACGGAGGGCTTCTGTATCTGGAGTTTGCAAGAAAAGTCAACCAACATCAAAAAGTTATGTCACTATGGTAAAATTCAGATTTATGCTGATTGCTATACTGCTGGTATCGGCATCAGCCAATATGTCTGCTGCATGGAGAATCGTATTCGACCGCAACTGTCTGAAGATTGTCATGGCCAATACCGCTTCACAGAAAGTTATCGAGGAACAGCACAACCAGCGTGTGGATACCATTGCAGCAAAGAAGCAGAAGGTGGAACTCTATACGGTAAGCATGGCTACCATGAAGGAACTATACAAGCTGAGCATGGAGAACATATCCGGTTTCGGGACTGAAAGTCTTTATTATAAGGAAATAGGCCTGTGTGCTCTGGATATTCTGCGAAATGTTCCGGTACTTGTCAGCACGGTAAACAAGGCCAAATTTTCAAACAAATTGCTCTGTCTGAACGAACTCGGTAATCTTGTAGCGGAAACACAGCAGCTGGTCGGCAACTTCGTCAATATCGTGAACAATGCCAGGATTCCCAATCCGTTGCAGGGACAGGCCACTGCCGAAAAAAAGGATGACGGCTACAACCTGCTGGACAGGTATGAAAGGCTGACACTGGCCAACAGCATCTATACTGACCTGAACAGGATACGCTACAAGGTGGAAGGGATGGTTCTGATGGCACAGTATGCCACTGCAAACGACCTCTTCTTTGCCATAGATCCTGAAGGATGGGCAAATGTGGTAACCATGAAGAATCATGTGGGAAATCTTGTACAGGACTGGAACGGACTGGTTGCTTCAAATTATTAACCTTTCATATATCTCTGTCATGAAAATCAGAAATATAAGTATCATATCAGCCGGTATTATAATGCTGTTGCTGCCTGTAAAGGCTTCTGCTTTCATCATACCCAAAGACCTGCCGACCATCGAAGCACTCATAGCCCTGCACAAGGCCATAAAGAAGGACGAGGACAAGGCTCTGACAAGAGTGGTCACAAGCTATGGCGAGCAGTCGCTCATTGAGAAGGGTGCGGAAAAGTTCAATGATGTCCGGACCACTCTGGATACAAGGCTGAACAATGCCTATTCATACCTGGTGCTGGCCGGTGCCATTTCTTCAACGGCCAACTCACTGTATCAGCTGGTAACGGAATACAAGGACTTTACCGGTAATACTTTCAGCCATGTATCGAAGAAGCCTTTCGTGGCCTGGTATTATGCCGATGCCAACGTAGCAATATCAAGGGAGATACAACACTGCTACAGACTGTATGCAACCGTGGCCGCTTCGGGTATAAATCTGATGAAGGCTTCCATGGATGAGAAGCTGAATCTGGTAATGACACTGAAGGCTTCCATCGACAGGGCAAGGTACATCATAGACAATGCCAATCTGTACTGTTTCCTTGTCACGGACTGCGGATGGAAGCCGGACTATATCTGGGAGATACTGAACTCCAATGTGAAGAATGAGATAGCTGAGCGTGTAATCAACAAATGGAATCAGGGATATGCAGGTTAGAATTATGTTATTGTGCCTGTTCTGTATGGCAGTTTCAGGTACAGTCACTGTTGCCAATGCTCAAAGCATAGTCAGTGACAGTGAAAAGCAGAAGCAGTGGAAGTCAATGGAGAACGGTCCGTGGGATTTTGCTCCGGACTGGTATTACTTTTTCCTGCACAAGAAATACTCAGGTGCGGAAATGTACTGGAAATGGGACTGGTTCAACTCCGGATTCCGTGTCCGTTTCAAGGAACCAAAGTCTGATGTAAAACGTATCATGCCGGTGCGTGTGACTGCCGAAGAGACGCAGAGACAGAAAATCAAAAAAGTGGAGAGTGAGCGCAAATATATCGAGGAACTGTATAAGGAAGAACTGGCAAGGGAGGCTGACAGAAATGTTGACCTGATGTATGCCACTTACAAGGACGAGTTCAACCGTATGCAGGACTGTATCACGGACGGACTGCTCTATTGTATGCAGAAGAGTGACGGCAAGCTCCGCTATCAGGTGGACGAGCTGAGCCGCCAGAATGAGATACTCTGTGCGGATATAGCCTATATACACAAAACCGGTGTCGGCTATGGACTGGAGAACGCCAAGCGGCAGAAGGCATATGAGGAAGCCAAATCCAGGATGGCAGAACTGGTCAACAGGACTGCACACCTTTGTGCCGTTGCCGCTACGCATTATTGAAAAACAAGTAAAAACAAATAACATTTTAAGATATGGATTTATTGTTTATTCCGCTGACAATAGGACTTCCGGCCATTGACGAAAGTCTGGAAAAGCTGCTGACGGCCATGGAGACATTTCCCAATGTGGCTGTTCTTGGTGATGCCGTTTCAATGGCAAAGGCTCTCGGTCTGTGTCTGGCCCTGTGTGTCGGTTCATACGAATGCTGGATGATGATGCTCGGAAGGCGTGGTATGGATGTCATGAAGCTGTTGCGCATCATCGGCATTTCCCTGTGTATTTCATCCTCTTCATGGATATGCTCGGCTTTGCAGATTCCGGGAAAGAGTCTGGAGTCCGCTACATGGGCTATGGCCAAGGCAAAGAACAAGGAAGTGGCGGCCTTCGAGCTGAAGGTGGCACAGAAACAGAGTGAATATCTCGACAGGCTGAGAACCGTACAGGATTCCATAGCCACGGCAAAGCAGGTAGCCGAAATCGGTCAGGATGCTGCCTGGTGGGACAAGCTGATATATAATGTGGAGAATCTAGGCTCGACCATCAACAACTACGCCCAGAGGGCTGCCGTGGCGGCTGAGACGAAGGTCAGTGAATGGATAAACGATGTAATACGCTTTGTCGGGGAACTGATTTTCCAGATGTCGTATTACGGGATGCTCGTGGCACAGAGGATTTTCATGGCCATCATGATGATATTCTGTCCGATCATGTTTGCCCTCTCGCTGGCACCGCCATGGAACTCGGCCTGGAGTCAATGGATGTCCAAGTTCCTTTCCCTCTCATTATGGGGATTCGTGACCTACATGTGTATCTATTATATAGACTTCATCCTTCTTTATAACCTGCAGCAGGATCTGGTGGCATACGACCATCTGCTTCATGGCTCGGTAAACTCCTGGGAACAGATTGGCGCACTGGGACTGCAGGGAATAGGCTCCAACTGTATGTATGCCATGGGTATGCTCGTGGGTGCCTATATCATACGCTTCGTTCCTGAAGTGGCATCATGGCTGATTCCGGGAGGTGTAAGCTCGGGTACGGGTTCCGTTGCCGGTTCGGCTGCAATGGGCATCACTTCGGCTGCAGGTGGTATGGCCGGAAGGATGGCAGGTTCTGCCATGAAAGGAACGGGTTCAGCTGTCAGGTCATTGGTCAAATAACTTAAAATCTTTCATTATATGCTTATCGAATCACTTGCACAGAAAACCAGACTGGCCATGATGACGGTATTTGCGGTAATCGGAGGCTGCACCGTCATCTGTGCCTTTACGGTCTGGTGCTGCATTTCACTTGTCAACGAGGAAAGGCAGCAGATTTATGTACTTGACGGAGACATTCCGTTTCTTGCCGAGCGTGCACGGCTGGAAGCCAACTTCACCATGGAGGCCAAGGCGCACATACAGTTATTCCACCAGTATTTCTTCAATCTGCCGCCCGACAACGACTATATCAAATGGACGGTAGGGAAAGCAATGTATATGGCTGACGGGACTGCGCTGAAACAGAAACAGGCCATGGACGAGAACGGTTTCTACTCGGACATCATTTCCTCTTCGGCTGTCTGTACCATCATGTGTGACTCTATTCAGTTTGACGAACATGAACGGAAGTTTACCTATTACGGTACGCAGCTTATCAAGCGCAGGACCAGGGATATCAGACGCTCGATGGTGACAACAGGTTACATCGAGTCCGTACCGAGAACAAGGAACAATCCCCACGGTCTGCTCATTACCGGCTGGAGGACTCTTGAAAACAGGGATTTGGACTATTGATATACGGATATTATGAAATCATTCAGAAAAAAGATACAGGAAAGCCGTCTGAAAACACATCTGCTTGTCAGGTCGTGGTTGCAGCCCAAACTGGGTGTCATCGGAACAAGATACCGTCTGGCCGCAAGAATCAGACTGGCCAACAGATGGGCGGCTAAACATCCGAAAACGACATTCGCAGGTGTAGCGGGAACGCTGCTTCTGCTACTTGTCAGTACTTTTGCCATAGATTCCGGCAACGGGAAACAGAGTGAACCGGATGTCAGTTCGATTACCAATATGGAACCGGTGTTTCAGGGATTCCGTACCATCCAGGCAAACAAGGACATTCACCGCAGTGCATTGACGGACATGACGGTAAAGGGACAGTTACTGCATCATGAACTGGACTCCATGATTGCCATACCTGTAAAGAGCCGTGAGGATTCCTTGCGGATCATCCTCAAATACCGGCAGCTGGAAAATATAGTCAAATCCATTAAAAACAATGATAACCCATGATTAAGATTAATTTCAAACAGCCCAAGTATATCTTTCCGCTGGTCATATTCGTTCCGCTGTGCGCACTGGTATACTTTGTGATGCAGACCTTCTCCGGCGGTGAGGAGACTGCCGGAACGGTAGCTACAGACCGTATCAACATGGAACTTCCCCAGGCCAATGCAGAGGAAGCCGGAGACAAGATGTATGAGATGTCCAGACGTTTCGGTGACGAGGATGCCTTCACAGCTGTCAGCGGTATCGGAGAAGAAGAACAGAAGAAGGAGGAACTGGAACACGGGTACAGCGAGGAGGAATTGAACCGTCTGGATGCTGCTGAAGCTGAAAGACAGCGGCAGCAGAGGGAACTTGAAGAACTGGAGCGTTCCCTTGCCGAATCAAGAAAGCATATCAATGCATATGCTTACGGAAACGGTCCTTCGGGAAACAGTGAAACAGGTTACGGAGGTATGGGATATTCCTCACAGGACGAGTTTGCACGTGACCTTGAAGAGATTCAGCGAAGGAGCTATGAACGGCAGAAAGCCATTGAAAGCGGACTGGGTATCAAAAACCCGGAAGCAGAAGAAGCGGAAAGAAAGCACAAGGCTGATTCCATAGCTAAAGTGCGTCAGGAGGAAAGGGAACGCAACCGTCCGAGTCTGGTAATCAAGTCTGATGACACCAATGCCGACAGGTTCAATACGGTTACTGCTCCGGATGAATTTGCCGAGAACAAGCTGATACGTGCCATGATTGACCAGACTACAAAGGCGCATGAAGGTACACGTCTGCGGTTCAAGCTTCTGGATGATGTGACGGTAAGCGGCACAAGGCTAAAGAAGGGAACTTACCTCTATGGAACGGTAACCGGTTTCGGACAGCAGCGTGTCAGGGCTTCCATAACCAGTATTCTTGTCGGCGACAGATTCATAAAGGTTAAGCTTTCGGTTTTTGACAATGACGGTATGGAAGGCTTCTATGTTCCTGAATCGGCTTTCAGAGATTTTATGAAGGATGCAGGTTCCAATACGGTACAACAGAATATCAGTTTTGAATCCAGTGACGGTTACGGTACTGGGATTTCCACGGAAGCTATTGCACTTCAGTCACTGCAGAACATGTATAACTCTGCAACTTCTGCCATATCTTCCAATATCAGAAAGAACAAGGCAAAAATCAAGTACAATACCATCGTTTATCTGATAAACTCGGAAGATGCACGCTGATATATCTGAATACAGCAAAGAAAATTATAGTAACATTTTAATATTCCAATATGAAAACCAGAATTATTCTGATAATATGCCTTATCACAGGCATAGCCGTACATCTGTCGGCCAACGAGAAGATATACATCAACCGGGAAGTGACCACGCACATTGTAATGCCGGAGAACATTAAAATGGTGGATATTTCCACTACTAAAATTATAGGCAACCAGTGTACAGACAATATAGTCCGCATCAAGCCTTATCTGGAGAATGATTCCATATCGTCTGAAGGTTACAGCGAAAATGAACTGCTGGGTACACTCACCATTATCGGTGAGCGTCATATCGCCCAGTATGACATCCTATATACCGAATCACCCAAATATGCTTCTACCATCTACAATGTATCCTACAATGAGACGCAGTCCTATATCAATCCGGAGGTTTCCATGCCGATGGCCGAGATTGCACGATATGCCTGGGCTGTCTATGGAAGCAGGAGAAAGTTCAACCAGATTGTATCAGACAAAAACGGAATCAGGGCATACATCAACAATATCTATTCCATCGGTGACTATTTCTTTCTGGACTATACGCTGAAGAACAGGACCAGGATTGCATACGACATTGAGGAGATAAGGGTAAAACTTACTGACAAAAAGGAAACAAAGGCAACCAACTCACAGACCATAGAGCTTACTCCTGTATTTTCCATGAACAACACCAGTAAGTTCAGGAAGGACTACAGGAACGTGCTTGTGATTCCGAAACTGACTTTCCCTGAAGAGAAGGTGCTTCGTCTGGAGATTTCCGAGAACCAGATTAGCGGACGTGTGGTGGTACTCACCATCGAGTATGAGGACATTCTCAATGCGGACGGTTTCGACTCGGATATTCTGGACGATGCCGACTATTACCCCTACTATTATATTGATCATTCCATAAAAAGATAGGCCATGAAGAAGATTCTGTTCATTCTGTTTTGCTCGGTTGCATCCATCGGTGCATCGGCACAGACCGGAAAGGTTTCCGTCAATGCCGGATTCCTTTTTCCAAGTACGCTGAATGCCACTTTGGGTTATGAGTATCCGCTTTCATACGGAAATGCGGTCGAAGTATATGGTGAGGTCGGGAATCACTGGCAGAAGCCGGTATGTCACAATTTCTGGAAAGGATATTTCTGGGATGGAGGTATGGTTTACAAGCACCGTCTGGCACGGTACAAGAACGGCATGATGCGCCTTCGTCTGGGGTCTCAGTTTGGTGCAGTACAGAAGAAGTTCTTCTTCGGGCTGGAGGCCGGATTTGAATACAGCTATGTGTTCCGCAGCGGACTGGAGTTTTCAATAATCCAGAAGAACAATGTGAACTTCCTGCATGGGGATACCTTTCGCAACGGTCTGCTGCTGGGTATAAAGATTCCTTTCTGACAATATAAATCTTACGGCGTATGGCATTTGAGGAGACAAGGGAACAGCAGCAGATGTACAACTACTTCAGGAGCTGCATCTATATCTTTCTGATTATTGAAATCATCATGAACCTGCCTGTTACGGCAGACAACAGGGTTACTCAGTTCGTACTCGACCTGCTGGCACGGTTCAGGGTATTCAATTCCGTATCGGGATGCAAGGTGACCGAACTGATATGCATCTGTATTGTCTGTATCGGCACAAAGGCTGAAAAGTCCCTGAAGTTCAATGTAAGGACAATGGTCATCTATCCGGTACTGGCCGGTCTGACACTTGTAGGACTTTGTTTTGTATTCCATGGCATGAGTTTTGGATTCAACTGGATGGGATTTCCTGCCAACCGTCTTCTGTATGCGGTATGTTCGGTGGTGGGTACCATGCTGGTGCATCAGGGACTGGACGGCATAGCCAAGTATTACAACTATAAGGTTGGTGAGGACCGTTTCAACTTTGAGAACGAATCGTTCCAGCAGTCGGAAACGCTGGTCAGCAATGATTACTCAGTGAACATTCCGATGATATACTACTGGAAAAAGAAGATGCACAAAGGATGGATCAATATCATCAATCCGTTCCGTGGTACGATTGTACTGGGTACGCCGGGTTCGGGTAAGTCTTTCGGTATCATTGACCCGTTCATCAGGCAGCATTCAGCAAAGGGTTTTGCCATGATGGTATATGATTTCAAGTACCCGACACTGGCCAGAACGCTTTTCTACCAGTACTGCAAGAACAGGAAAGTCGGTAAACTGCCTCAGAACTGCGGATTCCGTATAGTAAATTTTACCGATGTGGAATACTCCAACCGTATCAATCCGATTCAGCGGAAATATATCCCGGATCTGGCTGCAGCTTCTGAAACGGCGGCTACTCTTTTGGCCTCACTCAACAAGGGAGGTGGAGAGAAGAAGGGCGGTTCGGAAGCTTTCTTTACCAACTCTGCGGAAAACTTCCTGGCTGCCATCATATATTTCTTTGTGAACTTCCATCCGGTCGGGTTCAGGAACGGGAAGAAGCTTAGACGCTTCATATCACTGGAGGGAAAGAAGCTGGAGATTGTCATACGCAACTGGGATGACTTCAATGCCATCGACAAGGACGGCAATGTGGTGCTTGATTTCGTGGATGAGAACGGCAATGACGTATCGACTGACGAGGACCGTATGTTTGTTGACCTGAACGGATACAGCTATAAGGACAGGACCAGCAGGAAGATTCTGATTCAAAGGTGCTGGTATGAGGATGAGCATGGCAATGAGGTGGAACCGGATACCGTAACCGGAGAGTTCTCGGATATGCCGCATGTGCTTTCATTTCTTGGAAGACCATACGACCAGGTATTCAATATCCTGATGCAGGATGACAGGATTGCTTCACTGATGGCTCCGTTCAAGAGTGCTTACGAAAACAAGGCGAATGACCAGCTGGAAGGTATGGTCGGTACGCTACGTGTGAATGCTGCACGCCTTGTATCTCCGGAAGCATACTGGGTATTCACCGGGGATGATTTCGACCTGAAGATTTCTGACAGGGTAAATCCGAGTTATCTTGTAATTGCCAATGACCCGGAAAAGGAACAGGTTATCGGCTCGCTCAATGCCCTGGTACTGAACCGACTGATTACAAGGGTAAACTCAAAGGGCAATATACCGGTGAGCATCATCGTGGACGAGCTTCCGACACTGTACTTTCACAAGATAGACCGTCTTATCGGTACGGCTCGTTCCAACAAGGTTGCCGTAACTTTAGGTTTCCAGGAGCTTCCACAGCTGGAAGCTGACTACGGTAAGGTCGGTATGCAGAAGATTATCACCACCTGCGGTAATATCTTCATGGGTGCGGCACGTAACAAGGAGACGCTGGAGTGGGCACAGAATGATGTATTCGGAAAGGCAAAGCAGACTTCACGCTCCATTTCCATCAATGACCACAAGGTATCAACCACAATATCTGAGAAGATGGACTTTCTGGTTCCCGCAGCCAAGATTGCGGATATGGCTACCGGCTGGCTGGCCGGGCAGGCTGCACGTGACTTTACGGCTACTGATGACAGTATGCTTGACCATTTTGACATCGAGCAGTCGGAAGAGTTCAAGACTACCAAGTATTTCTGCAAGACACACTTTGATATGAAAAAGATTAAGGACGAGGAAAAACACTATGTGGCTCTACCCAAAATCTATGAGTTCAAGAACGACAAAGAGAAGGAAATCCTGCTCAACCGTAACTTCAAGCGTGTGAACCAGGAAGTGGAGGATATGGTAAAGGAACTTCTCGGTATCAGTTAAATATTTAATTTATGAATATGACCTTAAAACCGGCATTTGGACTTAGCGGCAGTGCATTGAAAGTCATTGCCATGATTTCCATGGTGATAGACCATATTGCTCTCTATCTGTTGGAGCACGGTACCGTATTATACGAAACGATGCGCTGTATCGGGCGCATCGCTTTTCCTGTGTTTGCCTTCCTGATAGCAGAAGGATTTATCCATACAAGAAGCAGGTACAGGTATTTCTTTACTCTGCTGGGCTTTGCCGTAATCAGTGAAATACCCTGGTATCTGCTGAATGGTGCTGACGGGACATATAATGTGATGTTTACACTGGCTTTGGGCCTGGCCACACTCATGGTTCTTGAAAATCTTCTGCAACGTAGTCTGGTACTGGGATTTCTTTGGACACTTGGCATGGCCGGACTTGCTTCCTGGCTTGGAGTGGATTATGAGTGGAGAGGAATTATTATTATTGTTTTCTTCTACCTTTTTAATGGATATGGTCACTCTTTCACATATAGCAGAGATATGCAATTTTTTTGCACATTTGCTTTGGTGATACACTATGGGGTTATTGGTGCTGTAATGGCCTGCATGATTCTTTATGTATATAATGGAACAAGAGGATTTGTGCAGGGAAGCATAGCTAAATATGGTTTCTATGCTTTTTACCCTGTACATCTATTATTTATATCAATGAATTGAAACAATCATTTATGCAGCTTTATAAAATTCATTTCTTAAATTTTCATATGTTACAGAAATATCATTACTTGCTTCTATAACAGAATCTACTATGTCACTTGAATTACCTTTTGGTATTATTCTACGTTCTGCCAATTCTTTAAGAAATTTAGTAGTAGTTCGTAATAAGTATAAAAGGTCATCAGGTATTTCTTTAATATTGTTATAATATTTT
>OGQX01000969.1_pt1 | contig 28802 bp, 29 predicted proteins | sample 1553291 | NCBI WGS metagenome assembly OGQX01 (sample SAMEA2580030, study PRJEB22360) | human gut metagenome | biome: human gut; feature: human-associated habitat; material: faeces | place: Denmark | collected 2008/2010
CTTTATACCCGGCGAGGTTCCTATCGGAGCGGTCGTCGTGTACGAAGATAAAGTGGTGTCGCGCGGCTATAACCGCCGCGCAAAGACGCAGCTCGCCTCCGCGCATGCGGAAATGATGGCGATCGATAAGGCGTGCCGCAAGTTTTCCAGCTGGCGCCTGCCGGAAGGGTGCGAATTGTACGTCACTTTGGAGCCCTGTCCCATGTGTATGGGCGCGGCGCTCAACGCGCGCGTGGACAAGCTGTATTTCGGGGCTTACGAACAGAAGGGGCGCTCTTTGACGAAGGAACTCGCGGAGGCAAATCTGCTCAATCATAAGACGGAGGTGAAAGGCGGAGTCGCGGAGGCGGAATGTTCGGCGATCTTGACGGAATTTTTTTCTTCCATGCGAAAGCGGGCGAAAGAGGAGAAGGAGCGGAGAAAAAATATTCCCGAAAATAATTTGGGGGAAAGCGGCGGAAACGGTTGACTAAATTTCCCAAAGAGGTTATTATATAACTGTAATAAAATTGTAAGGCGTCATAAAAACGCAGGAGTTAAGGGGGCACACTACGGATAAAAAGATTCGGCTTCCGGAACGCGGCAAAGCGCTCGGCAGACGGATAAAAAATAAAGGAAGGTACTTCATGATAACTCACGGCAATGAAATCAAGTTGTTCTCCGGTAACTCGAACCGTCCTTTGGCAGAAGCGATTGCGGCAAAGCTCAATACCGAGCTCGGCGGAATCGAAGTAGCTACATTTTCCGACGGTGAAATCAATGTTCATATCGAAGAGACCGTTCGCGGCAGAGACCTGTTCATCATTCAGTCCACGTCCTCGCCCGTCAACGACAATCTGATGGAACTTTTGATTATGATCGACGCGGCAAAGCGCGCCAGCGCGGGGCGTATTACGGCGGTAATTCCCTATTTCGGGTATGCGCGCCAGGACAGAAAAGCGCGTTCGCGCGACCCCATCACCGCGAAGCTGGTGGCGAACCTTATCACCGCGGCCGGTGCGGACAGAGTGCTTACGATGGATCTTCATGCGGAGCAGATTCAGGGCTTTTTCGATATTCCGGTAGACAATCTTCTCGGCGGCCCCACGCTCTATAATCATTTTGCGAGGGAAGGGAATATCGACGTAGTGGTTTCTCCCGACGTGGGCAGCGTCAAGCGCGCGAGAAAGGTAGCCGAAAAATTCGGAGTACCCATTGCGATTATCGATAAACGCCGCCCGAAGGCCAACGTCATGGAAGTCATGAATATCATCGGCGACGTGAGAGGGAAAAAGTGTCTGATGATCGACGATATGATCGATACGGCGGGTACGATCTGCCAGGGCGCACAGGCGCTCAAAGACGCGGGCGCTACGGAGATTTATGCCGCCTGCACGCATGCGGTGCTGAGCGGTCCCGCGGTGGAAAGGCTGGAAAAGTCCGCCATTACCAAACTTGTCATGCTGGATACGGTGCACCTTCCCGAAGAAAAAATGCGGGATAAGTTCAGTATTCTTACGACGGCAGACATCTTTGCCGCGGCAATCGAGAACGTGTATCTCGATAAGCCCATGTCCAAGCTGTACGACTGAAAATCGACATACGCACGAAAAACCGCCGCCGCGAGAACCGGCGGCGGTTTCGGCGGTTAAAAGAGCGGCATGCCGACAACTCCGACAAAATGCCGCGGTAAAACTTTCGCGGAACAGTTTTTGATCGGACGCGAAGAATGGAGAAATAACAGGAAACGATTATGTATCTGATTGTAGGATTGGGGAATCCCGAAAAACAATACGAAAAGACCTTTCATAATATGGGTTTTATCTGCGCGGGCGACGTTGCGGAGCTCTTGGGCGCGAAATTCAAAAAGAAGGAATGCGAAGCTTCGGTCGCGGAAGCCTACGTCGGCGGGGAAAAGGTGATTATCGCCCGCCCTTTGACGTATATGAACAGCTCCGGACGCGCGGTGAAGCAGCTCATGGCGAAATATAAAGTTCCGGAGGAAAAACTTCTCGTCATTTACGACGATTACGATTTGCCGAAAGGAAAAATCCGCATCCGCGCGGGCGGCAGTGCGGGGACGCATAACGGGATGCGCAGTATCATCGGAGAGACGGGACTCACGAATTTCCCCCGTATCCGCGTGGGAATCCGCGACGAAGAAGTGAAGATTCCCATTATCGATTACGTGCTTTCCGAAGTAAGAAAAGAGGATTACGAGCTGTTCGCGGCCGCCTGCCGTAAGGCGGGGGAAGCGGCGGCATATTTTGCCAAGGGAAATCCCATCGATCGGGTAATGAACGAATATAACTGATTTTAATGAAAGACGGTCTCTGTCCGAGAAGGCGGAATTGTTTATTGTCCGAACAAATGGGAAGTTCGAGCGAGGTTTGAGGAAAAATCAGTCCTCGATAAATACCCCCTGAACCGCTGTGAGGCTTTCAGAAAAATGCGGGTATTATTCCGAATGATTGCGGGATTTTCAGAAACATGCAGTTATTGATCCGAACGATTGCGGGGTCTTTCGATTAAATATGGTTTTGGATAAATTCAACTGCTCTAAGACGCGCGATGAAAGAAAATTTCTTTACTTTTGACAATATAGGAGGGGAATATCCCCTTTTGGGAGAAGAACTCCGCCGCGGCGCGCCTACGGCGGTTTTCGGCGTTTCCGATTCCCTGAAATATCTCATTGCATCCCTTGTTCCTTATCCCGTGGTATATATCGCGGCGGACGGAACGGCGGCGCAGAAAGCGGCGGACAATATTGCGGCGCTTTCGGGCAAAAGGACGGAGGTTCTGGCGGCGAAAGACGAGGTCTTATTGTATCGGAAGGCGCTTTCCAAAGATTCTCTTTTTAAGCGTCTGCAAGGCATCGAAGCCTTGCAGGAGGGCTGTCCCGTGGTAGCGGCGGAGCTCGACGCGCTCCTTCAGCTCTTCCCGAAAACACTGCCGAAAATTGTGTTGAAGGAGGGCGAGGACATCGATTTTTCTTCCCTTCCGTTCCGCCTGACGCAAATGGGTTATGTGCGCGGTTTTGAGGTGGAGACAAAGGGCGCTTTCGCGCTTCGGGGCGATATTCTCGACATCTATCCCGTCAACGCGGAAAATCCCGTCCGCGTGGACTTTTTCGGGGATACTGTGGAAAAGATAAAGCCGTATGACATCGTCACGGGCGAGCGCTTGGCCGGTACGCGGGAAATCTCCGTCCTTGCGGCGACGGACGTTTTCGTTTCGGACGGGGACAGAGATCGGATTCGGAAAACGCTGGAAAAGGAACTCAAAACTTTCAAGACCTCCGACGCCTATTCCCGCGCAAAAGAGATCGCGGATGAAATTCTTTCCGATCCGGCCGGCGAGAAATCCTCTTTTATTCTGCCGCTTACGGAAAACGCGACGGATTTTTTCTCCGTTCTTCCCGAAAACGCCGTTTTGATTTTCGACGAGTGCAAGACTTTATGGGATAAATTCAACGCGCTCTATAAGGAGCACGAGGAACGTTTTCACCGCCTTGAAGCGGGCGGAGAGGCCTTCGGATTTACTCTTTTTCAATATGCGGAAAAAGATTCGTTTCTTTCCTCCCTTTCCCGTTTCCGCCGTCTCGCGTTGCAGACCTTTACGGGAAAATCCTTCTTTTTTGAACCGCTGAAAATTTTCAATCTGACGGCGACGCCCGTGGCGAGATACTTAAACGGTTTTCCCGCGCTGCTGACGGATATCAAAAATTGGCTTCGGGGGGGCTATCGGGTCGTTTTATGTTGCGGAGATTCCTCCCGCGAGGCAAAGATGTCGGAAATGCTCTCGGACGAATATATTTCCACGACGAAACTTCCCGACGACCTTTCTCTGTTGAAAGGCGTTTGCGTTCTGCCCGAAAAGGTGGAAAAGGGGTTCGTCCTTCACGAGTGTAAGCTCGCGTTGATCGGTTCGGGCGATTTGTATACGAAGGCTCCCGATACGCGGCGGGTACGCCGCAAGCGCGGGGATATGTTTTCCGCTCCCGAAGTGGGCGATTACGCGGTGCATGAGACGCACGGCATCGGGCGGGTCATCGGCACGAAGAAAATCGAAACCACGGACGGCACGAAGGAGTATATCGCGCTCGAATATAAAGACGGAGACGTGCTGTACGTCCCCGCGGAGCACATGGACATATTGTCCAAATACGTGGGGGACGCGAACCCTTCTTTGAGCAAGATCGGCGGGGCGGATTTCGAACGGGTAAAAGCCCGCGTCCGCGCTTCGCTCAAAAAGCTGGCGTTCGACCTCAAAAAGCTGTATGCCGAACGCGCGGAATCCCGCGGGTTCCGTTTCCCCGAAAACGAAGCCTTCATGCGGGAGTTTGAAGACGCGTTTTCCTATGAACTGACGCCGGATCAGGCTTCCAGCGTGGAGGAGATCAAGGCGGACATGTGTTCGGACAAAGTGATGGACCGCCTCCTTTGCGGGGACGTGGGATTCGGCAAAACGGAGGTGGCTTTCCGCGCCGTGTACCTTTGCGTGCTCGCGGGCAAACAGGCGGCGCTCATGTGCCCGAGCACGATTTTATGCAATCAGCATTTTAATACCGCTTGCGAACGCTTTGCGGATTTCGGGGTCAGGATCGCCGCGCTAAATCGTTTCAACTCCCCGAAAGATCAGGCGAAAATTCTTTCGGGACTCAAAGACGGCAGCATCGATTTCGTCATCGGTACCCATCGTCTTTTATCGAACGACGTCAAATTCAAGGACCTCGGACTTCTCGTGCTCGACGAGGAGCAGCGCTTCGGCGTGGAGCATAAGGAAAAGATAAAAAATCTCAGAAAAGACATCGACTGCCTGACCATGACGGCGACGCCCATTCCTCGGACGCTGCATATGTCTCTGTCGGGAATAAGGGATATTTCCACCATTCAGACTCCGCCGGGCGAACGGCTTCCCGTGCAGACGTACGTCGTCGAGGAAACGGAGACTTTGATCCGCGACGCCTGTATTCGCGAGCTGTCCCGCGGCGGACAGGTCTTTATCCTGTATAACAAGGTGGAGAGCATTTTCACGTTTGCGACGAAAATCAAGCGGATTCTGCCCGAAGCGGAACTTTCCGTGGCGCACGGCCGCATGGATAAGACGGTGCTGGAAAACAGCGTATATGACTTTTACAGCGGAAAATCGGATATTTTGATTACGACTACGATCATCGAAAACGGGATAGACTTGCCGAACGCGAACACGCTCATCGTCATCGACAGCGATAAACTTGGAATTTCTCAGCTCTATCAGCTCAAAGGCCGCGTGGGGCGGGGAACCAGACTGGCGCACGCCTATTTCACTTTCAAGCCGGAACGGGTGATGACGCAGAATGCCTCCGAACGGTTAAAGGCGATCATGGAGTTCACGGAACTGGGGGCCGGATATAAGCTGGCGATGCGGGATTTGGAAATCCGCGGCGCGGGCAACGTGCTGGGCGCCGAACAGCACGGGCATATGGACAAAGTGGGTTATGAACTGTATGCGAAACTTTTGAAGGAAGAACTGACGGGCGAAACGCAGACGGTTGCAGAGCTGGATATCCGCGCCAATGCGTATATTTCGGAAAAATATATCGAATCTTCGGCGGGGCGCTTGGATACGTATAAGCAGATTGCGGAAATTTCTTCGGTCGCGGATTATAAGCGGGTATATAGCTCTTTGGAAGAGATGTACGGGCCCTTGCCGCAGGCGGTCATCAATCTGCTCGTCATCGCGGTTTTGAAGAGCTACGCGGCAAAATTCAACGTTCGGAAAATTTCGGTCGTCAAGGGCGTGGGGGCGCTGGAATTTCCTTCTCTGGAAGCCTTGGGCGATAAGCGGATACAGGCGGCGATGGACAAATATCGGGAAAGGGTGCGCCTGAATATGTCGGAAGCGCCCGTCGTAGAATTTTTCGGACGCAGGGAAGCGACGGATTTGATGGCGGAAATGACAAAATTTTTGAAATTTGCCTTAACTTTCACAACTTTATAACGCAAAATGATTGCACATTTGCGGGAAATCGGTTATAATATAAGTTGTTGATACAAGTCCCGTCGGGGAAAAATTATGTTTTTTCGGAAACAAAGATAAAGTACGATAAAAAATCGGAGCGGTTTATGAAGAAGAGAAACACATTCAAGAAGATAGCGGTATTGTGCCTGAGCATCGCATTCACGCTCAGCGCGGCGGCGTGCGGAGAGGGTTTGATTACGACCAACAGCGAAAAGGATATGGCGCAGGTCATCGCAACCGTAAATATCGCGGATCATGACGACTTCAAAGGCAAGGGCGAGTATGCGGCCTATGCGGGCGTCATCAAAAGCATGAATAAAAATATTCTGAAACGCGACCTTGTGGCCTATTTCCTCAATGTCGGATACACGTATATCAACAGCTACGGCTATACGTACGAACAGACATTCAATACTTTGATGGACACGCTCGTCAGCCGTAAGATTATGGTGCAGTATGCGATGGCGTATTATTTCAGTACGGAGAGCGACGTTTACACGGTAGAAGGCTATAATGCCTATATCGAAAGCGAACAGGCCAAGATTACCGACGAAACGGAAAAGAAGCTGTATGCCGATCATCCCGAAATCCTGACCATGAAATATTTCCTCACGAACGGCGGAAAAACTGCCGCCGAGGACACCGCCGATTATGATCGGGCCGTTTATAGTCTGAAAAAGATGATCAACAATACGCTCGATTCGAGCGAGCAGAACTATATCACGGAAGAGGATGACGAGGACGACGATACTTCCGCCGAATCCCGCACGACTCCGACGGGCGTGGGTACGGAAACGGAAGACTACTACGACGTCGATTACGAGATTTATACCGGCCGCAACGCGGCGGACAGCTGCGGCTCTTACGAACGGCTCGACGGTTCGACGGAGCGTTCCCGCCGTATGGCATACAATAATTTCCTCGCCAATCTGTCGGGAAACGGTCTGCTCGGCGATAAGGAAGATACCACGGACTTTACGAAACTCGATTATTATTTTGTCGAGCTTGCCAGCCAGCTCGAGCAGGCGCTCATCAATAAATATAACGACGATTTGAGCGAAGCGGCGAACGCAAAGCTGACCAAGGAATATGTGGAGGGGCAGTATAATGACCTCGTGGAGACGCAGAAAAACAGCTATACCTCCGACCAGAGCGCTTTTGAAACGGCAATAGGTAGCGTCTCCGACGATTCGTTCGTCGTATATTCTCCGAAGGAAGGCTTCGGGTTTGTCTATAATATTCTGTTGCCGTTCTCTGAGACGCAGACGCAGCTCCTTTCCACGTATAAAAACGATACGGGGCTGAAAAAGGAAGAAGTCGCCGCAAAGAGGGCAGACCTTCTCGAACAGGTGAAGGGGAAGGATCTCCGCGCCGCGTGGTTCTCCAAGAACGAGGATAATAATTACGCTTATGAAGCGGCCGACGGGGAATATTATTCGGGACCCGCAGGTTCGAAAGAACGCAGCAATTATCTCTTTTTTGAGGACAATCTGAAAAACAGCGAAGGGGAAAACGCCCGTTACGAGCCGTTGAAACAGTATTACGGCAAATATGCTTATAACGGCACGGTGACAAAGGACGAAGACGGAAAATATACTTGTAAGCCCAACGAGATCGGTATAGACGAATTCATCGACGAGATGGAAGGCTATTTGACATATGCGGGACTGACCGCTTCGGGAAATCTCAGTTCTTCTTATGTCACGGACGGCGCTTATACGATTGACGAAAAGGGCAATTTCGGCGATTATTCCGAGTTCCTGTATTATGAAGGAAACGTAGATTTAGGAGACGAAGACCAGAACGATTACTTTATCGAAGATACGAAGTCGTATACGGCGGTTTCCGTCATCAATGAATTGACGTTTGCATACAGCACGGATACGGGGCTCTTCAATACCTATATGGGGTATACCGTTTCCCCTTATAAGACCGATTATATGACGGAGTTCGAATCTGCGGCTCAATACGCAATCAAGAAGGGCGCTGGGACTTATGTCGTCTGCCCGACGGATTACGGCTGGCACGTGATTTATGTCTCTTTCGTCTATGATAAAGTAGGCGCGGTATATACCTTTAATTGGGAGGACGTGGAGAACGAAAAGGAGGGTTCCTTCTCGTATCTGTATTACGAATCCTTGAAGGAATCGACGGCAGATTCCTATACGGAATTGATGTCCACGCAGATTTTGGGCGAATATAAAGATTCCTGTTCCAAACTGTATAAGAACAGATATAAAGACCTGCTCGGAATGGACAAATAACGAATTGAGGTGTATAACTAGGGACAATGTGCGCCATACTGCTCTTAAAGACCGTTTTTGCGGTTCTATGGAGGTATAAATTTATGATGAGATTGCACAGCGGCGACATTTGTCCCAAGACCGGAACTTACAGAGTAATCAACGAAGACGGGAAGACACTGAATAGCGTTTTCGTGGGCGAAGGCGAAACCATGCCCCCCACGCAGCATTCTTCCTGTTGCTATGAGTTTGCCGAGTAAGTCAACGGAAAAGATGAATAAAATTCCCGAATGAGAAAGTTTTCGTTCGGGAATTTTTTTATAAAAATAAAAATGAGGATAATAAAATGAATTATACAAAGATAGATTTGAGTACATGGAAAAGGGGGACACTTTTCAAATTTTATATCGATAAAATGCGCGTTGTCATGAGCTTGACCGTGGAAATTGACGTGGCTCCGTTGATCGAGTACGTGAAGAAGAACGGTTTGAATTTCTATCCTGCGATGATTTGGGTAGTGTCCAAGGTGATCAATTCCTGCGGCGAATTCAAATACGGTTGGGACGGCGAGGGAAATCTGATCAAGTGGGATTATATTTCTCCCTCCTATGCGCATTTTTATCGGGAGGACGAAGCCTTTGTAAAATCGGTTACCGAATATTCGGAGGATTTATTCGACTTTCACGCAAGATTTTTGTCCGATCGCGCCCGACATGAAAACGAGCGCGGGATCGTCGGAAGCCAACCTCCGAACTTTTTCGACGTGACTTGTCTGCCGTGGGTGAAATACAGCCATTTCGATCTGCATGTATTCGACGAGGGAAAATTTCTCGCACCCGTAGTAAGTTGGGGAAAGTACGAGTTTTCGGGAGATAAGGCGCTCATGCCGCTCACAATGAACATTCATCATGCGGTCGCCGACGGCTTTCACCTGTCGCGATTTTTTAATGAAGTACAGGAAGTTATCCGCGGTCTGAAATAATGCGTAAAATTCTTCGGTTTCTTAAAATACCGTTTTTTAATTTTTTCATAAAATTTTGTTCTTATACTCTGAAATTTAGCTAATCGGAACTCTGCCTTGCAGAAAACGCGATTTTGAGAAGAGAAAATAATTTTCGATTGGTTTTAAGCTAAAAAACTTGTCATATAGGTATTGACAAAGTCGGGGTTATCGGTTATAATTTAAGGGATTGCCGATAAATGGTAAAATTGGAGGAAAAGGTTATGTTGCTTGAAGACGGTCAGAAGATTTTATTTGCGGGAGATTCCGTCACGGACGACGGTCGCGCTCGCCCCGTAGGCGAAGGAAATTGGGCGGCGCTCGGAAACGGTTTTGTGCGGCTTATCGATTCCTGCCTTGCGGCCGAATATCCCGAACGAAAAATACATACCGTCAATATGGGAATTTCGGGAAACACTTCCCGCGATTTGCTCGCGAGATGGGAGACGGACGTAAACGCTCTTAAACCCGATTGGGTAGTGCTCTGCATCGGTTTCAACGACGTTTGGCGGCAATTCGATTCGCCCGCCATTTCGGAATGGGCGGTAAGTCCGCAGGAATATGCGAACAATCTCAGACGCATGGCGGAAAATACCAAGGCAAAAATGATTTGGATGACGCCTTACTATCTCGAATCAAATACGGAAGACGCCATGAGAAAGCGCATGGACGAATACGGCGGAATTATGAAGAAAATCGCCGCGGAAAAAGGGATTCCGTGCATCGATTTACAGAAAAAATTCGAAAGGCTTTTGAAATATCGGTATCCCGCATATATTACTTGGGACAGAATACATCCCGGCGCGGTCGGAAGCGTCGTCATCGCCCGTGCTTTTTTGGAAACGGTGGGATTTTGTTGGAATAAGGAAAATGCCGAATAAATTTTTGTGTTTATTGTTTAGCGCTTTAATTAGAACTTTCACAAAAAAATCATTCGGATATCATTCGTTCGATTGCTAAAATCTTAAAAAAGTAATAAAATAATAAATAGAGTTTCATTTAATCCAATCGACGAATAAGCAAGCAAGAGAATAAGAGAATTTTTTTTCAGCGGGGATTTATGACGGAAGAAATCATCAAATCGATTACGGCGTCGGAAGCGCAGGCCTCAGAGCGCAAGGCTCGGGCATACGAACGAGCGGCAGAGATAGCGTCGGAAGCGGAAGTGCGCGCCGCGGAGATTGCGAAATCTTCGGAAGAAGTTTGCAAGGCTTATCGCGAGACGCAATTAAAAAATGCCGAAGCGGAAGCGGAACGGCAGTATTGTGCGACGCTCGCAAAAAAAAGAGCGGAGGCCGAGGCTTATGCCGCGCGGCTCATGGACGGTCTCGAACTTCCCGTCAGTAAAATCGTAAGGAGGATATGCGATGGCGATTGCTGAAATGCGAAAGCTCAACCTCATCGCCATGTCCTACGATAAGGGAGTTATTTTAGATGCGTTGCAGCGCACGGGGGCGGTCGAGGTGAAACTGCACGCGGATACGGAAAATACTTCCGTCCCTCCCGTATGCGGTGACGAGCTTCGCAGCTATCTCGCTTCCGCGGAAGCGGCGCTGTCCGTTTTATGCTCGGAAGTGGAGAATTACAACAGAGAAAACAACATCAAATCGGGGATTTTGAAGGACGGATTTGAAGTCACGTATACCGACTTTATGTCGGCAAGGGAGAAAAAAGGGGAGATCGATTCCCTCATTGCCCGCATCAATCGATTGACGGACGAAAAAAACGCTTTGAAAGCCCGTCTTTCGCAGAATCTTCGGACGGCGGAAAATGCAAAGCTCTATGCTTCTCTGCCGATTCCTTTCGATTCCTTCGGGGATTCGCCGCACACTCGCGCGCGGTTGGGGACGTTTCCCGCCGCGGCGAAAGACAAGCTGTCGAAGGACTTGGAACTTCTTCCGCTCGCCGCGTATTCCGCGACTTTGGCAGACGAGGAAAATATCCTGTTGTCGGTATTCTTTCATCGGGACTATTCGGACGAGGCGGAAGCAATCCTTGCGGAGGCGGGATTCGTTCCCTGTCCCTTTGAAGGCGGGGAAACGGGAAAGGCGCTGTATGCGTCGCTATTGGAAGAACGGAAAAGATTGGAGCGGGATTTACAGGCGAACGCCTATGCTTTGTATGAATTGAATTCGGAAATCCGCCCTTTGAAAATCTATTGCGATTTTCTCGGGTTTGCGCTCGAAAAGGAGGAGATTTCCGATAAACTCCGCGTTACGGAACGCACTTTTCTTTTGGAAGCCTATGTTCCCGCCGAGGCGGAAGAAGGGGTGAAAGAAACGCTCGTTTCCGTAAGCAAGGCGGTCTATTTCGAATTTTCCGAGCCCGCCGCAGACGAAATGCCGCCCACTCTCATGAAAAACAACGCCGCGGTGAGAAACTTTGAAGAAATTACGAATATGTATTCCCCGCCCAATTATCGGGAAATCGACCCCAATACCGTCATGGCGTTCTTTTACAGCCTGTTTTTGGGCTTCATCATGGGAGACATCGGCTACGGAATTTTGATGCTCCTCGGCGGCGGCTGGATTTGGTATAAGCACCGTGCGAGGGAGAGCGGACTCAAACGGCTTTCCGCAGTCTTTGCCATCGGGGGATTGTTTTCGATCGTCTGGGGAGTGCTGTTCAATTCCGTTTTCGGGTTGCCTTTGCCTTTCATAAAGACGGTCATGCCCGATGCGCAGAGCGACATGTGGTCGTTTGCGGGAATTTCCGTTCCGAGCGTTTTAATCATCAGCCTCCTCATCGGAATCGTGCAGTTGTTCGCGGGGTACATGTGCCGCGCGGCGCAGGAATGGCGCAGAGGACACGTCGCGGACGGAATTTTCGACGGGCTCGTGTGGGCGATTTTTTCCGTGGGCGCGGCGTTGGCCGTCATCGGGTTTATCGACGAAGCGGGAGTGCCCGTTTTGGCGACCGTCGGCGGAATTATTGCGGGCGTTTCTCTGCTCTCCGCCATGCTCACGGCGGGAAGAAAGGAAAAATTGCTCGGTAAGGTGACGAAGGGCTTCGGGGCGGCTTATGGAATCATCAATTACGCTTCGGATATTTTAAGCTATGCAAGGCTTTACGGACTCATGCTTTCGGGCGCGGTCATCGCGCAGATCGTTTCGCAGTATGCCGTGGACTTTCTCACGGGCGGAAATGTTTTGCTCGCGGTCCTCGGAGCGCTGCTGATGGTCGTGGGGCATGCTTTCAATCTCGTCATGAGCCTTCTGGGAGCCTATATCCACGACGCGAGACTGCAATACGTCGAATTTTACGGAAGATTTTTCGAGGGGGAAGGGGAATTGTTTTCTCCCCTCGGTTCCAAACACAAATATATTTACCTTTTGCCTTCCAAGGCAGTCTGAGCGGACTCGGTAAAAAATCGATGAAAAACCGCTGAACGGAAGAAAAAACAATAAAAAATTGTTGATAGAAATAGAAAATTTTCGGAGGATTGTTTATGTTTACAACCGGTTATGCCGTCGCTATGGCGGGAATTGCGCTCTGCGTACTGCTTTGCGGTATCGGCTCTTGCGTGGGGCTTTTCAAGACGGGCAGCGCCGCCGCCGGCGTTTTGGGCGAAAATCCCAAAAAGTTCGGTAAAGTGATGGTGCTCGTGCTTCTGCCCGCAACGCAGGGAATTTACGGCTTTATTATCGGCATTATCGCTTCGGGCAAGCTGGGAATGGATATGGTCACCGCTCAGGGCTGGGCGATTTTCGGCGCCGTAATGCCCATGGCGATTTCCGGCCTCGTCTCCGGTATCTTTCAGGGAAAGTCGGCGGTCAACTGTATCTATGCCGTCGGGAAACAGGATTCCCTTTCGGGAAAACTTATCGTCTATCCCGGTATGATTGAGTTTTACGCCATTCTCGGACTCATCATCTCCATTATGCTCGTCGGACAGATTTAAGGGCGCGCCATGAGTAAAGAAGCGATTGTGGAAAGGATTCTTTCCGACGCGGAACAAGAGGCGGGAGAGATCCTCAAAGCCGCGGAAGAAAAGGCGGCTGCCGTGATCGCGGCCGCTTCCGCCCGTGCGGAAAAGGGCCGCCGCGAATCGGAAGCGGAGGTCAGGGAAAAAACATCGGGGATTTTTGAGCGGAAAGCCGCGGCTGCGCGGTTGGATTCCGCAAAAATTCTGCTTTCCGAAAAGCGTCGCGTCATCGACGCGATTTACGCTTCGGCGCTGAAAAAACTCGTCGATTTGAACGAGGAAGAATGTCTCGCTCTGACTGAGCGGCTGCTGAAAAATTATGCGGACGAGGGCGATGAAATTTTCTTTGCCGCTAATTATTCTTACGTCCCCGCGGCGGCGAGATTGCCCGTCATCGAAGAGAAAAAATTGAAAATTTCCGCCAAGAAGGCCGACATCGGGGGCGGATTTGTTTTAAGGGGCGTTTTGAGCGATAAAGACCTCTCTTACGAAGCACTTTTAGCGGCGGATCGGGACGCGCATCAGGCGGAAATCGCGGCGGAAATTTTCCGTGCGGATTGACGGAGGGCGGCTATGGGAATAGACGTCATTTATACGAACGGCGTAATTGCCGCGCAGGAGAAATATCTCCTCAAAGACAGAATTTTCAAGCTCTGCGAGGGCAGTGCGCCAGAGGCTTTCCGAGCCCTTTCCGAAAGCGGCTTCGGAAGCGGCGCGGCGGCGGAATCCGCATACGATTTCGAAAAACTCGTCACGGCGGAGGAACGGGCGCTGGACGATTTTATCCGCGAATACGCTCCGTCGTGGGCGGAGGCCGTTTATTTGCTCTCTCCGCGCGATTTTCATAACGCCAAAGCGCTCCTGAAAGCAAAATATCTGGAAACAGATGCGGAAAAGATGCTGGCTCCCGAAGGGCTGATTTCGGTCGCGGAATTGGTAAAGTGTCTGGAAAATCGAGATTTTTCCCGTCTCGGAAAAAATCTCAGCGAGGCTTTGACGAAGGCCGAGGAGCTTCTCTCTGCCGAGGACGTTTCGGGAGCGGCGGTCGGCGTGTTATTTGAAAAAGCATTGTTTGCGCATCTTCAAGAAAATTGCAGGAAAAATAAAGTATTGAAAAAGCTCCTGACGGCCAAGGCGGATATGTCGAATATCCTCACCGTCTTTCGTTCTTCGGACAAGGAAAACGCCGTAAAGGCCTTTGTTTCGGGCGGACAACTGAACGACGGACAACTGAAAAAGTTGTTTGACGGAGAAACGGCGGCTTTGGAAAAGACGCCGTATGCGGAGTTCGGCAAAGCATGTTTTGAAGCGAAAGAGGCGGGGCAACCGTTTACCGCCGCGGAAAAAATGCGCGATTCCCTGGAAGCGGAGTTCTTTTTTGAAAAGAGGTTTGAGCCGGAAAAAAATCAGCCGTTTCTCTTTTATGTTTTTCGCAGGCGTATGGAAATCGAAAACGTGCGAATTATTTTCGTATGCCTTTTGGCGGGAATGAAAGAGCAGGAAATTAAAAAACGGCTGAGACTTCTATAACGTTCGGACGCGGAACGATGACGTTTATTTAAGAAAACGTATCGACGGAAAAGGAGAAGGTATGACGGGAAAAATGGCGATTGTCGGTGACGGCGACAGCATTATGGTGTTTAAGGCGGCGGGCATTGCGGCGTTCCCCGCCGAGAACGAAAAGAAAGCGCGGGAAACATTAAGAAAAATAGCGAAAGAGTATCAGATTATTTTTCTGACCGAAGAGCTCGCACGGCCGTTATCCGAATTTTTGAAGCGTTTTGACGAGGAGCCGTATCCCGTAATTTTGAGTATTCCTTCGGCCACGGGCAGTTCGGGCTACGGCATGGAAATATTGAAGAGCGCCATGGAAAGGGCGCTCGGCGTGGACATTTTGTTCAACAGAGAGTAAGCGAGGAAAAATTCATGGCAGGCAAGACAGTAAAAATTTCCGGTCCCCTGATTATCGCGGAGAACATGGCGGACGCGAAAATGTACGACGTGGTCCGCGTATCCGAAAAGGGGCTTATCGGAGAAATCATAGAATTGCGCGGCGACAAGGCTTCTATTCAGGTCTACGAGGAAACGTCGGGACTGGGACCGGGAGAAGAAGTGTATTCCACGGGAGAACCCCTTTCGGCGGAGTTGGCGCCGGGACTCATCACGGGCATTTTCGACGGCATACAGCGTCCTTTGACCGCGCTCTATTTCAAATACGGCGACCGTATTTCGAGAGGCGTTTCCGTCAATAATCTCGACCGCAATAAAAAGTGGCATTTCATTCCCCGCGTCAAAGCGGGAGACCTTGTTTCGGAAGGCGATGTCTTGGGCGTGGTCCGGGAAACGGAAATCGTCGAACATCGCATTATGGTTCCGAACGGAATGAAAGGAAAGGTGCTTTCCGTCGCCGAAGGAGACTACACTATCGAAGAGACAGTGGCCGTGCTCGACACGGAAAAGGGAAGTATGCCCGTCTGCATGCTCCGGAAATGGCCGGTTAGAAAGGGGCGTCCTTATCGAGAAAAATTGTCTCCGAACAAGCCCATGGTGACGGGACAGCGCGTTATCGACACGCTGTTTCCGATCGCGAAAGGGGGCGTGGCAGCGGTGCCCGGGCCTTTCGGAAGCGGCAAGACCGTCGTTCAGCACCAGCTGGCGAAATGGGCAGACGCGGATATTATCGTCTATGTCGGCTGCGGAGAGCGCGGCAACGAAATGACGGACGTGCTCAATGAATTTCCCGAACTCAAAGACCCAAAAACGGGAGAGCCGCTGATGAAACGCACCGTTCTCATCGCCAACACCTCCGACATGCCCGTGGCGGCGCGCGAAGCGTCCATCTATACGGGAATCACGATCGCGGAATATTTCCGCGATATGGGTTACAACGTCGCTATTATGGCCGATTCTACCTCCCGTTGGGCGGAGGCTCTGCGCGAGATGAGCGGACGGCTGGAAGAAATGCCCGGCGACGAAGGGTATCCCGCTTATCTTTCCAGCCGTCTGGCGGAATTTTACGAGCGCGCGGGAATCGTCAGACTTCTCGGAACAAACGAAAAAATCGGTTCGGTGAGCGCGATCGGGGCAGTATCGCCGCCCGGCGGGGATCTGAGCGAACCCGTCTCGCAAGCTACGTTGCGTATCGTCAAGGTATTCTGGGGACTGAGCGCTTCCCTCGCCTATAAACGGCATTTCCCCGCGATCGACTGGCTGGTGAGCTATTCGCTCTATGCGGACAGAATGAGAGAATGGTACGACGAAAACGTGGGTAGAGATTTTTTCCGTTATCGTCAATTTGTAATGACGATTTTGCAGGAGGAGGCTTCTCTCGACGAAATTGTGAGGCTTGTCGGTATGGACGCGCTTTCCTCGAAAGACAGACTCACTATGGAGACCGCTAAAATTATCCGCGAGGATTATCTGCATCAGAACGCATTTCATGAAGTGGATACTTATACGTCCATGCAAAAACAATTTCTGATGTTGAAGCTCATCTATGAATTCCATCGGCTTGCAGGGGAAGCGATTGCAAATTATGCCGATCTCGACGATATTCTTGCCTGCTCCTGCAAGGAGAAAATCGGGCGGGCAAAATATATCTCCGAAGAAAATATTTCCGAATTCGACGGGATATTCAAGGAGATGAATACGCAGTTGAAAGCGCTGGCGCAGGGAGGCGGCGACGATGTTTAAGGAATATAAAACGATCCGCGAAGTGGTTGGGCCGCTCATGCTGGTGGAGGGCGTGGAGGGCGTCAAATATAACGAATTGGTGGATATCGTGGGCGCGGACGGCGAAATCCGCCGCGGAAAAGTATTGGAAATCAATCGCGATAGGGCCGTCGTACAGCTTTTTGAAAATTCGCAAGGCTTGAAAATTTCCGACTCCAAAGCCCGTTTTCTGGGACACAGTCAGGAACTGGCCGTCTCTCAGGATATGCTCGGAAGAGTGTTCGACGGAATGGGAAATCCCCGCGACGGCGGAGATCCCGTCATTCCCGAAAAGAAACTGGACATCAACGGAGAACCGATCAACCCCGCGGCACGGGATTATCCCAACGAATTTATTCAGACGGGAATTTCGGCGATAGACGGGCTTAATACCCTCGTGCGCGGTCAGAAATTGCCCGTATTTTCCATGAGCGGTCTGCCGCATGCGGAGCTCGCCGCACAGATTGCGCGACAGGCCAAGGTCAGAAGCGGAGATTGCAAATTCGCCGTCGTATTTGCCGCAATCGGTATTACCTTTGAGGAAGCACAGTATTTTGTGGACGATTTCAAAAAGACGGGCGCCATCGAACGTACCGTCCTCTTTACCAATCTCGCTAACGACCCCGCGGTGGAACGTATCGCCACGCCGCGCATGGCGCTCACCTGTGCAGAATATCTCGCGTTTGACTGCGGCATGCATGTCCTCGTCATCATGACGGATATTACGAACTATGCGGAGGCGCTTCGGGAAGTGTCGGCGGCTCGCCGCGAAGTACCCGGACGACGGGGATACCCCGGATATCTCTATACCGATCTCGCGTCTCTATATGAGCGTGCGGGACGGATTCGCGGAAAAGAGGGCTCGATTACGCAGATTCCCATTCTGACGATGCCGGAGGACGATAAGACGCATCCCATTCCCGACCTTACGGGATATATCACCGAAGGACAGATTATTCTTTCGCGCGACCTTTATAAAAAAGGCATTAATCCGCCCGTAGATGTGTTGCCTTCTTTGTCCCGTCTTAAAGACAAGGGAATCGGGCGCGGTAAGACTCGCGAGGATCATGCGGATACGATGAATCAGCTCTTTGCTGCATACGCGAGGGGAAAAGAATGTAAAGAGCTTTCCGCCATTTTGGGGGAAGCGGCGCTTTCCGATACCGATAAATTATACGCAAAATTCGCGGAAGAGTTTGAAAAAGAATATATTAATCAGGGATTCGATACGGACAGAAAAATTGAGGAAACTCTCGATTTGGGGTGGAAATTATTGAAAATTCTGCCGAGGGGAGAGCTCAAACGTATCCGCAGCGAATATCTTGAAAAATATCTGACCGCAGAGGACGGAGAAAATGGCAAGGCTTAACGTAAATCCCACCCGCATGGAGCTGAAAAAGCTCAAAGCGCGCCTTTCGACTGCCGTTCGGGGACATAAACTTCTGAAAGATAAGTCGGACGAGATGGTGCGGCGCTTCACGGAAATCATTAAAGAAAATAAACGGCTTCGGGAAGAGGTGGAAAAGGAACTCGCTCTCACCTTGAAGCAGTTTTCGATTGCGCGATCCGTGACTCCCGCCTATCGTGCGGAAAACGCATTCTCCATGCCGTCTCTCTTGGTTAAATTAGATTGCTCGACGGAAAGTATTATGGGCATAGACGTACCCAGGGTAGAGCTTATCAAAGAAAAGCGGGGGGACGGATTGCCGTACGCCTATTCGGAAATTACCAGTGAGGCAGATTATTCAGTCGGAATGGTTTCCGCGTTGCTTCCGAAAATGGTGATGTTGGCAAAGACCGAAAAGGCGGTTCGTATGCTCGCCGATGAAATAGAGCGCAACAAACGGCGCGTCAACGCCTTGGAATACGTCATGATTCCTCAACTGGAAGAAACAATTAAATATATCAAGGATAAGCTGGACGAAAATGAACGCGCGGCGGTTGTACGGCTCATGAAGGTAAAAAGTAAGGCGTAACGAAACTCTGCTTTTGAATGTTTCGTTACGCTCTGAAAATATGATTAAATTATTATCGAAAACAAGAAAGTTTTGCTTGACAAAGAAAGAAAAATCCTGTAAAATAATTACGTTAAATCAGTTGGGGTTATAGCGCAGTTGGTAGCGCGTTTGAATGGCATTCAAAAGGTCAGGGGTTCGACTCCCCTTAGCTCCACCAGACACGGAAAAACCGCCTTTTTAGGCGGTTTTTTTGTTTTTATTATGCTGTATTATGTTGGGTTATGCTGTATTTTAGTGTGTTTTGTTACTAAAAACTGTTACTAAATTCAACGTATAAGAGAAATAATATTCTGCTTATCCTCTTCATACATGTGGGCATAGGTTTTCGTAACTTGTTCAAGAGTATCTCCGATTAAATCCGCTACAACCATAAAGTTTGCACCGAGGTGAATAAGCATTGAAACAAAAGAGTGCCGTAAGTCGTGCATACGAATACGCTTTACTCCGGCTTTTTGGATATATCGGTCAAAGGCATGAGAGATTGTGTTTTCATGAATAGGGTTTTTTCCACCAAATGCAAACGGACTTTCAAAGTGATAATTCTGAAATTCTTTTTTCAAAGGTTCGCAAATAGGGGTTTTCCCTATTTTTTCATTTTTTGTACTTGTAATTTGATAGGGAGTGCCGTCTATTGTTTTTCGTGTATATGTTTTACTAAAAACGATTCCGTCCGATTTTATATCAGACGGAGATAAAGCTAATACCTCGCCCTTTCTTCTTCCTGTATAAAACAAGGTCATGAAAATAGCGTGATGAGTAGGATTATCAACGACGGATATAAATTGTTCAAACTCTTCTTTTGTCCAAAACTGCATCTCGGACTTTGGAATTCTCCTTTTTGGCTTCTTGACTTTGGGTAAGTAATTGGGATAATTGTAACGGCTCTCTACCCAAGATAAAAATGCGGCCAACCGATTACGGATTTTTAGAAGATAAGAATAAGCATAATGTTGATGAGTACGGGGATTTTTCATCGTCCACAATTCGTCTTGCCAACGGTATAGGGCTTCTTGTGTCAAATCAGTAATTGGTTTTCCTCCGAAATAAGGAATGATATAGTTTTCAAAAATACCGTGTTTATCATAGATAGAACTGTCTTTATTCTGATTGGATAGAGATAACAGATACTGCCGTATTAATTCTTCGACGAGTAATTCCTCTTTTTGAGGATTTTTCTTTTTTAACGGATTATTTTTTACAAGCTCACATTTAGAAGTTACAAAGTCGGTATAACCTTGTTTCGCCAAAGTCTTATTGGCATATCCCGACAACTTCTTTTGTTTTTCAATACCGTCCAGCGTAACAATACGGAAAACTACATCATAAACCTTTCCGCGCTTCGTCATGCGTTCTTGTAAAGAATATTTCGTTGAGGATATATAGTATTCTATCATAATGGCAAAAGTCCCTTGCTTTGATAATAATCAACGGCTCCGTGTAAAGTTTCTATATCTACATCTAATAGCTCCGCGACTTCATAATCGCAGGAGCCTTTTTTTATTGCTTCCTGTAATTCTGAAAAAGGGACTTGAAAGATATACGAAGCCTCTTGCGCTTTATGCTCCGCTTTCTCGATATTAGAACGCCTTAACGGTTCCGCACAATATTGAAACGGATAAAAGGCTTTTGTCGTACAATGCCCAAGTTCTTCCGAATAAATTTTCTTCTTTTCACGTTCACGCTCTAAACTTGAAGTATCTATTACGATTACTCCGTTTGCGCCGTCATTAAACGAAAAGGCTTTTTTATTCCTTAAATGCCAAAAATATGTAGTAATATTAAGTTCTTCCGCCATGGAAGATAACCCCTCAAACGTCATATAACAACCTCGAAGCCATTATAACACGTGGCCGATTTTATTCTATGGATATTATAACACAATAAATATGACAAACGTATGCAGGTAAAAAAATTTTCTATGTGAAATTTTTTATTTATCGGATTTCTTCTTTTTAAGAAACTCCATAAACTTAACAACGTCGTCTATATCTTCCTGCGTTAAATCTTTTGCGCCTTCATAGAACGCAATAGGGAGGTCTTTATATTCGTCGGGAATGTGGAGTGAAGGGGAGGCGTTATCTTCTGTTTTACGCCCCAACAGGTAATCCACACTTACTCCGAAATAGTCGGCAAGTTTTAACAAAGTTTGTTGATCGGGTTGCCGTTTACCCGTTTCGTATTGAGAAATAGTACTTTCACCTACTCCAATAGCTATACCGACCTCTTTCATTGTAAGGTCACGTTCTTTTCTTATTTTTCTTAAATTTTCCATAACGACCTCCTATTTTTTATTATAAACTTTACGCTTCGTAAAGTCTATCAAAAAATAAGGGAAAAATAAAAACTTCACAAATCGATAAATTATTTTCTAAAAATGCTTGACATATCGTGAAGTATGTGATATTATATAGATGAACTTGACGAAATGAGAAGATGAAGGAGGCGAAAACGGAAATGGAATTGAAAACTATAAGAAGAAAACTTCGCAAAACGCAATGCCAACTTGCAGAAGAAGTTGGTGTTGCGGAAAGCACTATTTGCATGTATGAAAAAAAACAACGAAAACCGTCAATCGATAAAATAATTTTGCTGTCAAAAGCCTTGAACGTATCGAATGATGAAATATTAAGCTGTTTTACTGATAGCAAGGAGGAGTGACATGACGTACGCAATGCGGGAAGAAATATTCAGCAAAGAATATTTATCAATTAAAGATATGCAAGAGCTTCTCGGCATGAAGTAAGATATTATTTGAAGGAGATGACGAAGCGTGCAAGGCGCTTTCAGATGTCTGGTCGCCGGGCGTAGGGTTTGAAACGTTTATCGAGTCAGCTATCGATTATATGATGATGGGTGGAACGGTAGCGGTAAAACTGAATAAAGACGCGTCTGGAAAAACCTATCCTTCTGCCCTTAGAGCCGATCGGTTTTATGCGGATATGGACGATATGGGAGACGTGGTTTATATAACATGTTTCAACAGCTTTTTATATACCGAAAGTTTCGGCCGGAAATCTTCGCGACAATATTGGCTCGTAGAGCAGAGATATTATGACAAATCGGGAAGAGCGGTATCGGTAAATAAAGTCCATGTGAAAAGCGGTGTTGCCGGAAAAGAGTTAATGCCGACAATGGAGGCGGAAGGAATTCGAGAGGAAGATTTACCGGATAATATCCGTCAAATGCTTTTGCGGCGTGGAATCACGCTGAATAAAGAGGTTTTGCTTCCTTTCAAAGACGGGTTAGGCGTTTGGTTATGGCGTCGTACAGCGAATAATAGCTGTGTACCGGGATTGGCTTTGGGCGATCCGCTTTTATATGGAGCGTTAGACATTCTTTGGGCGACCGATGTAGTCTTTTCCGGTTCTATCACAGATGTGATTCTCGGCAGAGGCAAAATTCTTGTACCGCGGAAATATCTCACTTCTATCCGCGAGGATTTCAAGCGTTTAGGAATCGAGACCAAGACCGAATTCTTTACAAGCGATTGGTCGGATGTCGACGATACGCTTGTATATATCGCTACGGAACATGATAAAGACTTTCCCCCTCAATCGGTGCAGTTCAATATCCGTTCGGAAGAATATCGCGGTATGTTAGAAGTCTATTTACGCCAAGCGGCGGTGCATTGCGGATTTGCTCCGACCTCGGTGTTTCCGTTCTTGCAAGACCAAAGCTCAAAGACGGCAACAGAGGTGACGGCCGAAGAAAATTTGACCCGTTCAAGCGTTCAATCGATTCATCAGACAATCGTGCCGAATATAAACCGCATGATAGCCGAGGTATTATTACAGTATGGTTTTACGGGAAAGGCAAGAATAAAACTCACGGATTACGTTGGGAATAAAATCCAAAGAGATCAGAATATCCGCGATAATTATGCGGCGGGCTTGGTTCCCAAAGACGTGGCGATACAACATGTCAATGATATATCGGCGGGAGAAACGCAGGAATATATAGCCAAAATCGACGAGGAAGAAAGACAAAAGCGAGAAGAAGCGTTCGGAAATGCGCTTTTCAATGAAAAAGACTATTACGGAGGCACGGAATAAAAATGGAAATGAAAACATACGTCCCCGACCCGCTGAATGAACAGGCGAGCATATTGGTGGACGCGCAGACGGATATAAAGACGGCGATAAAAAAGGGCGTGCTTGGCGGCGCGTCCTTTGTCGTTATATCCGCAGAAGTGAGAAAGATAATCTCCCGCACAATCGCTCGGATTCGTTCTCCCACGCTTCAAAAAGACGCGCGGGTTTCCCTTATGAAGTTCGCAAACAAAGCCTATTCCGATTTTCAAGCGACTTTGAATCTGAACGGAACGCTTCTTGCGGCGGTGGTGCTGTTATCCGAAAGAATTACCGAACGCAAAGCGAACGGGATTCAAGGGAAGTATCGAAGTTACTCTTTCGGGAGAAAAAGAGCGCGTTGAATATTGTAAACATGTTATCGATTGTGAAGGCGCTGCGGGAATAGTAAAGCGTCGCCTATTAAATATAGAGAAAAAATATATTTTCACGTATCAAACTTTTTATGAAGGAGATATAGAATTAGACCCGCACTATTTTTATGCTTACCTGCAACCGGAATTTTCGGAATATGACGCATGGTTTAATGTCAAGGATGAACAAATAGTCCTCGGAGTGGCGGTAAAAGATGCGAAAAAAGCCGAAACATATCATCGGCGTTTCGTCTGTTATATGGAAGAAAATTTCGGAGCGTCACTTCGTCGGAAATGGAAAACGGAAAAATGGTTGATGCCCCAAATCTGTTCCCCGTATGAAATTTATTACGGAAAAGAAGGGGTACTTTTTTCCGGGGAAGCGGCGGGATTTCTCAATCCCATGGGGGAAGGAATATCGTCGGCTATAGAGAGCGGATTTCATGCGGCTCGTTCTATACTTGAAAACTTTGGGAATTACGGGGCAGCCCTTGCAAGTTATCGTAAAAAAACGCAGGAGTTAAAAGAGTATATGCAACGGCAGTGGCATTTGTTGTCTCTTTTGTCGAATAAATTCAGCTTCATGCGAAAGCGGAGTGAAATCGGAGGTGAAAATCAATGAATTTGAATAGTATCCATCATCTGGCAATTATCGTCAGCGATTATCAAAAGTCCAAAAATTTTTATGTCGATAAGTTGGGATTTAAGATTCTACGGGAAAATTACCGCAAAGATAGAGGAGAGTATAAACTCGATTTGAAGATCGGAGAATGTGAGCTCGAAATTTTTTCGGGACAAAAAAATCCGCCGAGACTTTCTGAACCGGAAGCGCTTGGTCTTAGACATTTGGCTTTTAGAGTATCAAATATCGAAGAAACTGTTAAAGAGTTAGAAACTCTTGAAATTTTTACGGAACCTATTCGTATCGATCCGTATACTTGTAAGAAATTTACTTTTTTTAAGGACCCTGACGGATTGCCTTTGGAACTCCATGAATAAAAAAGCCCCTGTCTGTAAATTAGACAAGCTCGGATACAAAAATATATTTTTCAGAAAAATAAAAACTGTGCTACCTTTTTTGTCGGAATTTACCGAAGCGGAAACACTGTAGGTGACTCCCTCAAAGCTACCTCATGGCACACACAAAAATCCGCTTAGTGCTGCTACATTCCTGTCCTGACACGGTTCACGGCATCGTGTTGCATGAGACCTTGCTATCAACGTTCCTTACAGTGCGCAGCCTTCCATAAATACCGCCGGGAAAGGCGTTCGGTTCTGCTATAGCGGATTGCAGATACAGGGTGCCGCTAACTCCCCACCTAGCACAGCTTAATCATTATACACTATTTACAGCTTTTTTGCAACCTTTTTACGGCAGTTTTTTTGTCGCTTTTCGGGAAGTATAAAAATTTCTTTCGAATACCTTTTACGTTGACAAAATAGGAAAGAAAGAGTATAATATCAGATTGGAAACAAGACAGACGAGGAGAAAAAGTATGTCGGAAAATAATTGTACACACGATTGTTCCAGTTGTTCTGCAAATTGTTCGTCTAGGAACAAGGAAAGTTTATTAAAGCCCCTTCATGTGCAGTCGTCCGTTAAAAAAGTGATTGCGGTAGTTAGTGGTAAAGGAGGAGTGGGAAAATCACTCACTACGTCCCTGCTGGCCTCATACGCGCATAAAAGCGGAAAGTCTGTGGGGATTATGGACGCCGATGTTACAGGGCCTTCCATTCCTCGCATGTTCGGGATCGACGAACGCGCGACGGGAAGCGAGGAGGGGATTAATACGGTTTTAACTCCTTCGGGAATCCAGATGATGTCTATGAATTTGCTTTTAGAGAATGAGACGGACCCCGTACTTTGGCGCGGAGCGCTCATTTCGGGAACAGTATTACAATTCTGGACTGATGTCATTTGGAGAGATATCGATTTATTATTTATCGATATGCCGCCCGGAACGGGCGATGTCCCTTTAACCGTCTTTCAAAGTATTCCTATTGCGGGTGTCGTCATCGTCACTACGCCGCAGGATCTCGTTAAAATGGTTGTAGAAAAGGCAGTAAATATGGCGAATATGATGAATATTCCTGTTTTGGGACTTGTCGAAAATATGAGCTGGCTTTCCTGTCCGGATTGCGGCCGGAAAATTGAGATTTTCGGTCAAAGCAAAGCCGCGGCAATAGCAAAAGAATATGGAATTCCTGCCATTGCCAAAATGCCTTTGGATTCAAGAATCGCAGAATATGCAGATTCGGGCCGGATAGAAGATTACGAGACGGAGGACTTAAAAGAAATCTATAAAGCGATTGAAAGAGCATAATGTATAGAAAAAAGGACGGCTTTTATCCGTCCTTTTTTCTATGGCCGTAGCGACGTCTTCGCTATTCTTATATAGACAACTGAGATATATACTTTCGTAAAATAAAGTTTTTATACGGCAATCCCGACAGGTATAGCTTCTTCCTCTGTCTTTGTTTCCGCCGTAGAAGGCACAAATTCAGGACAGGGAGCAGACACAGGGGAGGTTTTGATATAATGCACATATTCGTAAGTGGAGTTTTTACTCCTTTCGAGCATGGTTTCGTATACGAGGTCGCGAAGCTTTTTTCGATTGTCCTTTAAGGAAAGGTTTGCGTCGGGAAAGAAGGGCCCGTCGATATAAACCGTCACTTTGGGAAGTTTGGAAAATTTACGCTTCTGATAAGTGGTGGTAAAACAGAATACGGGCTTGTTTTCCTCTACGGGATAGCGGAAGGACACATCCTTAAAAGGACGAATTTTCGTATAGTAAGGCCAAATATGCGCCTCCGGATAAATGACGACGCAGTGATTTTTTTCGGCATGGCGAGCGACGGCGTCGCAGAATCCGCGCATACCTCGACGGGTGGTAGGAATTGGCACTCCGCCTAACATTTCCACAGCCTTTCCGACGACGGGAATGGATACTCCGTCGGGATTAATGATAATATAGGCCTTTTTCGGAAATGTGACCAGTGTAGGAATAAAGGCGTCCTTGACGGCAGCCGTATGATTGGCATAGAGAAAATATCCGCGCTTTTTATAGCCTTTCAGGACTCGGCGATTCTTTATCTTTACCCGAAAAACTAACTTTTGGCTGAGAAAAATAATCGGAGTGACAATCAATCGATAGAGAATAAATTCAAAGAATTTTTTCAAAGGATTGCGCGAAAAGTATTGATAATCGGCGGGAAGCTCTTTTTGTTTGATATTTGTTCCCGCAAAATCATCATTCAGTTCGTCGCTATAATAATACGTTTTCATTTAGCTTGCTTCCTCCCGTCTATTGTATTGAGCAACATTTTTTCCATTTCTTCCATACAGGCGGACTGAGAAAAACTCTTTCTCATTTCCGCGTATTTGTCGACATATTCTCGTTTCAAGGACTCGTTTTCGTACCAGAAATCAATTTTTTCGGCAAGCGCCACCGCATTCTTTTCCTCAAAAAGATTGTTTTCATCTATAGCGAAAAACCTCGTGGCGCTACGTTTGGAATTACAGATTACAGGGACTAATCCGCAGGCAATGGCCTCCATGCAGGAAATCGCTTCTATCTCTATTAAGGCGGTATGCACATACAAATCGGCACCGTGCAGGAGTGCAGAAAGCTCCGAACGAGTATAAAAGTGAAATTCGCAGTCCGCATGAAGCGCTTCGGCCTTATGCTTCAAACGGCTTTCGTCCGGCCCGCCTCCGGCAAAAATTACTTTAATGTCTGATTTATGCCGCGATAACGCAATTGCTTCAATTAGTGTGATTTGTGATTTTTCCTTGCTGTAACGTCCCGTACAGACAATCGTAAATTTATCGGAGACTCGTTTCTGTTCCCCGAACCGAAAAAATTCGTCGTTGACTCCGTTAGAAATTACCCGTCCCTCAGTAGGGTGCGCTTCCTTTTCAAAGACTTCTTGGATAAATCGGGTAGGATAGTGAATGACGTCGCAATAACGGTACACATTTCGATAAAAGGTTCGATAGACCAGTCGATTCGCAAACGGAACATTCATCATGCCGATATGAGAGGTAACGTTTTCAGCCTGGCAATGAAAGCTCGCGGTAAGAGGCTTGTGCATTTTTTTTGCAAGTTTTGCCCCCGTTGAACCTAAGGAAAACGGAAATTGAATATGTACCGCATCGGCGCTTTCGATGGCTTCCGTCAATATTTTTTTGTCCGCTTTTGCAAGGCTGACTCCGTTTCGTTCGAGAATATTATTCAGAGGACCAAAATTCATTTTTCGAACAACAAAATGATTTTTTTCACCGTCCGTTTCTTCGTCCGAGGAAACTACCGTAACTTCATGCCCTTTTTTCCGTAAATACCGGATAAGGTTTAAGGTGGCGATGGTAGTGCCATTATTTGGTTGTCCAAGTACATCGCAAATTACGGTAATTTTCATGCTTCTCCTTCTCAATTACATCGGTAAAATTCGGCTGTCTTCTATATGTATTTAATTTCGGTAAGCTCTTTAATGTCTGAAATTACTTTTTTCAAAGAACTTTTAAAAGTATTTAACGCCCAATATTTACGAGAAACGTTAATCTTTGCGAAAATCTTTGCGAATTTTTCAGATTGCTTCATCTAAATTTATAATGTTTTTCTGATAGGACATCGATGTGTAATTTGTAATAAAAAATAATCAAATTATGATATTTGTCATCTGTTTATATTATATCTTTTCCTTTACAGGAAATCAATATCCGTCGTGGATAATGTTTTTCTACCGATATAGAATTATGAGAGATTGCTTTTCTCCTTTTATTCGAGTAAAAAATTGAACTCTACTCACAGTAGAATTTGCCGAAAAGACCGCTTTTAGCTTGATTTTTTGGGCAAAATATGGTATATTGAGGACATGGAAAATACAGTTAAAATGATTGTGGCAAAAAATTTGATAGAGTTGAGAAAACGTAAAAATTTTACGCAGGGTGAGCTTGCGGAGATGCTCAATTATTCGGATAAAACAATATCCAAATGGGAAAACGGCGACTCCTTGCCCGATATTTCTGTCTTGGCTTCTCTGGCAGAAATTTACGGAATAACGCTCGACGATTTGATTCACGAAAACGCGGCGGAGAAGGTGGCGGATAAGGCGGAGGAAAAAAAGGCTTTGGAACGTTATAATCAATGGATTATTTTAAGTCTGTCCGTAGTCGTGGTGTTTCTCATCGCTACCCTGATATTCGTCTATTTGAAGTTGAAGGCGAATATCGACTATTGGCAGGCGTTCGTGTGGGCGGTTCCCGTCTCCTGTCTTGCGCTTCTTGGGAAAAACCGCAAGTCGGAAAAAGGAATAAAAATGAGTAAGGTATATAGGGCGGTCGTGCTTTCCGTGCTTTGCTGGTCTCTCCTTGCCGCGGTATATCTCCAACTTTTAGAATATAGGGTTTGGCTGATTTTCATTTTGGGAATCCCCGTCGAATTGATTATATGGCTCAGTTCAAAATTAAATAAATAGAAAA
>OGQX01000999.1_pt1 | contig 28226 bp, 31 predicted proteins | sample 1553291 | NCBI WGS metagenome assembly OGQX01 (sample SAMEA2580030, study PRJEB22360) | human gut metagenome | biome: human gut; feature: human-associated habitat; material: faeces | place: Denmark | collected 2008/2010
AAACCGAATAGAGAGTGAAGAAGTTCCTGAAGATATGGCGACTCCAGAAGATATCCTATCTGGAAAGAAAGCTTGGGTTGATGGAAAAAAGATAACAGGAACAATGCCTAATCAAGGAGAATTAAACTGGAAACCAAGTGATGGAACAACTTATACTGTACCAGCCGGGTATTATAGTGGTGGGACTTTAGATAGTCAGGATGTTTATAATAACGGCTATGAAGCAGGAAAAGCAGATACGATAGCTAATTTTACTTTAGAAAATTTTTCTAGTGGACAAACTACATTACTTATGGATGTAGAAGAGAAGGGTAAATATTTATTAATATTTAGTGCTGGGGGATTAAATAAAACTACTCTAAATGTAGCATCTACGACGGGAACTGTAGAATTAGTAGATACTCAATCAGTATATGTTAATGGTTATCGTTGGGCGGTTGCTACCAGTATTTATCAGCTTGATATTCCAGAAGGTGGGACTGAATTGACGCTTTCTTCTTCTGATCGCGAAGCTTCTCCGATAACAGCAGTGCTTTATAAAATAGGTGGTTAGTTGTTTAGAAAATTCTTTTGTTCTGGTAACTTTTCTTATGAAATAGTTAAAAACTCTTGATTTTTCTTTTTAAAAATAGTATTTTGATTCATATATTATTTTTTTGAAGGGATTAGTTATGGAGTTTAGAGAAGGTTATGACATGATTGATGTGTTTGATAGAATCATCTGTTGGGCAATGATGTTTTCTTACTGTGTCCTTTTAAAAATGATAATGAGTATAGGGAGTGTGATGAAGAAATATCATCACGCTTTTTTGTTTGGGAGGTAAAGATGGAAAAGAAGTTAACATTACAAAATTTACTAGATATCATCAAGACATATGATCCTGATGCAGTTGATATGGTTACTAAGGCTTATAATTATGCTGAAGATTTACATGCTGGAACCTTTAGACAAAGTGGTGAACCTTATATTACTCATCCGCTTGAAGTTGCGTATATTTTGGCAGAGATGCATGCTGATCGAGACACGATTTGTGCGGGTCTTTTACATGACGTATGTGAAGATACAAAGGCCACTTTGGAAGATATACGTGCTGATTTTAATGAAACAGTTGCGCATTTAGTGGATGGGGTAACAAAAATTAGTAAAATGAATTTTTCTTCAAAACAAGCGCAGAATTTAGCGAATACTAGAAAGATTATTACGGGTTTAACGAGTGATGTACAAATTATTATCATTAAGTTGGCTGATCGACTTCATAATATGAGAACCTTACAATTTAAGACAGAGTTCAAACAAAAAGAAAACGCTATGGAAACGATGGATATTTTTGTTCCTTTGGCTTACTATATTGGTGCTTATCGAATTAAATCAGAATTAGAAGACTTGTCTCTTCGCTATCTTTATCCAGAAAAATACTTTCGAATTGAAGAGATTAAGTGGCGAGTCGAAGAAGAAAGTAAGCATTGTCTCATGGAGATGCTACAAACGATTCAAGAGATATTAAGTCATGAACAAATTCCTCATGAGATTAAGGTACGGACTAAGAATATTTATGGAATTTATAAGCGTTTAACTGAAGGACATAAGTTATCTGATATTCATGATCTTTTGGCTCTTAAAGTTATGGTAGATAATATTAAAAATTGTTATCAAACATTGGGGTTAGTTCATTCTAAATATCATCCGATTAATGATAAGTTTAAAGATTATATTTATAATCCTAAAACTAATATGTACCGTTCTTTACATACGACTGTTTTTGGAGAAGATGATCGTTTAGTACAGACTCAGATTAGAACTTTTGAAATGGATAAAATTGCTTCCTTTGGATTAACTGCCTATTGGGATATTCATAAAGGACAAGCCCGGGATGAAATGCAGAAAGAGTTAAAGAATAAGTATCAATTTTTCCAATCATTGGTAGAGATTAACAGTATGTTTTCTGATAATCAAGAGTTTGTTCATCAAGTAAAAACGGAACTGTTTTCTGATAAAGTTTATGTTTATACAACAAAAGGGGAAGTGATCGAATTACCGAAAGGGGCAACGGTTATTGACTTTGCTTATCGTATTCATTCTGATATTGGCAATCAAATGGTTGGAGCGATCGTCAATGATAAAGAAGTAAATTTAGATTATATATTACAGAACAAGGATCGGGTTCGGATTATTACGGATATTTTGTCATTTGGCCCTAGAGAAGAATGGTTGGGAAAGGTACACACTACAACAGCTAAACGAAAAATTAAAGAGTTTATGAGAAAAGAGGGATAATAAAAAAGACCGCTAATTGCGAGTCTTTATTCATTAAATAATACTTTTTCCGATTTATACTGTTTGATAATGATGTAAAGAGTTACTCCGATAATGATTATTGTTGATACTAGCATCAATCCAATTTCTAAGATATTAATGTTTCCAGCAGTGATATCGGTAAATAGTAGAGTGAAGTTTAAGAATGGAACTAAAGCAAGTAATAAGCTACTTTTTACGTTGATCATGAAAGCAATCATGCCTGGAAAAAAGGAAATGAAAGTAAGTGGAGTTAAGGCACTTTGTGCTTCTTTAAAGGTTTTACATTTGCTGGCAATCGCGATACATAAACCACTGATTAATAAGGAGTAGGCGATAATCACGATGAGAGCAAAGATAAAGCTTGCACTTGGTAACATGAGATTTGCTCCTTCATAGATCGTGAACATATCTTGAACAATGACTAGGGAAATAAGCATTAAGATAAAACTGATTAATCCAGTAATTATGGAAGAGAGGGATACACTCAAGAATTTTCCAATGATGATATCTTTACTTTTGATAGGAAAAGTAAGTAATGTTTCTAGTGTACCGCGTTCTTTTTCCCCAGCTGTTGTATCGGTAGCTGGATAAGTGGCAGATACAGTAATTGCCATGATGATAAATAAAAATGCATAGTTGGTAATGTAAGAAGCATAGAAATTATCTGCTTCTTTGATGTCTTTTTGTACATTAATGATATTAATGACATCGTTTGATGCGATGTTGTTCTCGGTTAAGTATTCAGTTTGAAGATATTCTTTGTAAGTGTTGAAATAACTTTCTACTAGACTACTTGCATAGCTTGTTGTTTCATTATCGTCTCCATGAATGGTATAAAGATTATCTTCTTTCGTGACGTATAAATCAATTTGTCCTTCTTGATAAGCGTTTTCGATTTCTTCTAAGTTTTCGTAATAGTTCACACTGATCCCACTATCTTGAGCAAGTTTTTTCTCCTCTTCACTCATTTCATAATTAAATCCAATTTGATTGTATTCTTCTATTGATTTATTAGTCTGCGCTTCAAACAAAGCACTCATTCCAATTACTAATAGGGGAATCATAACTGGGATAATCAACATCATCGATAATGATTTTTTATCATTGAACATTTCTCGTAATTCTTTTTTTAAGATATTCCATAGATTATTCTTCATGCTGATCACCTCCAATCAAAGCAAAGAAGGCATCTCTTAAGTTCGTCGTTTTGGTTTTCTTTTTAATTTCATCAGGTGTTCCTTCTTGAATAATGACTCCTTTGTTAATCATGATGACATAGTCACAGATATTTTCTGCTTCTTCCATATAATGGGTTGAGTAGAGAATCGTTTTTTTCTTTATCTTTTCTTTTTTTATGAAGTCTAAAATTACTTGACTAGAGATAATATCTAATCCACTTGTTGCTTCATCTAAAATGTAGTATTTTGGATTATGAACCATGCATCTAGCAATATTTACTCGTTGTGTTTGTCCAGTTGATAGTTTTTCGATTTTATTGTATAGAAACTCATTCATATGGAGAGTATCTGCGATTTTCTTTATTCTTTTTTCACTTGTTTCTTTATCTACTCCATAAATATCACAACACATTTTGAGTAATTGATAAGTAGAGAAGGTATTATAGATTTTGGTATTACCAGATAAATAGGCAATACTTTTTTTAATTTTTATCTCATCGTTTTGATAAGTTAGTCCATCAAAATCAATTTCTCCTTCTGTTGGTTCTAGAATTCCCGCAATCATCCGTAATAGAGTTGTTTTTCCAGCCCCATTTGGCCCTAGAATTCCAATAATTTCTCCTTCTTTTGCTTGGAAGGTAATTCCATTATCGGCATAAAATTCTTCTTTTTGTTTTTTCTTGTTGTATCGTACAAATTTCTTTTTCAAGTTTTTAACTGTTAACATATTTTTTCTCCTTCGTTCATGATTATACTATATTTCTTTTCAAAACACTCGAAAAAAGTTTATTTTTCTTGATTTTTCTTTTTAAAATAGTTGTCGATGTTTTCTTGTATGGTTTCTTTTTGTTTTTCTTTTTTGGGAACCATAAGGAAGAGTTCTATGATATCGGTTGTGATGAAGACTAACCACGCGATTTGAAGACTTGAACGTAAACTATCTTTAACGAACAATAGAATTAGACTAATACAGATAATGGTAAATAAAATTAGCTTAACTAAATTATTTTGATAACTGATTCCTTTTTCTTGTAGGGGTTTTCTAATTCCGTAGTTAATGGCTAAATAATTAAAGGGAATAAGAACAAGGATTGGTAAGCTATAAATACTAGGTATATGAAGAATATAGATAAAGTGGGCAAGTAATAATATTAAAGGATAGCGATATAAAACCGTCAGTTTCATCTTATCACTCCTCAATTAGGTCATTTTCTAGTAAGAAGTTTTTCGCTACTTCACTTGGTGTTTTTCTATTTTCATCTACTTGGTAATTTAAATTACGGATAACTTCATCATTTAAACAGTGACTTAATTCTTCTAAAAGAGGTTCTACTTCTGGAAACTCTTCGATTAAACGATTATTTGTAACTGGTACTGCTTGATAAGGTAAGAAAAACTCTCGGTCGTCTTCTAATACAACGAGATTATATTTTTGGATTAAACCATCTGTTGAATAGGCATCAATCACATCACTTTCCTTATTGGTTAAAGCAACATAACGAGGTGAACCGTCTATCGGTATAATGTCTTGAAATGATAAATTGTAGTGTTCTTCTAATCCTAGCCAACAGTCTTTTCTTTCCATACAAGTAAGGGTTGGAGAAAAAACTAAGTTTGGTGCGACTACACTTAAATCACTAATGGTTTTTAAATTATATTTTTCAGCTGTCTCTTGAGTTACTGTTAAGGTATAAGTATTATTGAAATTTAGATCATTTAAAAGATTTAAGTGGTATTGTTCTTTTAATTCTTGTTTTGAAATATCGTATACTTCCTGAACATCGGAATTTGGGTCATGTTTTAGAATATTTCCGTAAATAGTTCCTGTATAGTCAATATAAAGATCGATATCACCTGTTTGTAAGGCTCCAAGTACAATAGAAGAAGAGCCTAAGGATAAGCGTTGATTTACAGTAATGTCACTGTTATCTTCGACTAGGTATTTTACCATATAAGATAAGATTTCTTGTTCCGTAAAGTCCATACTTCCGATTGTGATTTCTCGTTCATTTTTAGTAGTATCTATGTGGTTAAAGATAATCATTAAGATGATGAGTATAATTGATAGGAAAAGAATAACTTTTTGGACAATGGGCTTTTTAAAAAAGCTTTTTTTGGTATTTTGTTTCATACTAGCAGGGGTAACTAAATTTTCGACGAGTGATGCGAGATAATCAATAATTAACGCTAGTAAACAAGCAGGAATAGCACCAGCTAAGATTTGAATATTATTAGTAGAGCGAATTCCCGCATATACTAAATAACCTAAACCTCCAGCACCGACAAAGGCAGCAAGTGTCATTAATCCTACTGCGCTAACGCTAGAAATACGAATTCCGGCCATGATCATAGGTAAGGCTTGTGGAATTTGTACTTTAGTTAGTACTTGCCAATTCGTTAAACCAATTCCTTTCGCGGCTTCTACGATTTGTGGCGAAATATTTTTGATTCCTGTATAGGTATTTTTAACAATAGGTAGTAATGAGTAAAGAACTACCATGACAATAGCGGGTTTACTACCAATTCCTAAAAAGGGAATAACAAAACCTAAGAGAGCCATAGAAGGAATAGCTTGAACAACATTGGTTAATCCTAAGACTGGTTTTCCTAATGGCTTAATATAACTGATCAATATTCCTAGTGGAATTCCGATTAATACAGCTAGTCCTACTGATAGAAAAGTTAATTCAATGTGTTCGATCAGTAGAGAAATAATTTCACTATGATTGTCGATTAAATAATTCCAAAACTCCATTATTTTTCCTCCTCTAAAAATTGTTGACTGAGCGATGTGATTAAACTACTTCTGGTGATTAATCCTTTTAAAATACCATTTTTATCGACAACTGGCATCGTCGAAAGTTTATTTTCATCAACTAGTTTTAATACATCGACAATCGAATCTTTTGGATGCGTAGTAATCACATCATTTTCGATAAAATCAGATACTTTTTTTCCATCATAGTTAATTCCTGTTAACATTTCTGCGTATAAAACACCTAATAATTTTTTGTTTTCGTCTACGACCATTAAACTATCTACTTTTGACATTTTCATCTTATTTAGACAGTAAAAACAAGAAAAATTAGGACGACAAGTAACGGGATTAGTGATCATAATATCTTCTACTTTAATTAATTTAGGAGATGTCCAAATTCTTTTATTGCCGACAAATTCTCTTACGAAGTCATTAGCTGGATGTTTTAAAATTTGTTCTGGTGTATCGTATTGAACAATTTTTCCATTATCCATAATCGCAATTTTATCCGATATTTTGATGGCTTCATCCATATCGTGAGTAACGAAGACAATTGTTTTTTTGTATGTTTCTTGAAGTCGTAATAATTCTTCTTGTAAACTGCTTCTCGTTAGGGGATCTAGGGCACTAAATGGTTCATCCATTAAGATAATTTCCGGATTATTTTCAAAAGCTCTAGCGATTCCTATTCTTTGTTGTTGCCCACCTGATAATTCAGTAGGGTAACGGTCTAAATATTCTTCTTTCAATCCCACCATATCAAGCATTTCTTTTGTTCTTGCTTCGATATCTTTTTCTTTTTTCTTTTCTAATCTAGGAATAATCTCGATATTTTGCCGAATCGTCATATGTGAAAATAAACCAGTCTGTTGGATGACATAACCGATACTACGTCTTAAATCAATGACATTTTTCTTTCTTATATTGACAGAATCGATTAAGATTTCTCCTTCTGTTGGTTCAATTAGACGATTGATCATTTTTAAGGTTGTAGTCTTACCGCAACCACTTTCTCCAATGAGCGAAGTAATTTTATTTTTTTCAATCACAAAAGAAATATTATCTAATACTTTTGTGTTTTTATATTTTTTGGTTACATTTTTAAATTCAATCATATCTGTCTCCTTATCTATTCTTTTTCATTATACCATGTTGGGGATTATTTGGAAACGACTAGCTATATTTCCTTGTTGAATGGACACTTGTTTTTTTGAAAGTGAAAATGAAATTGAAAAGCTGCTTATCTTATTTTTTTCAAGACTTATTTAAAAAAAGATGATAGAATAATACTGAGTCATCGAAGAAGTTTTATTTAAATGGTATGATAAGATATCATTTAGATTATTTTAATAGATTAAATGAAGAAAGGAGAAAAAAATGTTAGAATTAATCGATATTTGTTTTGCACGTGATCATAAAGTGATTTTGGATCATGTTAGTCTACGTTTAGAAAGAGAAAAGTTTTATGCGATAACTGGGCCAAATGGTAGTGGAAAAAGTACTTTGGCTAAGATTATTATGGGAATAGAAAAACCGGATTCGGGACGTATTTTATTAGATGGTGTCGATATTACTGAAAAATCAATTGATGAGAGAGCCCGACTTGGTTTTGGGTTTGCTTTCCAACAACCGGTTTGTTTTAAAGGAATTACGGTTTATGATTTATTAAAAATCGCAACGGGAAAAGAAATCGATAAGAAAGAAGCGTGTTCGATTTTATCTAAAGTGGGTTTATGTGCTTTGGATTATATTGATCGTGAAGTAAATAACTCTCTTTCTGGTGGTGAGTTGAAGCGAATTGAAATCGCGACTGTTTTGGCACGAGAACCAAAGTTAGCGATTTTTGATGAACCAGAAGCGGGAATTGATTTATGGAGTTTTCGTTCTTTGAATCGTGTTTTTCAACAACTTGGACGCAGTAATTCAGGAATTACGTTAGTGATTTCCCATCAAGAACGAATTTTAAATATTGCGGATGTGATTATCTTGATGGAAGAAGGACATATTGCCAAAATGGATACACGGGAGAATATGGCATCTTGTATTTTCCAGGAAGCTAAATGTTGTAGCGGAGGTGAGATGAATGGATAAGGTAGAGACGAATTTATTGAATGAAGTTTTGAATCATGGTTCCATTGAGCAGGCAGATGCTTACAATATTCGTGCAAATGGATACCTACAAAAGAGAAAAGAAAACCCTTATATTCATATTCGCTCCAAAGAAGATGGTAGTGGAATTGATATTGAAGTGTTGCCTGATACTTTATTTGGTATTATCGATATTCCGGTTATCATTACAGAAAGTGGTCTTACGGATATTGTCTATAATGATTTTTACATTGGAAAGAATGCGAATGTAACAATTGTAGCTGGTTGTGGGATTCATAATCATGCGGAGAAACAATCACAACACAATGGAATTCATCGTTTCTTTTTGGAAGAAAATGCTAAAGTTCGATATATTGAAAGGCATTATGCTGAAGGTAAGGGTAAAGGAAAAAAAGTATTAAATCCTACTACTGAGATTTCTATGAAAAAGGGCTCTTATTTGATGATGGATACGATTCAGTTAAAGGGAGTAGATGAATCGATTAGAATCACAAAAGCGAATGTTGAGGATGGGGCAACTTTAGTGATTAACGAGAAAATTTTAACGAGTAATCACCAGACAGCTACTACAGATTTTCAGGTTACATTAGGTGGAGGTAATGCGAGCTGTCATGTAGTTTCTCGTTCTGTTGCCAAGGATGATTCTTATCAAGAGTTTTCTTCTAATATTATCGGAAAAGATTTGTGTTATGGTCATGTGGAATGTGATGCGATTATTCAAGAAAATGGGCGCGTAAAAGCGATACCTGAAATTGATGCTCAAAGTGTTGATGCTAATTTGATTCATGAAGCGGCTATCGGAAAAATAGCGGGAAGTCAGTTGGTTAAATTGATGTCGCTTGGGTTAAGTGAAAAAGAAGCAGAAAATGCGATTATTTCGGGATTTTTAAAATAAAAAGATTCTCTATTTATAGTTGATAAGGAAAAGAAGAATGCTTGTTTCTTCTTTTTTTTGACTTTTTGAATAAAATAGGGTAGGTACAGGTGATTTTAGAGGTGAAGAAGAAAGTTCAGTATATTTGTACAGAAAAAATAAAAGTTAAGAATTCCTCAGAAGATCTTAAGATAGCGTTTAATAAAAAGTTTTATCACACCATTCAAAAAATTGAATTCTTTTCTCCGGATGCGAAGAAGTCATGACGCGGGTTGCCTTATATTTACGTTTATCTGATGAAGATCGGGATAAATTAACTAAAGAAGAACGCTCGGAAAGTATAAAAAATCAAGAGAAAATGTTGCGAAATTATGCCTATCAACACCAATGGGAAATTGTTGCTATTTATGATGATGAAGATTGGTCAGGTGCGGATATTACTCGTCCTAATTTCAAGAAAATGATCGATGCTTGTCGGATGCGACAAATTGATGTAGTTTTAGTAAAATCACAAGCTCGATTTGCTCGAGATATGGAAATTGTTGAGAAGTATGTTCATAATAAGTTTCATGAATGGAATGTTCGTTTTGTTTCTTTGATGGAAAAAATCGATAATACTAGAAAAGAGACAAAGAAAATGAGTCAAATTATCGGTCTTACTGATGAATGGTTTTTAGAAGATACTTCTCATAATATTAGACAAACTTTAAAATCAAAGCGAGAAAATGGTGAGTATACGGGAAGTTTTGCTCCCTATGGATATCAAAAAGATCCAGAAAATAAGAATCATTTATTGCCAGATTTAAAAGTAAAACCATATATTATTCGTATTTTTCAAGAATATAACTACGGATATGGTATGGGAAAAATTGCTAAAAGACTAAATCAAGATGGAATTCCTAGTCCCTTAGAGTATAAATTAATGATGGGAAGTCATTTGAAGTTACCTTGCTTAAACTCTTCTATTCTGACTACTTTTTCTTTAACAGGCAGTTACTTATTGCGTATTTATTATTATAATCATACTGGACATATTATTCGTAACTTGATTACATTAGAGTATTTGACTAACTATACTCATTTTTATCGTCAAGGCGGTGGTTCAATTACTTTAACTAAGGTGAAAAATGAGAAGATAAAGTTTTATTATTCTTGTTGCTCTTTATCGGAGATAAATTCTTCTTTTTCTGAAACAGGTTCTTTGGATTTTGATAATCATTTATTTTGGCAACCCCTAGTTATTGGAGAATCTTTACCAGAAAAAGCTACTTGTATTGCTGTTTATACGAAAGAATTAGATCGTATGAATGATATTTTTTATGAATTTACGATTACTCTTTTGAAAAATCATGATCATATTCAGTATCGTTATCATATTGATTCTCTTTTTCCTTATTCTCAATTAGCTAGTGAGTATCAAATTCGACTAAGGAAACAATATCTTTGGAGTATTACTACTATTCGAAAAATTTTACAAGACGAAGTTTATCTTGGAAACTTGGTTCAATTTAAGACAACAACGGTTAGTTATAAGAATAAAACAAAAATTTATCTTTCCGAAAAAGAAAGAATTCGAGTGGAAAATACTCATGATGCAATTATTGATTCTTTATTGTTTCAACAAGTTCAAACTAAATTGAAACAGAGGAAGAAGTGTAGTAAAGATGGTGTGGTTCATCTTTTTGCGGGAAAAGTATTTTGTTCATGCTGTGGACGGGTATTTTATAAGTGTGGTAAGAAAGATACAGAAGGATTTCGGTATTTGTGTTGTAAAGATAAAGTTAACCACTTTCATGATTGTACGAACCAGAAATATATTCATGAGAAAGAATTATATGATGCTGTTCTTAACCAGTTTAATTTATTGTTACAAAAATATTATCAAGTAGATTATCAACTTAATCTTTATCAATCTTTAGGAAATCTTAGTCAAGATTGTCAAGTAGAAAAAGAACTTATTGCTTTACAACAAGAAAAAGTAAAGTTATGTCAGGAACTTGAACAAAAACAAAATACTTTTTCTAACTTATATGAAGATTTTACCAAGACTTATCTTAGTCAGAAAGAATTTTTTTTGTTGCGCGATAAATATCGATTAGATCAGGAATACTTAAATAAACAACTTCAGTTGTTAGAAGGAAAAATACAGCTACTTTCCAAAAAACGAAAAGCTGTCCAAGTACAGTCGGTATTTGAAAAATATACGCAGTTAGCTAGTTTAAGTAGGGAAATTGTTCAAGATTTTGTGGAAAAAATTTTAATCGATGGTTATGATCCTATTACCAATACTAGAAAGATTGAAATCACATGGAATTTTGATTGAAGTTAGGAAATAAATAGGAATTATCGTTTTTTTTTTCGTTTTTATTTGATGGATTTATTGGTAAAAAATGGCTCTTAGATTCAGACAATAGTGGTTTTCTTATAGCGGGTATGCTATACTAGAACTATGGTAGTCAAGGAGTTGATAGTATGCATGAAAAAGTGAGAAATTTAATTAAGGGAAACGATAGAAAATCGATATTTGTTTATTTTTTACTTCGTACGTTGATTATTATTTGTATGATTCGTGAGATCATGAATGGTAATTTTCAAAATGCAGCCCTTTGTGTGTTATCATTAGTTTTATTTTTATTACCTTTTTTTATTGAGAAAAAGATGAAGATCGAGTTACCTAGTGTATTAGAAATTATTATCTTTTGTTTTATTTTTGCCGCCGAAATTCTAGGAGAAATTAATAACTTTTATGGTACTTTTCCTTATTGGGATACTATTTTACATACCTTAAATGGTTTTTTATGTGCGAGTGTTGGTTTTTCTTTAGTGTATTTACTTAATGAAAATAGTAAGTCTTTTCATTTGTCGCCAATCTTTGTTTGTTTAGTGGCGTTTTGTTTTTCGATGACAATTGGGGTTGCGTGGGAATTTTTCGAGTATGGAATGGATACTTTATTTGGTTTGGATATGCAAAAAGATGAGATTGTGGATCATATCAATACGGTAACTTTTGATCCTGAACAAGATAATCAGGTAGTTTCTATTCCTAGTATTACCCATACCGTATTATATGGACAAGAAGATGTTTTACTAGAGATGGATGGATATTTAGATATTGGATTACATGATACGATGAAAGATATGTTTGTCAATTGTATTGGGGCTTTTGTCTTTAGTGTATTTGGTTATCTTTATATGATTAATAAGAAAAAGTTTGGTTTAGCTGGTGAATTTATTACTAAGCGGGCAACTTTACATAAAAGTGAGAATTAAGGATATAGTATAAAAGAGTAGTTAGGTACTATTCTTTTTAAATTTAGGAGATGATGATTTTGCGAACACTTTATTATCAAGGAACAATTATTACGTTAGAAGAACCTCTTTATGCGTTAGGTGTTTTAGTGGAAAATGGTTTGGTTAAGGAAGTCTATTATGACCAAGTTCCATTAGATCTTAAGGATACGGAATATGTCGATTTACAGGGAAAGACGTTAATGCCATCTTTTATTGATAGTCATAGTCATATTACTCAAGTAGCGACCGTTTTAGATATGGTTGATTTATCTAATTGTCAGAACTTTTCGGATTTAGTTACTACTTTATCTTCTCAATTAACCCCGGATAAGACTTGTTTGATTGCCTTTGGTTATGATCATAATCAATTACAAGAAAAGAAACATCCCAATCGTGAAGTTTTGGACAAAGTTTCTTGTGATATTCCTATTTTAATTACACATAAGTCTGGGCATATGGGAGTAGGGAACGGAAAGTTTTTGGAATTAGCGGGAATTACGGAAGAAAAAGAAAATCCTACTGGTGGTTTGATTGGTCGAGATGATACTGGGCATTTGACGGGTTATTTAGAGGAGGCAGCTTTTATGGAAGCGACTTCTTATTTACCAGAAGTTTCCTTTGATACTTTATGTACGGCTTATCAAAAAGCGGAAGATTGGTATTTGGCTCATGGAATTACGACTGCACAGGATGGGAAAACAGGAGAGAAAGATTTTCAGTTATTAAGTATGTTAGCAAAAAATCAGAGTTTACGCTTAGATATTGTAAGTTACATCGATATGAAGACAAGTGGGCATTTACTGCTTGAGCATCCTGAATATAAAGATTATCAAAATCATTACCGAATTGGTGGTTATAAATTATTTTTAGATGGTTCTCCTCAAGGGAAAACTGCTTGGTTATCACGTCCTTACGAGAAAGAGGCTACTTATTGTGGTTACCCTGTTTATACAGATTTAGAATTAGAAAATTATTTAAAAAAAGTAGTAGAAGATAAAAAGCAAGTACTTGTTCATTGTAATGGTGATGCTGCCTGTGAACAATTTATTCGTATTTGTAGTCGGATAGATTCTATTAGTAAGTATCGACCAGTTATGATTCATGCCCAATTGGTTAGAGAAGACCAATTAAAGAAAATGGCGAGTCTTGGTATTATTCCTTCCTTTTTTGTTGAACATGTCTATCATTGGGGTGATGTTCATCTTGAAAATTTAGGGGATCGTGCTTATAGGATTAGTCCTTGCCATACCGCAAATCTACTTGGTTTACCTTTTACTCTTCACCAAGATACTCCAGTATTGCCACCAGACATGTTTCATAGTATTTGGTGTAGTGTAAAGAGAGAGACTTCTTCAGGTGTTGTTTTAGGAAAAGAAGAACAAATTACCGTTCTTGATGCCATAAAAGCAGTTACTTTTCATGTAGCGTATTCTTATTTTGAGGAAAATGAGAAAGGAAGTATTTTACCTGGCAAATATGCAGATTTTATTATTCTCGATAAGAATCCTCTTGAAGTAGATGTTGACTCACTTTTAACTATTCAAATATTAGAGACGATAATTAGAGGTAAAACAGTATTTGTTCAATAATGATTTAGAAAAGCTACTTAGGTAGTTTTTTTTCTACCCAAACGAACTAAACTTGTTATATAATAAGAATATGTAGGCTTAAACTTTGGAGGTGGGAGCATGAGAATATTATTATCTAAAAAATAAAGACAGAAAGGAGAGAAATGAATGTTAGAAGCAAGTCATATTACGATTACGATAGGCACGAGAACATTGATTGATGACTTGAGCTTTGTATTAAATAAAAAGGAAAAAATCGCGATTATTGGAGAAGAAGGAGATGGAAAATCTACTTTATTAAAGTGTTTGTTAGGAATCTGTGACTATGCTACGATGACGGGAACAGTAGAAACAAAAGGAAAACGGATCGGTTATTTGCCCCAATTTTTAGAGGATAAGGAAAAAGAGAAGACGGTTTTTACATTTTTGTTTGAAAACCAAGAAGGATATTATGAAAAGGTCAATGACTTTTACCGATATTTGCGAGAATTAAAACTAGAAGATGAGATTTTAGACAAGCCTATATTTGTTTTATCTGGTGGAGAACAGATAAAAATTCAATTATTAAGGTTGTTACTGGATAAATATGATATTTTATTTTTAGATGAGCCAAGTAATAATTTAGATCTTATGACGATTCTTTGGTTAGAAGAATTTATTCAACAAGTGGATTTACCGATTCTTTATATTTCGCATGATGAGGTGTTGTTGGAAAATACCGCAACAGGAATTCTTCATTTAGAACAGGTGCGCAAGAAGACATGTAGTCGTCATACTTTTTTGAGAGTTGGTTATCGACAGTATGTTGATTTAAGATTACGTAGTCTTGTTAAGCAAGAACAACAAGCTAGTTTTGAAGAAAAGGAATATGAGAAAAAACAAAAGAAATTAGATCAAATTACTAAAAAAGTTGAGTATCGTCAGGAAACAATTTCTAGACGTGATCCTCATGGTGGGCGATTATTAAAAAAGAAAATGCATAATTTGAAGGCACAGGCAAGAAAGCTAGAAGCGATTAGTCTAACAGAATATCCTGATGTGGAAGAAAGTATTCGTCTTTCTTTTCCACAAGTAGAAGTACCTAGACAGAAAAAAATTCTTGATCTTAAGGATTTTCCTTTGAAAATTGGTGATAAGCACTTATCTTCATCGATTACGCTTACAGTGACCGGTGGAGAACATATTGCGATTGTGGGCGAAAACGGTAGTGGAAAGACAACCTTATTAAAGGAAATTGCGAAGCAGTTGATGATGCGTACAGATTTAGTCGTAGGGTATTTTGCTCAAAATTATGATGAACAATTGGATGAAGAACAAACACCATTAGCTTTTTTAACGACGAGTGGGGAAAAGGATGAATTGACTTTAATTAGAACACAATTAGGTAATTTGAAAGTTGCTCCTTGGGAGATGGAAATGCCAATTCGCCTTCTTAGTGGTGGAACTAAAGCGAAAATTTTATTGGTAAAGCTGTATCTTAGTCAGGCTAATGTATTGTTGTTGGATGAAGTAACTAGAAATTTGAGTCCACTTTCTAATCCAGTTATTCGTCAGGCACTTGAGAATTATCCAGGAGTAATTATCAGTATTTCTCATGATCGAAAATTTCTTGCGGAAGTAGTTGATCGCTACTATGCTTTAACTTCTGATGGGTTACATGAGAGGACATTAGAACAACTTTTCAAATTAGATGCATAAACTAAACTGTGATGAGTATGATTTATCGAATTTATAAGCGCTCTCAAAGGGGATTAGATCTTATTGGAACAAAAAAAGAATTAGTGGATGTTCCTGATTTGATTCTTGAACATATAGAGAAAGATGCTTCTAGTAGGTATATGGTTATCGGTCATGATCCAGTTTTAGATAGTGATTGTATTTTACAAATGTTTGTCGGTAGTGATATCGAAGCATTAAAATTATGGCAAGAAGAAATAGAAAATAAAGAACAGAAGATAAAAAAGTTGAAGTAGAAGGAAAAGAGGGAGTAAAAATGAAAAAAATAAAGATGGATAGAAAAAAGAAAATTATTATCATTACTGCGATTATCGTGGTTGTGTTACTAGCTAGTTTGGTTTTCATTCTTTTTATGAATAAGAATCGTTATCATGAAGTAAATGTCTATTTATTTTCAGGAGAAACTTGTCCGGTGTGTAAAAGGGCTAGAACTTATTTAGAAGAGTTAGATGAAGAATTAGATGATAAAATTAATTTAATTGAATACGAAGTATGGAACAGTGAAGAAAACCAAGCCAATATGCAGAAAGTAGCAAAAGAATTTGGAGATACTTTATCAGGAGTACCTTATATTATTGTTGGTGAAGAAACGTTTAATGGTTTTTCTGATGTAATTGGTTTACGGATTAAGGATGCTATAGAATCAGAAATGGAAAAGAGAAATCCTCAAGATTTAGTGGCCCCAATGATCAGCGCTGAGTAATTTGTCGACAAAATTCGTGTATAAGTTTGTCTAATTTGACCAAAAGTAAAAAAAGATAGAATGTGAATAAAGAAATCTATCTTTTTTTTCATTATAATAATTGTATCTGGTACGAAAGGAAATATCCATGAAGAAGCATCCTCATTTATTGAACATATTCATCATTATTTTAATTGCTGTTGTTTTGATGTTACCGATGTTTATGAATGCGTATCATGCTGGACATGATAGTATTTATCATATTACGAATATAATGGCAATAGAGGAACAACTTCAAGCGGGAAAAGTAGTACCTAGTCCAATTTTAGATTATATTGCGGATGGATTAGGGTATGGTAGTCAAATGTTTTATCCGCCATTTGCGCATACGTTAACAGCTTATTTGTCTGCTTATCTTTTTCAGGGGGATGTGTTACTTAGTTTAAAAGTGGTTCATTTTCTTTTTTTAGCGTTGTCTGGACTTACTATGTATGAAGCCAGTTATCGTTTTACAAAAAATAAGAAGGTTGCCTTTTTTGCTAGTTTAATTTATATGTCTTTTCCATATCATCTTTCGGATATCTATATTCGAGATGCTTTAGCGGAATGTGCGGTATTTGTTTTTTTGCCGATGATTTTATCCGGAGTTTATGCACTGCTTCAACAGGATAAAAAACATTTTTATCCGTTGTTTATCTTGGGGTATACTGGAGGAATCCTTTCTCACTTGACTTTGATGATTTATTTTACTTTGTTTTTAGCGATTTTTTTATTTGTTTATCGTCGTCAAGTTTTTAAGAAAACGTTTATGATCCCTTTTTGCGTTGCGACTTTTCTAATATTAATGTTAACTTCTTTCTTTTGGGTTCGACTCCTTATCTTGCGTACTTCTGGTAGTTATGTGGTATTTTCTGCTAGTGAGATGACTAAACGAATCGCCAAGTCTGGTCTATATCCACTCGATTACTTTAATATTTTTCAAGGTATGGATGTTCATGATGTAGAGTATTATTTTTATCCAATTGTTATTTTGTTACTAATTTTTACATTTAAGAAGGGAATAAAGGAATTTCCTTATCAAAAGGGTCTTGTTGTAGTAGGTGTTTTGACGATTATTCTTTCTTTAAAAATAATTCCTTGGAAGTATGCTCCAGATTTTTTGAAAACTATTCAATTTCCTTGGCGATTACTTACGTTTAGTGGGCTAGTGATCAGTATGCTTGCACCTTTTTGTCTAAGAAAAGTACGGTCGGCTTGGCTTTTGAGTGGATTAACTCTTCTTCTTTTACTTTCCACGATTCCGGCAATTCATTTTTCGAGTGATGTAGTGATTGATATGGATAATATTAAATGGAATAAAGGAATGGGATGGCAACGTGAATATTTGCCTGTTCAAGCCAAAAAATATTTAGCTGAGAATAAACGTGATCAACAAATCTATTCATCAGCTGATATAGAAGTCAAAATAATAAAGAATCGAGTACCTGATTTAACTTGGCAAATAGAAACCAAGAATAAAGTAACTTTGGAATTACCAAGAATCTATTATAAAGGATATGTAGTAGAAGATAGTGAAGGGAATCAGTATCCATTAAGAGAAAGTAAAAATGGTTTTTTAGAGGTAGAACTTTCTTCATCAGGAACTTATTCTTTAACTTATCCGGGAACTTTAGGTATGCGAATAGCTAGAAAAGTTTCTGTTTTAACTATTTTGGTTTTATTAGGAAGTTGGGGGATTATATTAATTAGAGATTGTAGAAGAAAAAAGGATTTTAGTTTCTAACATTAATCAATGAATGAAAAAAGAGTACTTTCTTATTCAGTACTCCTTAAATAACTATTTTTTTTCGAGAAAAACTAATTTTGATACTATTGATGATTAGTTTAATTCCTACTAAGATAAAGAGTAGGGGGATAATGATCCACCACCTAAAGGATTCAATCATTTCTTTTATGGAGAAAGTAAAGCCTAGTTGATAGAGAAGGATACTAATTCCCAGAAATAAAAGTGATGCGCCGAAATAAAGGGTAAAGATATCAAATTTCATTCGATCGAAACAACCTAAAATATTTAAAACGATAAGTACAAAGCTGAGGCCAACAAAGGTAAAGAAGACACCCAATAGGATAAGGGGACTACTATGATTAGTCTCAATTAGCGTAGCTTCTTCTGGGTGATTAGGGTCATATTGTACTTCTTTGGTACTGTTCATATCGGGCAGATAATTTGTACCGTAATCTGTTTTTACCGTGTATTGTTTACCATCTACGGTATAGTGATAGAATAATTGATAAGTGTATTGAACAATTTCGCCATTTTTTTCGTTTCCTCCATAGATGCCATAATCATAAAAATATCCGGTTGTTGTTTGCGTGTTTTTGGCTTTTTGAAAATTCTCATAAAATTCTTTGATCCCGAAAACTAACATCAAAATACCACTAGCCAATAAAGTCATGACTAGAATACCAGGAATGATCAAATACAGCATATCGGCTATCGATTTATCTTTTTTATCTATCAATTCTTTGAGAACTACAACTTTTCCTCTTCTATACATGATTTCACCTCATTATTCACTTATGACTATAGTTTAAATTTCTTCATAGGAGTTTCTTGATGATTTCATTAGTTATGATTTCTTTCATTGCTTTTTTCCTTTCTTTATACGGTTACTTTTAAAGCAGAATTGTCTTTTTCAGTAAGAATTTTTTTGGCATAGGAACAGTCGGCAATTAACTGTTTATTTTCTTTTTGTGCTTCGCTAATAACTGTATCTACTAGTTTTCGCGCAATTTTTTGTCCTTGACAAGCAGGATCTACTTCTGTATGGATGATGTTCCAAACTTCTTTTTCTGTTTCTATGAATTGACATACGCCAACTAAAGTATGAGCTAAGTATGCAGCAGCTTGATTATGTTCTTTTTCAAAAATAATTTCGATATTCATTTGTGTTTCTCCTTTTTTAATTATTATATCATGGGGATAAGAAAATTTCTTTTAGAAAAAACAGTAAAGAAAAGAGAGTAGGTAACTATTCTCTTTAGTGTTTTCTTTTACTTTTTTAATTTTAAACCGTCTTTGAAGGCCTCTCCAACTCTTTCCCCTATTTTGTAGTATCCGTGGGTGAAAGGGTCAAAGCTAATTGCGTTAACTAAGGAAACATCGACATTACCGTTTACTAGTACTTCTTCATCGGCAGAGACATTGACGATTTTACCAACTACACCACAACCATATTCATTATCTTGATATTCGATAAATTCACATTCCATACAGATAGGGAATTCATTAACGATTGGGGCATCAACGTTTTCAGACTTTATAGCGGTAAGACCACTATTTTTAAATTTATCAGGGGTATTATTTCCAGATACAACGCCAAAATAATCTGCTTCTACGACGTGTTTACTATCGGCAATACTAACGGTAAAAGCTTTTCTTTCTTTGATATTTTTTACCGTCTTATGGGTTTCGGTTAGATTTAGAACGATCAAATCTCTTTCTAACATCATGCCCCAAGCAGCGTTCATAACATCGATACTGTTATCTTCATTATAAGTCGCAATCATCAACACAGGCATGGGAAAGATTGCTTCGGTAGTTTTAATTTTTTTCTTCATATCATTTCCTCCTATTTTTTATTATATCCTATTTTTTCATAACAAAAAAATCGACTTAAAAAGGTTAAAGTTGGCAAATATTGGTTTGTGTGAGTTAATCTACATATTTTTCTACACACTCAAATTCTTCTTTTGAAGATTTATAAATTCCATTGTAGGATTGTTCTATATAGTAATTTCCCTCTCTACTATAAATATACATGGAAGTGAAATTTCCTTTTTGATCACTAAAGGTAACAATGTATAATATATCGGGATATTCTGGATTTAGGGTTGTGCTTTCTTCATTAGTCGTTTTATTGTAGAAAATATGGTAGAGTTCTTCGATGATATCTTGATCGTGATATTCTGTGACGTTGTCTTCTAATGTTAAGTCATCGATTTTAACTGTTGTGATATCTTCTAAATGTAAAATGTTTATCGTATAAGGTTTTTCTCGATTTACATAGGCAAGGACTATGGTTATTCCGATGGATAAAATTAGTAATCCTCCTAAAATGATCCATTTTTTGTTTGCTTTTGTCATTTTATCTCCTTATCGTTTATTTTGGCTATTTTATTCATCTTTTTCGAATATTAGATCAATGATAGTAGCTTCGCCAGTACCTCTTTGTTCTACAGGAACGAATCCACAATACGAAAAACCTTCTTTGGCTTTTTCTTCAATGATTTCTCTAGTATTTTCAAAATTATATTTGACTCCTTTTCCTAAACCATAACCTTTAAGGGTTGATTTTAATCTTACAAATTCTATTTTTTTCATTATAAACTCCTTTCTTTATTTAGAATTTTCTTCTTCTTTACAGACATCAATCCATTTTTTATAATTAGAGGCTTGTTCTAGTTCTTTTAGGGTTAATTTTACTGCGCTATTTGAAGTACCAGCAGCAGGGTAGAGAATATCTAACGATTTTAGTGAGCTATCCAAATAGACGTTGACATTTTCGTTTATGCCAAAAGGACAGACCCCGCCAACGGCATGACCAATTAAAGGTTCTACTTGGTCAAAGGGAATCATTTTGGCTTTGGTATTAAATTCTGTTTTAAATTTATGATTATCGATTTTGGCATTACCAGAAACAGCAATTAAAATTGGTTGTTCCTCAACGAGGAAAGATAACGTTTTTACGATATTCTTTTCTTCACATCCAATCGCATTTGCTGCTTCAAGAACCGTGGCAGAAGAGACGTCAAACTCTTTGATCCTATCCTCTAATCCATATTTTTTTAAATGTTCTTTTGCTTTTTGTAGTGACATAGTTTCCTCCTTTATTTTATTGTACAATAAAACAACCAAACTACCTAGAGAATTTGACTGTTTTTCTAACTGTTTTGCTTTTTTTGATTCGGCAATAAACTTTCCAATTTTCTTCTAATCCATATATTTCTCCTTTCTCATTACAATTTATAATGAAAAAGTTCTTTTGAACAGGAAATATTCCTAGAGTATAATTTTATTTCTTATCTAAGTATTCATGAGCAAGAATATCTTTTAATACCAACATGGCGTCTAGCTCATTATAGTGATAAGTTTCTTGTAAATTGTTAAGTAGTTCTCTAATTTCTTGTTTGTATTTTTCTATGTCTACTTCTTGTTGATAAGTTTTTAGAATAGGGTACTTCGTACTCCAAGCTTTAGTCCAGTTTACTTTACTTTGGTTCTCTTCATTAGTATTTTTAATAATTTCTTCTATATTTTCCATATGTTTTCTCCTTAAAAAAATCTACATTACTATTGTACTGTAGTAATATAGATTTTACAATGATTTACTGATTGAGAATACTGCTGTGAACAAGAAAGTATTTATTAACGGAATTGTTTATTCTTCATTATACTCAATAATAATTTCTGGCATACCCATATCTATTCCTTCAGAAAATTCACTTTCTATTTCATATTTAACCCCATGCTGAATAGTTGTCTGATCTTCCTCTTCGATAACTTCTTCATCGATGATACAAGAAATATGACCATTATCTAATTTTTTACAAGTAGCATTTTTCTTTTCTTCTTGATTGTTTGTTATTACACTGATTGGCATAATCTCCTTAACTGCATCTGTAATTGCATTATCTGTTAAAGCATTAACGGTTATTGTCCCAACACTTAAAAATGATACACCAGTTACTACAAAGGCTATTTTTTGTAATTTATTTTTTTTCATGATTTCCTCCTGTTTAAAATTTTCATAACCAATAATTTGGTTTGTCATTTCTTTTATATGAGTAGTATCCATTTTTTTCATCATCATCCCTCCCTTAATTTTTTTCTTATTCTATAAAGTCTGATTTTGATTACTCCAGAATTTAATTTTAATTGTTTGGCTATTTCTTTTATTTTATAACCGTAAACATAATAAAGATAAAATATTTCTTTTTCTTCTTCTTTTAAGTCATTTAATTTTTGCCTGACGGTAAAGAGTTGTTCGCTTGTAGATTGATGATTAAACTCTGAGTCATTAGAAATTAGTTCTTCTTTTAATTCAAAATTTATTTTCTTTTTTCTTAATTTACTATACGAACAATTTTTAGCGATTACGCTAATATATGACTTTAAATCGGTATTGATGTTTTCTTGATTTTTCCATAGTAAGTAAAATACGTCGGAGGCAATTTCCTCTTTATCTTGATACGGTAAAGAAGTACCAACAATACTATTGATGATTTTAAATACATAGTTTGAATATTCATCAATAATCATTTCTATATTGAAGTTAACATGATTGGTCAAATGGATACCTCCTTTGAATCGATTCATTATATAGACGCATAAAAAAAGAATTAGTTACAAGAAAATGAAAATTTTTCTATTTAGAAGATATCATTTTGTCATATTATTGAACTATGCATAAGATTGGGATGATTTATGAGGAAATTTTCCATATTGATGACACATTTAAAATAAAAAAATGACATATATAATAAGGTATGTTAATATAATAGTATATTATAACTTTACTAAATGTTTTTAACTTATCTAGATAATGAATAGACTATTGGTTTGGAATGGGATAGGATGAAAAAGAAAAAAAGAGTATTATTGGTTATCTTCTTAGTATTTCTATTATTGGTAACGATAGGTGTTATATTTATTTTAAACAAAGACGATAATAAATCTTTAAATAACGAGGATAATAGGTTCTCTGAAGTAGAGGGTGTTTGGGTAGCAGACAAAACTCAATATATTTATATCTTGGGCTATGAAGATGGGGAACCTATTTATTCTAAAGCTGATATTCCTTTTTATTTAACTTTGGATGGAGAAGGGAAATATAAATTAGAAATGTCAGAAACTACGGAAACCGGTACATATAGTCTTAATGGGGACAGTTTAGTTTTACAAAATGAAGAGAAATTAATTACCGAAACTTGTAGAATAAAAAATAAAGAAGAATTGCACTGTGATAAATATGCTTATTTATATGTAAGACAATAATGCTTTCTTCTTTATTTTTTTAAATTTTATTTATGTATTTCATTAACAATAGGATCTAGCTTGGAAAAATCAATAAAACTAACTGTTTGATTATAGGTATCAATCATGGCTTTATCTTCAGCACTTTTCTTTTCTTCTGGTAAGTTTTTGACGGCATGGTAAAGTAATTTCATCATCGTTTTATGAGTAAATTTTAAATTTTTATAATCTATCGCTCCTCTTAAATGAAATATCTTTGCGTGTTTAAAAACTTCTTTATCTAGTTGTTTTTCCATATTTTTTCTTATATTATTTTTATTTTCTTTATCTTGAGGGTCAGCTAGTCCAACAGTGATTAGTATGATCGTTTTATTGGTTATATCGTTTATTTTTTTAAGTGTGTTGGACATCCCTAATACTCCTCCAGCATATAAACCGCCTAAATAAATAATTTGATCATAACTATTTATGTCTTTTATATTTTTAAAGGAAATGACGGGGATGTTCGTTCTTTTTGAAAGTTCTTCGGCATATTTTTGGGTTGCTCCATATTGAGAAGCATATATGATGATACTATTCATAAAATTCCTCCATAAATTATGATTTGTTTTGATTTTTTCTATGTCGCTGATTTTCATGATAACTCAAATATTACTAAATATGTATCGAATGAAATAGTGATGCGAAGTTATTTTTCTAATGACAATTGATAACTATTATCGATTAATTTAAAGATTTCTTTATTATCCATACTTCTATCTAGTTTTATGGTGATCCAACTGTTTTTATTCATATGGTAGCCGGCAAATATTTTTTGATTATCTATGATTTCTTTAATTTTATCTTTTGGATATCTTAAATCAATAATCTCGATGATTTGATCAGAATCTATTCCTAATTTATTTTCTGGTAATACTAATAAAGCTCCGTACCATTTATGATTAGTTTTATTACGCCATATAGCGTTATTGGGAAATTTTTTCCATAGATATTCTAAGTCATCATTATATTTTTCTTTTATATATTTTATGATTTCTTTAGCTTGTTTACTTTTAAATATATTCGGGGTTGTACACTTTGTAATGATATCATTTAAAATAGTTTCATATTCTTCTTTTATTTTTCTGATAAAGTCACCACTAGCATGTTTAATGTCCATGAGTATGTATTCTTCATCCGTTGATAAGTCTATTATTTTAGAGGTTTGATTAGTGTTTGAGATTTCTATCTGTACTTTAAAATGTTTATCATTGATTTCTTGTTCAAAGACATAGTGATTATTTTTTAAAGTAAAGCCATATTCAAGTAGTTTCGTATATTCTATATTTTTATGTTCAAATTCTTTATTGAGATTTCTCATTTTATCCATCCTTTATTGATTTTTCTTTGCTGGCTTAAGAAATAAACATTTGATTATTTGAAATAAACCAACGATGATAAATAAGATAGGAATAATTATCCATGCTCCAAAGGATTCAATGGTTTCTAGTAGGGAAGTGGTTGTTCCATTTTGGAATAGGATAATACCGATTCCAATAAGGAAAAAGCAGAAACCAAAATAGAGGCCCATGATATCTATTTTTATTTTATCGAATACCCCTTTAATGTATAATCCGCCAAGTATAAAAGCAAATGAACCAAGAGCAAAGAAGGCACCAAAGTAGATTAGAAAATTGTAATTATTGGTTCCTACTAAAATGGATTTGCTTGGATCGTCAGGATCATATTTTACTTCTCGTACACTATTTTCATCAGGAATATAATTCGTTCCATAATTGGTAGAAACTGTATAATTTTTTCCTTTAACTTCATAAGTATAGATTAGTTCATAGGTTGTTCCCTCTTTATCTATACGATAAATATGATAATCACTGAAATAACCATTTGTTGTAAGGTAATCCTTAGTGGTCTTATTTAATTGAACGGTTTCTTTGATACCGAAAAATAAACAACCAACTCCAATGAAGAAAGTAAGAAGTACTAAACTACCACCGACAATTATTTTAATATCTAAAGTTTTTTTCTTTGGCTTTGATTCTATCTTTTTTGTGGAGTTGAATAGACTCTTTCGAACAAAGTAGATTCCTAAAACAATGAATGGAATGGTGAATATAAGTGTTAAGAAATTACCTGTTTTGATTACAGAGTAACTCCCAAATAGTAGAAAACCGAAATAGAAAACAAAGAAACTAATTTTATATAATAGGCTAAAAAAATTCGCATAGTTATTTTTTTCTAGGAGAAAACAGATATTTTTTCCCATTACCGCTAGTCCGCAGATAATAAAGGGAAGAATCATCAGTCTAGTTAGACCAGTATTATTTAGTAATAGAATGACTAATATGAAGATAAAAATTAGACTTCGTATGATATTTGAGATAAAAATGGATTTGTTTTTCATTGAACTTCTCCTTTAAATATAATTATTTTGTTTATTATATTGAAAGACTATAAAATTTATGGCTTCTGTTATTAAATTAAGTATAACACGTTAATGGTAAAAAGATAAGAATTAGTATTTTATATTTTATTTTTTATCGAGGGGAAATATTTTAGAAATAGGTTATTTAAAATTTATGATATATGTGATTAAATTTGATATAATGAAAGTGGTAAGGATAGATTTATTTGGTAAAGGAGAATGGTTATGGGATTATTGAATAGAAAGAAGAAACAGAAAAATTCAATGTTTTTATATTCGGAGGAAGCATTGAACCAGTATGAAGAATATATTATGGAACAGTTTGGAGAGTATGAAAGTGTTTTTCATGAACTTGTATCTTTGGATATCCATTTGGATATTCTTATTATTCCGCCCACTGAAGAGCATAATTATTATCAGTTAATCACAATGGGAATGGGGGCTTATTCGATGAATACGCCTAGAGAGTTGAAAGATCAGGAATTGGAAAGGGCTGAATTAGTTTTATGTTTGCCACCTACTTGGAATATTCAGTCGTCCAAAGAGGAAGATTATTGGCCAATTCGGCAATTGAAATCGATCGCACGATTACCGATTTATAATGATACTTGGTTGGGTTATGGTCATACAATTTCTTCTGATGAAGACAATAGTCCTTATGCGAGTGATACGAAATTTTGTAGTATGTTGTTAGTGGATGTAAATAAAGATAGGGATTTAAGAATTGATGGCATGGGAAAGATTAATTTTTATCAGTTATTTCCTCTTTACAAAGAAGAGTTAGAGTATAAATTTCATCATGATGCAGATAGTTTATTAGAACGGTTTGATGAAGAAGCATTGTCAGGAGTAATCGATAATCAACGAAAAAATTTTGGTATTTAGTAATCCTTTTCCTAGTATGTTGATAAGTTGAAAAGCTGAAAAGCTGAAAAGCTGATAACTGAATTGTTCCTTTCTTTTTGCGTTATTATACTGTAGCATAAATATAGTTAACTGTAAAGTTTTGACTTTAAGCAACTTTATAACTGTAAAACTTAAAGAATATTGACATAATGCTTTATGGAACCGCTGAATATTTTTAAAATTGTTTATGTTTATATGAAATAATTGATGATATTTAGCCGGAAAATTAGTTAATGTTATAATACGGATAGAACCTAATAATATATCTTGATTTTAGGATAATCGTTAGTAGAGAAAATAGAATATTAGTGATGTGGTTCGATATGATGGTTTTTAAATGTTAGGAGATGTGAAGATGGATATGTATAAAGATTCCCAAAGATATTTTGATTTTTTTCTTAAGGATAATTTTGATTTACATAATGAGATGATTATGCATAAAGTAAAACATACTTATCAGGTAGTTAATAACGCAAAATATATTTGTGAAGATATGGGGTTAGATGATGAAAATACAGATTTGGCGATGGTAATTGCTCTTTTACATGATATAGGAAGATTTGAACAGGCAAAACAGATGAAAACTTTTAGAGAAGATATCACAAATTATGATCATGCTACTTTAGGAGTTAAACTTTTATTTGAACAGAATGAAATAAGAAAATTTCTTCCAACTACTAAGTATGATGAAATTATTAGAAAAGCAATTGGGAATCATAGTAAGTATATTTTAGATGAGTCAGGTACGACTGATAGGGAAATACTGCATGCTAAAATAATAAGGGATGCGGATAAAATAGATAGTTTTAGAGCGAAAGCAACTGATGATATTCGGATAATGGCTAATATTACGGAAAAGGATATTGAGGAATCTAAAATTACAGATAAGGTATTTGATGATTTTATGAAGGAAAAAACGATTTTAAGTAAGGATAGAAAAACAGGAATTGATATTTGGGTTTCTTATATCGCTTTTGTCTTTGGATTAGAATTTAATAGTAGTTTAAAACTAATTAAAGAAAAAGATTATGTTAATCAATTATTTAATCGTTTTGTTTATAAAAAGGATTCTGAAAAGATGAATGTATTAAGAGATAAGGCTAATTGTTATTTGAATGATCGATTACAATGATAGTTTAATATAGTATTGGGATTTATATTTTTGAAATAGCGTGAGGACAAAATGAAAAAACTGATTCTAATTGTGAATCAGTTTTTGTCTAAACTCGAAAGGTCGAGTGAAATTCTTTTGGTAGCGACGGGGGGGATCGAACCCTCGACCTTTCGGGTATGAAAAAAAAGCTCTAATTAGTAATATGATGTAAAATATCAAAAAAGCCTTTATTTTTAAGGCTTTTCATTGCTTGTA
>OGQX01001003.1_pt1 | contig 28137 bp, 24 predicted proteins | sample 1553291 | NCBI WGS metagenome assembly OGQX01 (sample SAMEA2580030, study PRJEB22360) | human gut metagenome | biome: human gut; feature: human-associated habitat; material: faeces | place: Denmark | collected 2008/2010
TAATTATTGATAATATATTATATATAGTATATCTTTGTTCATGTAATAATATTCAACTATAAATAAATACTAATATGGCTGTTGAAAAAGTTGTTATACCTGATGATGAAACTCAGGAGCAAAAACAAGAACGTCTTCGTAAAGAATTAGAAGAACGTAAAGCTAAGGAAGCTAAAGAAGCTCAAGAAGCTGAAGAACGACGTAAAGCTGAAGAGGAAGCTGCTCGTAAGAAAGCTGAAGAAGAAGGTGATAAGGGTGGTTCTACTGGTAATGGTGAAGAAGAAACTGAACCGGAACAAGTAGAAATTGATGGTACTCTTTACACACTTGATGATAACGGAAACGCCGTAGATGATAACGGTGAAATTAAGTTCACAAAAGAACAAATTGATGCAATGTCTGATGAAGGTGCTAATGAATTAGACGGTGATTATATCGAAGCTATTTCAAAAGCAAGTGGCATTGTTATTAAAGATGAGAAAGGTGAACCTGTTAAGTTTGAACCTACGATTGAGGGTTTTGCTAAACGTGAAGCTGCTGTAAAAGCTCTTGGTGAACGAGAGGGTTTTGCAAAAGGTTTTAACGAGTTTTTAGCTAACAATCCTGATATTGCAGCTCTTGTTGAATATAAGAGTAAGTTCGGTACAATCGAAGGTTATTCGGCAAATGTAGATTATAGTAAAGTTGAAATCAAAGATGATGATAACTTACTTGCTGATTTAATCTATAAAGCTGAAATTCAAAAAGGTACTTCTCCGGAACGTGCCAAACGAATTGTTGAGTTTGCAAAAGCAAATAACACTCTTAAAGACGATGCGACTGAAAGTCTTAATTGGTTGCGTAAAACTCAAGAGAGTGAGATTAAAGCAATTCGTGAACGTGAGGCCAAAGAAATGCAGGCTGAACTTGAAAAAGAAATTAAATACTTTGGTGTTTCGTATGAAGATGATGGTACTGTAAAAGTTCATAATGCACCGGGTAGTCTTTATGATTTAATTGTTGTTAAAGGTCAGATTGGAGAATATGCTCTTCCGAAAGAAGGTCTGAGAATTAAGACAACTGATGGTGAGAAACTTATTTCTCGTCAAGAGTTATTTGATTATTTCTCTCGTCCTGTTCAAGAGATTAATGGAATGGTTTATAGTCAAGCACAAATTGATGAGATTAATCGTCTTTCTAATCCTGCTGAATTGGCTATGCGATTTATTATGAATCTTGACGGTGGAGTTGACCAACTGATTAAAGCTGAACTTGCTAAAAAAGAAGTTAAACGTCTTCGTTCATTAGCAAGTAAGACTGGTAAAAACAATGGTAATCCCAGAGTTCAAAAGACTGCAAAGGATGATAAAATTGTTTTACCTATTAAATAAAGCAAATGTTCTTGCCTTATAATAATAACTTAACCAAAAATCTAATTTACAATGCGTGAAATTGGAACTGTAAAATTTGACTCGAATCAATATACAGATGCTAATATGCTTCTGAATTTTGATTTGATTGACCCTGTTAAACTTAATCGTAATCTTACTTATCTTTGGGGTAAGGATAGTGACAAGTATCCTCTTCTTACTCTTACTGAGGGTCAGGGTGCTGTTACAACAAAAGTTAAGCTGAATGGTGGTGATACTCAATATACTTGGGAAATTGCTCCTCGTCAGCGTGTTACTTCTCGTCTGAAAAAGCTGGTATCTGATAAAGCTACTATTCAGCCTTATGGAACTGTTGAGGTTGAAATGGAGGATAATTGGTTTATTTATCAGCACACGGCTATTGCTCCTTCTGGTATGCAATGGCGTATTCAGAATGAGGGTATTGCTACTTCGACTGGTGGATATGTTTATCGTTTTACCAATATGTCGGGTGCTCCTATCTCGGCTGATGCTGTTGCAAAAGACTTCATTAGTGGTGCTATTTGGGCATTAGGTGCTTCGACTATTCCGGGTAGCAAGTCTGACGGAAACCGCTCGAATAACCAGTCGTTCAGCAAGGCAACTAATCAGTATGGTTATTACCGTTTCTCGAAAGAGATTGCTGGTAACATGGGTAATAAAGTTGTTAATATTGCCTTTGATACTGCATCTGGTGGTGAGCGTAGTCTGTGGATGCCTTACGAAATGAAGATGTGGGAAATCATGCGACGCGAGATGCTCGAAGAGGACTTGTGGTTCTCGGAGTACAACCGCGATTCGAATGGTATTATCCACTTAAAGGATGAAAAGACTGGTGAGGCAATTCCTCGTGGTGCTGGTGTTCTTGATATTCTCAAGGCCGTTGGTAATTATGAAACGTATTCTGTTCTGACACTTAATCGTTTCGACCGTATCATTACTCGTATCTTTGACAATCGTATTGATTCTACCGTTGAGGAACTTGTTCTTTATTGCGGTAAAGGTTTTGCACGAATGTTCAATGATGCTATCTACTATGATGCTCGTCTTAAGAATTACTTTGTAACTCTTGGTGATAACGAGATTAAGAGTGATGGCGAGATGATGTCTTATGGTAAGTATTTTAACCGTTACAAGATGTTTAATGGTAAGATTCTTACTGTTAAGATTGTTGATATGTTCGACCACGGTATTCGTGCTCGTCGTGACCGTGAAGCCGGTAATATGTATCAAGGTCTGCCTATTACTTCTTATAGTGCTGTATTCCTTGACCATACTATGGGTTCGAATGGTGAGCGTAATATTAAGTTTGTTTGTGAAGAGGGTCGTGAGTATAAAGTAGGTGTCTATAAAGGTATGGCTGAACTGCCTGCTTCGTGGGGACTTGCAAGTGGTACTCAACTGTCAGATACGAAAGATATTGCTTCTTATGAAGTTCTTGGTTCGCAAGGTATCAATATTGATAATCCTACTACTTCGTTCTGGCTTGATTTAGCTCTGAACTAAACACCCAATTTGAGTAGTAATAATCGAAAGGTTATTACTACTCATTAACATATAAAAGATTGAATAACTTAAAATGTTAAAAATATGATTAAAGTTAATCGTTCAGTTCGTATTGAATGGAGGAACAATCCTTCTTCTTTTGAACTTCGGAATAAAGATGCTTTCAAAACTGATTTTCTTCGTCTTGGTTCTGCTATTCGTCCTGTTAATGAATTGCTGAGCCGTAGTGAGGAAATGCGAGTTCTTCTTCCTACTGTTGTTGGTGTATCTCCTATTGATAGTTCTTGGCAAGAACGAATCACTACATACTTAAATGATTTTCTTCTTGAGATTCCTGTTCATGGCTTAGAGTTCGATACTTCTTACGTTTTAGATTTAGGTAATCCTGCTCTGAAAAGTAATATCGACGAACTTATTGGTAAACTTAAAAAAGCTGATAAGATTAAGAATGAAACTGGTTTAGAACTTGAAGCTATTGTTCTGAAACGGATTAAGGAACTTGATGAAACGGAACTTTATAAGTATGTTACTTTTGTTAATATTCCCGATTATATTAGTTGGAGATATTGCCTTTTAAGTAGCAAAGTTGCTAATAAGGTTGAAGACATTAATAAAAGCGTCAATATTCAGTTTTATCTTACTTCGGATAGCGAGCGTAAAGCACTCAAAGCTGCTCGGACGAAACTTCGCACTGATGCTCTCAAGAAATATACGGAGCTTATTAATAATCCGAATAGCGCACTTATTGACAACGTTGTTGTATCGACAGGTAGCGTAGGTGATTATTCGGAATTTATGGCAATGACTGCTGATGATAAGCAATCTGTTCTTCTTGAACTTATTGACAGTGACCCGCAGAAGTTTATTAGTATTGTTGATGATAAACATCTGGAGATGAAAGCTAAGATTACTATTTATCTTTGGATGAATATTATTCGACAACTTCCGAATAGTTCTATCATTGTCGATGCTTCTAATCCGGAAAATGTTATTGGTAATAATATTAATGATGCTATCTCGTATTTCTCGAATGATAACAACAAAGGTATTGTTGCCGAGTGGAATGCGAAGTATCGTAGTTTGAAAGGTTAGTCATGTATGAAACGGTAAAAGAGTTACATATCGAAATAGAGCAACGAATACAGCAGATAACATCTAATAGACATCGGAGTATTGCTCCTCAGTTTATTGATATGATGCTGAATCGAGCTGCCGTTAAATATATACAAACTAAATCAAATAGGAAAACTAATTATAAAGGCGAAGGTCTTGAAGATAGTAAAAAACGTGTAGATGATATTCAATCATTAAAACGTGAAACACCGTGGCTTAAACTTAAACGTGATAAGCAAGATGCGGATTATCCAAATAGAGCTTTCGTTATTCTTCCGGGTGATTATCTAAAACTTATTTCTTCTACTTCTCGATTAACTTATGGCAAAGCTCGACTTGTTGAAAATTTACATGAGGTCTATCCTGATGATGAAGTTAAGAATTTATATTATCATCTAATTGATTTGTCTAAAATTGCCTTAACTGGTGATGAATTTAATGGACAAATTATTGTTAATGGGAATGAGATTGATATTTCAGATATTCTTTCTCTTTATGATAGTGATTCAGATAAGATTGATTTGTATGAAATTGCAGGTTTAACTTGTGATAGATTACGTCAAGCTCTTTCTAATGAATATAATGTTTATTGGGAGAATCTAATTGGTCGTTATTATAAATATTGTATTATTATTACTTCTAATGTAAAAGATGAAATTGCATTAAAAGTTAATAATACAGATATTCCTGTTATTACTTACAATACTACTTATGATGAGTTCGTAAATGTAGGAAATAAGTTTTCTGAAAATGATTTAATTGCTACCGAAAATATTCGAGCTACTCTAAATAACTTCTATGGTAATAAAAATAGACATCTTAATCCAATAAGTGAACTTGTTGATGATAGGTTGTTTGTTTATTACGGTAATGATTTTTGTGTTGATGCGGTTAAGATTTCATATATTAAGAAACCACGTCTTTTTAATATTGATATTAACCAAATGTCAGATATGGAAGTTACACCTGATTTCATAGATAGTGTAGTTAGCGATATTCTTCTTGTTCTTAAAGATGACAGTTTTAGTGCTGTTAAACAACAATCAAATTTAGAATAGAAAATGAAAAGTGTAATTGTCGCAAATGATTTTCTGACAACACTTGCTAATAATGATGTTAGCAAGTTGACTCGCGGACAAGCTGTTCTTCTTAATTCGGCTGGTAAAGTCGTTGCAGCTGCTTCGGATGTCAAGGATGACGAAATGTTGCAGTTTGTTCTTGGTCTTGGTGATGGCAAGGTTAAGCGCGGCGTTTGGATTAATCCTAAGTGGTCGAAGCAACATAAGGAAAAGTATCTTGCTCCTGCTGGTAAAACGTATAAGTTTACGAATCTCGTAGCTAATCGTGGTATTGGTTATCAAGGTTTCGATGCTGAGGTTATTATCTCGTGTAAGCCTATTAATTCTTTTGGTGGTTATCCTCTGGAAGTTTACAATGCCAGCGTAACTATCAACGGAATTGATGAAGCAAGTGCAGATATTATTGCTCGTCTGAAAATTGAGGTTGAAAAGACTTTAACTAAGATTAATGCTCGCTTTGGTGCTGATAGCATCACGATTGATGATTTTACCGAAGCAAGTGTTACGTTCACTGGAGCCGCAGGTTTTGAGTATTATGTAACGTTTGATGGTATTCTTCGTGCTACGCTTGAAGAGGGTACTGAGAATCAAACTCCAGTTGGTACTTATGACCAAGTTGCTAAACTTGAGAAAGAAGCAGATGTTGCCGGCGTAGGTTATAATCCTAATTTCAAGGAATATGACCGTGTTTATGGTGATATTTTTACAGCTACCGAGGGTGTTATGTATGACACTTATGCAATTACTTCTCGTGCTGATTTCACACATCCCTTTAATTTACACACAGAGGGTTTACAGGTTACTCAATTTATTGCTATTGACAATACCAAGAGTACTGCAATTACTGCACTCGAAACGGTATTGGCACTCATTAAGTAAGAAATTGATTTGTTAAAAATGTAACCACAAGGATAACTCCTAATGCTATTAATTGTGGTGTTAGGAGTTATTCTCTTAATGATGCTAATGTTATGTGACAAGTGGGCGTGCAACCTCCTGCCCCACCGGGGAGCGAGGCCGCAGGCCGAGCCATACAAGTTGCACCATTATTATTATTAATCGTCATATAACAATAAATACGATTAGTATTATGATAAAGAAAATATGGAATAAAATAACTACTTTTTTAAGTGGTTATTATTCAGAACATAAAGACGATATTATTATTGGTTTCGTCATTGCTACTGTCGTAGGTATTTTATTTAAGGCTACTGTTGCTACTTGGTTTATGAGTTTATGGATTACATTAGCTTATCAAATCATTACTTGTGATATTCAAGCTGCAAGAAAGAAAGCAATAACTGGTCTTAAAATTCATCCTATTATTATTAACTTTGTAGTTGGAGTATTTATTTCGTTATTGTTCTTGGTATGGCAGTAATTAATCTTCGAAATGTTGTAGCGCTCGGTGTACTTGAAGATGGTGTATATCCGAGTGTTTACAATGGCCAAACCGGAGAATATATTGGTACAATAGATGGTGAAGGTGCTGGTGTTAAAACAGTTCCTACATTATATATGTACTATCGAAAGAACGGCCACCTATATTTATATAGGACAAAGGAGAGAATTGAAATAGACTTAACTAATGTAACTGCTTACGATAATAGTGCTCTATTTAAGCTAACTGAAAAATCTGATATTAGTTCTGCAAAGATTACAGAGTTTGAATCTCGAAATATTGATGTAGGACATTATGAATATAAAGTTCCGTGGGTTAAATCAACTCAACAGTATCTTTATATACTTGTACCGATTATTCGTTCTATACATACAATTACAGTACAAGGTATCATAAGCAATCAGATATTTACTCTTACTGGTATTTATGTTCACGAGGGTAAATCTTGGTGGATTTATCGGACGAATGTAAAGACCAATTTTGATTTTAATGATGCTGTTAATGAGATTCTTGATGTTCAAGTATATGTTCGTGAGCTTACAGCTGAGGACTTAAATCCTGTTGAACAACTTACAAAACTTTTATTTGAACATATTAATAATAAGTTTAATCCTCATGAGGTAACAAAAGAACAAGTTGGTCTTGGCAATGTTGATAACACTGCCGATATGGATAAACCTGTATCTCGACCTCAAAAAGAGTACATTGATGCTCTTGAAAATAGGGTTAAAGGTTGGTTCAAACAGTTGAATGTTTGGATTAACAATCATGTTGCAGAAGTTAATAAGAAGTTTCAAGATGTTTGGGCTGCTATAAACAAGAAACTTGATAAAGAAGATTACGAGAATGATAAAGATAATTTCAATGCTCATATTCGTAATTATGATAACCCTCATAGAGTTACTGCCGCACAAGTTGGTTTACCAACTGCCGCAAGTGACATTGAGAAATTAAAACAAAAAGCTCAAGAACTTCAAGGTTTGCTTATTAATAAGCAAGATAAAACTTCTGAAGAACTTGTTACTGATAACAAACGTATTGTAGATGCTATTAATGAGATTTATGGTATTGTTGTAGAACATAATAATCATGTTCGTAGCAACAGTATTAATCAAATTGAAGTTACAAGTGAGATTCCTACTACGTTTGAAGATAGTACACTTTGGATTCGTATTCCTCGAAATGAAGAAGATTATATAACAATTAAGATTGAAGCTGTTCCGGTTGATTCTACCATACGAATGATTAATTCGGAAGGTAAAGAATCAGCAGGTATTGGTAGTGCAAGTCTTGAATGTTTAATTCAAAGTCGTTTACATTATATTGTAGAAAAAGAGAATTACATTACAAAAGATGTTTATGTCGATGTAGGTGCTGAAGATACGACAATTAACGTTGTTCTTACACCTAAAACTAAAAAGACATTAACTGTAAATGCAACTCCTGATAATGCTTTAATTGTATTTACTGATAAACCTTCTAATGTAATTATTGCTCAAGGTACTGGTACTCTTACATATGAAACTTATGACCCGCGTGATATTTTAATTCAGGTTGGTGCAAGTGGATATGAAACTTACGAAGAGCGTATTACGTTAGATGAGAATATAATTCGTGATATTACTCTTAAAGCTCTACCAGTTGAACAAGGTGCTGTAAGTCTTACGGTAGTCGATAGCGAAACAAAGGCCAAAATAGCCGCATACGTCTATGATAAGGACACGGGTGGTATATTAGGTCAAGTCACAAAAGATACACCGCTACAACTCACCGGAGATGTCAATACAAGCCGAATTTTGAGGTTTGTTTCGTCGGGTTATATAGAGGTTGAACAACTGGTAACTTATGCAATTCCTACCGTAGAAGTTACTGTTGAAATGGATAAAGTTCCAGTTCAATCTGGTACTATCTATGCAACTGCTGTAAATACTGAATCTACTGCTTTAGACGGTGTTACGTTTGAGTATAAACTCAGTACTGAAAGTAGTTGGAAACCTCTTGGTAATGATGAATCGACCACTGGTAAATCTGAGGTTGTTACAGCTCCAGTTGGAACAAGTATTGATTTCCGAGCTTCTAAAACTGGTTATATAACTAACACTGGAACTGGTACGATTAATTCTACTGGTGAACATAGTGTTACTATTGTACTTGAAGAGGTTCCGCCTGAACCTACTACTAAACAATATTATATCCATGCTGTAACTGAGGAATCTGTTAATATCACAACAGGTGTTCATGGTTATTTATGGAATAATAATAGTTGGGTTGAACAAACTTTACAAGGTGGAGCAATGGGATTTACTTATAATGGTGAACCCGGAACTTCTATTCGTGTTAAGTTTACTGCTACCGGATACAACGATACTGAAAAAGATATTGTTTTAGAAGATGGTAGTACAGAACCGATTGATGTTAAAGTCGTAATGACAGAGGAAACTCCTCCTCAACCTACAACTAAGGAATATTTTGTATTCGCTGTTACTGAAAAGAACGCATCAGTTGAAACAGTTACTGCTGCTTCTGTATCAGTTGATGGTGAATGGATGCCTCAAGATTTACGAACTATTGCAGCAAGTATCGGATTTAGCTATACTGCTATACCGGGAACTGTTATTAAAGTCAAATTCGTTGCTACTGGATTTATTACTGAAGAAATTGATGTTACTCTTCAAACTGAAAGTGATGAATCTTTAATCGTACCTGTTACTCTTCGTTTTGAGGACGGCATTGATTATATGCAAATCGAAGGTGACGGTACTAAACATCCTATATTTAGAGTTGATAATGTCGAATCTAATTAACGGTTTAATGATATGAAAGAATCAGTAATTCGTAAAGTATTTTGTGCCTTAAACTGGCCTCCGAAAACTGGTGCTTTTCAGAAGTTAATTACTTTTGTAGTTGAAGGTTTAGCCACTAAGGCTGAATCTTCAACTGTTCAAGACTTACAAACAAAAGTAGAAACTCTTGAAGGTACTGTTAATACATTACAAGAAACTGTTACTACTTTAAGTGGTAAAGTAAGTACATTAGAGAGTAATTATACTTCTTTGGAAAGTCGTGTAACTGCTCTTGAAACACCACAAGGTTAATATTAATCTACAACTATGGCACAACTTAATCTTCTTGAACGAGCTACGGAAGCTGTCGTAATGCTTGATGGTAATCGTCGGCAGGTTCTTGATATGTGGCTTAATGGTAAAAAAGTTTGGCCAATAGATGAACCTGTTGTAGAATTAGCTGTTGATAAAACTCTTGTTATTCTAAATAAAGATAATAATTATCATGATACCATAACTGTTTTCGCAAGTGATACAGCTAAATGGGAATTTGGTAATTAGTTTGTTATTATAGTTAATCAACCAAAAAAAAAACAAATGGCAACTATTCCGAGTTATTTATCATGGGTTCCTAAAACTGGTACTGGAAATGCACAGATTAAGATTAATTCTGTGAGTCCTTATACTGGTCGTGCCGATAGAAGCACTCAAGTTCCCGGTAAGATTGTTGGAAAGTCTAACGCAGTTACAGTCACGGTTCTTGAAAAGGCTGCTGATGAATTTATTACTCCCGATGGTTTAACTATTAATGTTGCTAAAGGTGGTGAAACAATTCATGTAATTGGTAAGTCTAACTCGAAACTTCTTACATTTACATGGAAAACTAACTTCGGTATTGCAAATGTAACATCATTTAAGGTTAATGGTAGTACAACTGCTACGTCTGGTACTGCTATTACTGGTGACCCCGGTGCTACTGGAGAATATACTTATGATGTTACTGTTGTTGTACCGAAGAATGAAACTATTAAAGCTCGTTCTGCAACTCTTGAAATCAAGGGTGAAGATGCGAGTGTTGTTAAAACTATTACTATTACTCAGGCTCTTGGTGACAGCTATCTGTATCTTAATTCGCGGGGTACAACTACCGCAACTGTTACTATTCCGAAGGGTGGTGGTGAGCAGACTCTGAATGTTCTGTCGAATGACGAATGGACATTCGAACCTGCTAAATAAATTAATTAATCATTTATGAGTGTTATCACTAATAAATGGAATGACGGGAGTGGAGATTCAATTAATATTGAATCTCCCTCTTTTCAAGGAAATCAGACTGTTAAAATTTCATCACCTGTTCAAAAAGGTACTTCTAAAAGAAGTATGAAGTTTATTGGAAAGTGTAAAAAAGATTCCAGTAAACAAGTTATTCTTACTGTTGAACAAGAAGCATCTACTTATACATACGATTTAACGTTAAATAGTGATAATACTGAAATTGCCGCAAAGGGTGGAACTGCAAATATTACAGCTGTACTTAAAACGTATCGTAATGGTAATTTAGTTAGTACAAATAATGTTACACCAGTTCTATCAGGAAGTGCTACTGGATTTTCTATATCTGGTACTAAGGTTACTGCAAGCAATCGAACTACAACTGTTGGTAGTAGGAGAAGTATTGTTGTAACTGGTAAATATTCAAATACATTTGATGGTCAAACAGTATCATCAACTATTACTATTTATCAAGAAGCTAACGAAGCTTCTTATGGTGCTTTAACAGGTGGTTCTGTTTCAGCATCTGATATTCCTGCAAGTGGTGGAACTTCTTCGACCAGTGTTACTAATATGTCACAGACAATTAGTTATACATCTGGTTCGACTCGTGCTGGTACAGTTACTTATTCAAAAACAAGTGAAATTACAGTTTCTTCTCTTGGAACCACAGTTAAGGCAAGAACTAAGGTTGGAAAAGTTACTGTAACTTATACTGGTGAAAATGGTGCAACTGCCAATAAAACCGTTGATATTTATCAAGCTGAAAATAAAGTAACTAATAGTAATTACAATCCACGAATTACTGCGTATGGAACTCCTACTGTAAGTATCGATAGTGGTTTGACAGCAGCTGGTGGTTCTGCGAGTGTAAGTGCTTCTGTTACTAATACTGAAACTTATAATACTTTGTATAGTTCGGGTGCTACTGGCCCGAATCAAACACGAAGTGTTGGTGGTAGTCTATCAATTTCTATGACTGCTAACGGTAATAGTAGATTCAGTTTATCTGGAAATACGATTATTCATAGTAGTATGGGAACTAATGAAACTACTGATACTGTTACTATAAAAGCTGTAAATGACGGAGATAATTCTAAGTCAGCTACTGCTTCTAAGAGTATAACAAACAGTAAAACTGTTAAATCTATTTCTGGTGGTGTTTATAAATATGGTTATGTAACATCTGGTCCAATTACGAATGCTACGATTCCTGCAAGTGGTGGTTCTGCTACTGCTAAAGCTGGAAATGGTACTCAAAATTGGAGCAAGTCTGCTACTATTACTACTTATCAATATGATTCTGGTTCTACAAAAGATGTTACAACTGAAAATGCTTCAAGTGGAACAAATAATGTTTCACCGAGTATTGCTTCTATTGAAGCTACTGCATCTTCAAAAGGAACCACTGTTTCTTCTCAAACTACTATAAAGAGTCAACCTGTTATTTGGTCGGCTAATGGTGAATCTGCAGGTGCAACAATGTATATTTATCAAGAAGCTAACAAGATTGAATCCTATAATTACGGTAGTTGGAATATTGCTATTGTAGCAAATCCTACAACTATTGCTGCATCAGGTGGAACTTCTACTATTGACGCAAGTTGTGTGAGACTTAAAGCTCCTTTATATACATCTGGTTCTATAGGAACAATTACCATTGAATCTGCAACTCCAACGTTAGCAATTAGTGGTACTGGATTTACACTAAGTGGAACTACTGTTACAGCTTCAAAGAATAATGTTGCAGCTCGAACTGCTACGGTAACTGCTTCATATTCTGGAGCTACTTCTGAATCTGTTATTATTACTCAATCAGCTGGGCCTGATGGTATTGGTTATATGCAGATTGAAGGTAATGGTATTGACCACTATATTTTCCAAATTGGTCGTACACCAAATACTCGTTCTAATGATGTTCAAACTTTATCAGAAGAACCTGTTGAAGTTGCAACAGAAACTAAATCTGAAAGTTTGTTTGCTAAAATTAAACGTATTGTTACTAATCTTAATTAATCAAATATGACACTTGCTCAAATCAAAGCACTATTCAAAACTGGTGCTATTCCGACTCAAAATGATTTTGAAAGTCTTATAGATAAAATCCCTAATAACGAAGGGGGGGGGACAAAACCGTTAATGTAGAAAGTCCTAATAAACCTTTTATTCAAGGAATTAGAACCATTGTTGATAGAAATGAAGGTTATACCTATGTTGCTTTATTAGGTTTGTATGATGAAACAATGCGAGGTGGTTTTGATGATGCTTATAGGTATCCATCTATTGTTTTAAGATTTCAATGTGAAAATGGTAATATTCCACCGGATGGTACTATTGTTCAATATGCTTTTGGACAATACGATGATTTTGATTGGGATACTGATCTTGTAGATGATACAGCTCGATTATCACTTGAAGGACTTAATTGGAAAACTATTAATTTTTCACATGAAGTTATAAGAAAAAGATTGTTTAATAATATTGAAGGTTATTATCAAACTTATATATTTGAAACAGAAGTATTTAATAATTCAAATAATGCTTATAATATACCTTATCAGGTTACTGAAATTAGAGTTTCCAGTGGCGATAATACGGTTACTTATAGTTACATTTATAAAATCACAGAAAATGTTACTCTTAAAGATTTGAATAATTGGTGGTTAGGTATTAAATATAAAAATGATTTTAGTCCTTATGAAATTACGGATGGTTTAGATCAATTCTATTATAATATAACAGAATAATAAACTCTAATTATTAGTAATAATAGTTAGAATTTAACTAATATATGTCGAACTTTAAATATTATTATTATGACTATTGCTCAAATTAAAGCTTTGTTTCAAACTGGGAAAATTCCTACACAAGCTGACTTTGAAAATTTGATAAGTAAAATTCCGAATGATGATTTAATAGGGGGGGGGGACAGTACATTAAGACTGTATAATCCGAGTGCTCCTCATGTTTGTGGTTATAGATTTGTAACTATTGATGATAATTATACATATATCTTTTTAGGTGTTTATGATGCTTCTGGTGGAGATATTGTACCTTTTTTAATTATTCAATGTAATCAAGGTAGACCACTTGAAGGTGGTGCTGCTATCAATTGGGCTTTTCTTACAGATGCTCAAATGATACATATATACAATGAAATTGGTGATTTACATAGTCCCGATGATACATCTCTTGTTAATGCGATTCCTTCTGATATTCAATGGAATAGAATGAATTCAAATCCTACTGTGCGAGTTATTTGTACAAAAGGACAAAATTCTGATATAACATTTCAATGTTTTCCTGCTAAATATAATAACAAATTTTATATAGGATATGTTATTAAAGAAGAACATTCTTATAATGCTAATTCTTATTGGAGGGGTGTTATTAAATCTGGTATAGCTTACAATGATATTGCTTGGGATAATTCTGATGAAGAGTTAGCAAGCGTATTAAAGGACTCTACAAGATTTACTTATACTAAAATGTAAAATTAATAATCTGATTGTTTGATTGATAATAAGATTATTAATTCATTTAATGTTTAATAGATTACAAATCATATTAATATTAAACTAAATCTTATTATGCAATTAAATTTATGGCAACTAAAAGTCAGCTTAAACAATATTTTGAAACAGGTAAAATACCTACACAAGCTCAATTTGGTGAGCTTATAGATTCTATATTTAATATTATTGATTCACCTGATGGTAGTTTGAATATAAATGGTGATGAAAATAACATTAAACTTTCTATAAAGAATTATAGAAGTTTACATGGTGTATATAAGTCTCAATTATCTATTAGTCTTCATTTATTTTTTAATAATGATATTAAAAATGGTACAAAACCAGTTCCAGTATTTATCATAATTAGTACTGTAGATAATTTAATTGATTCTGTAAATACTAATATTAAGTATGCTGTTCCGGATGTCACCTCACTTAAAAGTATGACAGATGATAATTTGGATTATCTCACTGCAAGTTTGGATGTTATCCTTCGAAGATTTATTACGCTTAGGACTACATATTATGATTTAGTACCTAAAAAAGAAGAAGTAAAGAAACCTTCCATTGTAACAATTATGTATATTGATTTTGATAATACCAGTCATGTATATAATTGCATTATGGGTATGGGGAATATTAATTCTATAGTACCAATTTGTATTCATAGTCTTATTAAATTACGCGATGCTGAAGATGATAATTATTCAGGTGTTATGTCTATTTTACAAAGCACTGTTTATAATAATATGACAGTAAAATCTGAATGGGAAAAGATAATGAAGTTACAAGGTTATAACGATGGTTTAGTTATTGATGATAGCGGAGTTGCTGAAAATTTTATGAATACTATACATGCTAATTGTTATAGACAAATTCAATTAAAATAAAATCATGATTAAAGTCTATTGTAAATTCCTACCGTTCAAAGGGTATTTATGTATGACGATATTATGGTGGTTAATCATACGAACTGAACAAAAAGATAAAATTACTGAAACTGTTGAACGACATGAAACCGTTCATAGTTATCAACAAATTACTCTTTTTATTACAAGTTTGTTGGTTAGTATTATATTAAGTCTTACTACAAGTTATTCTTGGTGGGCTTTGCTTGCTACTCCAATATTTCCTTTATTAGCTTATGTTATTAGTTGGATAATTGAAATTATATTACCTCCTTATAATCGAGCTTATAAAGATATTTGTTTTGAAGGTGAAGCAAGAACTTTAGAATCTGATAAAGATTTTAGAAAGAAATTGTTTCCTTTTAGTTTCTTAAAATATATTCCAAATAAGAAATATGGTGGTCGATGAAATTGATGAATGGTAAATGGAACAACTCGTAGGACATTTCGTTGAGTTATTCAGTACTCATTTCGATTTATCATTTATGCTTTGTGTGAATGTTTTAACATACATACTCATTAAAGTAATAGATGATATTAATGGTGATAAATCTGTTGGTACATGGACTAAACGACTGATTATGTTAATTAGTTGTTTTGCTATTGCCGCGGGATATATAGCAGGTGGATATGAGAATACTACAATTCTTATTAATTCTGCTATTCTTGCACCAGTTGCTTGGAGTTGGATATTCAAACCTATTCTAAAAAAGATTGGTGCTGATTATAAACAAAATCATTAATTAATTAAGATGATTACTACTATGGCATGTGGTGGAAAGAAAGGTGGTAAAAAGACCACTGGTAAGAAAGTAAAGAAATAAATTGTTAGTAATATAACAATTTATATTGTTAAAGATTGAATTGAAATGGTGAGAGGTGTTACTAATGTAGCACCTCTTTTTTATAGTGAATATGGTGGGAAATCGACTATTTTAACGTATATTTGTTAGTAGCCCAATATAATATACCTATTAATATTAATCCTCTTATACGCCTATCTATGTTCGATTATACAGCTATTATAGTAGCTATAATAACATCCATAAGTACGATTGCTGGTATTTATTTAAAAGAATGGTTATTTCCTAAACGTAAAGAACAAAAACTTACTATTGAAAAAAGTAATTGTTATATAGAACTTGATAAGATATGTGCTTCTATTCGAGATACTATTCACGCTAATGCTGTTTATATTGCTTATTTTCATAATGGCAGTCATTTCATTAATGGTGTAGAAATGGATAAATACACTGTTGTTGGTGAAGATTATGATTGTTGTGTAGTATCTTATAAGAAATCTTTTAAGGATATTCTTGTTAATAGTTTTCCTTATTTATTTCATAATCTTCTTGTTAGAAATCGTCATTATTGTAATGATGTTAGTAAATATAAGTTTCAAGATAAATGTTATAAAGATGAACTTGAAAGTAGAGGTATGAAGTCTGCTTATACTTTTCTTATTAAAGACCCTATTAAAGAAACACCTATTGGTTTTATTTCTCTTGAATATAATATCGTAGAAGGATTTAATCCTGATGATGAAAAATATATTTGGAAAAAACAAAATACTATTGCTAATCTTTTGAATCTAAATAAGTAAGATATGGGAACACTTAATCAATATGCAGCTCGTATTGCAAACATGGTTAATCAACCTAATAATCACGAACTTAAAGAACGTGTTAAGGATATGATTAAAACTATGTTTGCAAATCGTATCCGACAAAGCGTTGAGAAAAATGGAATAGATGATATTCTTAAACTTACTTTTATTGCTCCTGTTGAAGAGTTGAAATATAGTGATATTCTTCCTACTGAATATCGAGTTGCTAATAAAATTAGATTGTTAGGAACAAAGTACAAAGTTCCTACACCAGTGCGCATACAAAGTGATGCGCCTTTTGCATTTGTAGGTGATACTGTTGGTAATGGATATATGTATGAGAGTTCTATTACATCTCTTAAACTACGTCAAAGTGGGCGTCCAACCTGCTCTCCCACCGGGTATCCACGAGCTTATATTATATTAAACGGTCATATAATTATTGCTGAAAAAGTTGGTACAAAAGATATTGATGATAGACGACCAATTAATGAAGTAATGATTACAGGTATATTTGAAAATCCTGATGAAGTTCTTTCGTTCTTTAAGAATGAAGATGGTCAAGATATTGAATTACCTTTACCTAATGATATGCTTGAAAGTATAATTCAAGAAATACTTAAAACTGAATTTGGTATTTATCCTCAAGATTTGGATATTAAAACAAATAATAATAATCCTACTATTGCTCAACGTGGTAATGGTCAAGATTAACATCATGTTTCTATCATTATGGTTGATAACGAATATTATTGGAGAGATTTCGTTAAAGAAGTTCAAATACAACTTAATTCTTTAATTAAACAATTACATCTTGCTTATGAACGACGCAATGATTGTATTTATAATATCAAAGATAATCTTGCTAAATATCAAGAAGCCGGTGTTGATGTTTCAGTAGTATTCGATATTGATAATCGTAGCAAGATTTATTTTAATAAGAAACAAGATACTCTACTTGGTACTAAACTAATGAGTTATATTCGTAGTTATAATTACTTAGTTTATGAACGTCTTGATAAACTTGATGATGATATAGAAACTCTTGCTGCTCTTAAAGAGTTACCTTCTGAAATGTATACTTATATGCAAGATGAAGTTAATAATGAAATAGCTAATTTACTATGTAAAGGTAATAATTATTCTTTTGGTAGTTCTGTAGGTTACGTTTATGTTTACTATAAAAAGACGATGCCCGGTGATGTATGCAGTGTTGTCGATTGGGGTGCTACAAAAGACTTGAAAAAGAAATTATTAGAACAAGGTATTAATATACGAACTGCTGATAATCCAAATGGTATTCCTTATTTCATATATTATGATTATGATTGGTGTATAAAAGCTGTATATCATAAAGTTAAAGGTCGAATACCACAAAGTGTTTATTACAAATTCAAATTTGGTCACACAAGTAGTGCTTATGAAAATGGTGAAAAAACTATTGACAGAACACCTTTTGCAATGAAAGGTAAAACTGTTGATGAAATTGCAACAAATCGAAGACTTAATTGTTTCAATAAAATTCTCGCAATTTGTTTTAATCATCCTGACGAAGCTATTAAACTATATCGAAATAATCTTCCTAAACAAAATAATGCTTTATGATTGATAATAATATATTCATTAGTAGTGCTACATTAATTCCAGATATGTATAACGATTATAATATACAAAGTGATGATTTTGTAAGTCGTTTTCCTATTTGGGTTGCAAATGCTTTAGAAGAACTTAAGTTTATTCAAGCCTACGTTAATGTAGAAAAAGATATTGAATTTGATGACCATCGTTGTCAATTACCGTGGGATTTCCGTGGTGTAATTGATGTTATTATAAATAACAAAAAAGCTGTTCTTAAAAATTCAGCTGAATTTAACAAAGATACTATTACTGAAAAAGTAACAACTGTTCCGACATATACTCCTTATCCCGGTATTCCAAATGCAGATATAACAAGTCCCGGTAATAAAAATAATAGTTTTAATCATGCTCCTGTTGATAAAGAACAACCTTATTATTACATTAGTAATAACTGGATTCATACTAACGTTGATTACGGAACTATTCATTTAAGATATAGAGCTTTACCAGTTGTTTATGATAGTATTATAAATATGGATGTTCCTCTTATTTATAATAACGGCCCTCTTAAAAAATATCTTAAACTTTATGTTCTTAAACAAATGTTATTAAGAGGCTATAAACATCCGGTTGTAAGTCTTACAGCAAACAATCCTTATACAAATCCTGCTATAGAACTCGATAGAATGAGAATACAAGTTCGAGTTTCTTGTAACAAATTTAGTAACGACCGTCGAGAGAATATTGCTACTATTCTTCGTACATTAGAATAATAGAAATTATGAAAGTTTTAGGTCTTGATTTAGATAATTCACCTTATATTGCACAAGATAAATCTTTGCGATATGCTAAAAATATAACTATTGATAATAAAGGTCAAAGTTATTTTAATGAAAGAGGATTTAATTTCATAGGTGAATTAGATGATATTCTTGAAAATTATCCGACAAATCAGCATATCATTCCTTATATTTATAGTGATGCCGATAATCACAAATATAATATTATAGGTACAATTCCAACTAATGTTGGTGTTGTACTTTTTTGCGTTGTAGAACACTGGAATAATGCGGATAAATCTGATTTACAAACTAACGACGCTATTATATATCTTAATCTCGATGATAATAACCCAACTGTAAAACGTTGTCTTTATAGTACATCCGGTGCATTTGGATTCAGTATTGATAGACCAATTCATGGAGATTATATATACAATTATAAAGAAAATTTGATTGTTACATTTACTGAGGGAACTGATGAATCAGCAAATGAAACAAGAATTATTAATCTAACTGACCCGTTTTATGATGGTAATAATGGAGATGATACTGCAATAGGATATGACATCACTGTTGATGAAGTTGATTCATTTAATCTTATTCCAAATGTTATTTATCCTGAACTTCAATTAGAAGTTAAAGACGGTGGTAATCTTAAAACTGGTGCTTATCAAATAGCAATTAAATATCGTCTTGATGATGGTACTTATACAAACTATTCTCCTTTGAGTACATCACTCATTGTTTGTGGTAATTATGAAGAAGATTATGCGTTAGGTATCGAAATCAATAAGAATATTACTATTAGTTTTAGAAATAGTGGTATTAAATATAAACATTGTAGATTTGCTATTGTTTATATTACTGACGAAGCTCAATTATCATATGAAACAGATGATATTTCAATTAATGGTGTAAGTACTACTCATATTGTAAGTGATGTTTCATATTTATCTACTATAAGTCTTGATGATATTTTTATTAAAAATATATCATATATTCGAGATAACACTCTTGTTAATTTCAACAATAGACTTATTCGAGGTAATGTAAAAACTCTTGATTATAGTAAACTTGATAGTGAACTTAAAAAATTTACAGAGAACAATCTTGATGTTCAATTAAGTTGGAATCCGAGTTCTTCTTATATTAATAGTACTCGACGTTATTTCAAGAGTGGTGAAGTTTATGTTCTTTACGCTGGATATTATGATTATAAAGGTGACCTTGTAAATATACATCATATTCCTTGGAAAGCTAATAATTATGATATTGAAGCTTATCCCGTAGGTTCTACTAATCAAAATGCTCATAAAATTCCTTATAAATCTGAAAATATTAGTAAGATTATAAGTCCGATTTGGAAGAGTTTACCAGATATTGATGATGCTGAACAAGTAGATGAAATTGCTAAAACTGGTGTTGGCAGTGAAAATCCTACAATAGCTCGTAATCGTTATTTTAGTTTATACGGAGTTTCGACTGGACACGCAACAGTTAAAACGAAAGGTCGTTCTTTAACAAAAGGTAAACTGAAATTACCAAGTCTTTCGTTACCTTATACAACTGAAGATTCTGAAGGTGGAGTTAATCCTTCTGATTACCAAGTTGTAGTATTAGAAATAACAAGTGAGAGTACATCGAGCCAATTAATTGGTGTTAAATGTAGTCCTACCTTTGGTGGAAATAAGGTGATACCTGCTGGTATAAATTTAACTACAAAAGTTTATGATGCTACATCGGTAGTTAAACAAATTGATTCAGAAGAATCTGAAGTTGAAACTGGGTATTATGAAATTTCTGAATCTAATCTTTTAGCATTAGATAGTAAATCTGTATTTACTGGTAATACTATTAATACAAAAACTAATTTCGTAATTAATCTTGATGCAAAAGAAACTAAATATATTTTAATTGAAGCTCGATTAAGTGACAAAGTTGATGGTTCAACTGCTCCGACATTTAATTGGTTAACTCAATTATATTCTACTTCTTCTGAATGGAATCCTACTTATACATTAAGTCCTAATATTAATATCAAAGCTAATCTTGCTGGTAAAACAGACTTAATGAATAAATATATTAGTTCAATAGTTTATTTCTTTGTTGAACATAATATTAATAATTCTCGAATTGTTACACAAGGTTTCGCAATGCGAGATACTGAAACTAACAATTTCGGTAAAAATCAAACTTATAAAAATCCTTTTGGTGGAGATAATGCAAGATTTTATACATTTGAATATCTCTATAATAAGATAAATAGTATTCGAGGTAAACTTAAACCTCTATACTTTGAAACTGATGTTCTTAAATTTGTTAAAAATGAAGAACTTGATGATGATATAAAAGTATTTCCAGCTAAATGGAAAGGTGAAGATTTTGATGGATTTGATACAAATCCCAATGAATCTGGAACTCGATTCTTAGATGCTGACATTAATAATCTTACCATTGATACTTCTCGTGCAACCAAAGATGTTTCACTTGAATATATCAATGCTAATATTAGTTCTCAAAACAATATTGCTGGCGATAGTTATTATCGTATTGAAAAAGGTTTTGATGAATTTAATAAAGGTACAAATAATGAAGAATGGGCAAGAGGATATATTGCCGATTTAATTAATAATTCTGAAACACTTTATTCTGATGTTAATAATCAGAAACTTCAAATTGCATCTAATGTAATTAACATTAAAGGTTTTTCTGAAGTAATAACTTCTTTAGTTGGTGATACATTTATAGGATATATAACCCTTCGAGCTACTGCTCCATCGTCTGACTATCGTTATGGTGATGCTCAAGCAAAAGAATTAGATAGTAACGCTACTATTTATCGTTGGATATTTACTGTTCCTCTTGAAAGTAAATTCAATATTCTTGCTCGATTCAGTGTTAATAACGTAGATAAATCTTTCAAATATCACGATAAACGTGGTAATGAATTACGCGAATTTTATCAATTAAGTTATCAAGTTGATAATTTCATAAATAGTAGTGTTGGTAAAGGTTATTCTCCTGTTTATAATGAGAATGGTATTGAAACATTTACTTATTTTGAAGAAATTCCCGGAACTCAAGACCATCCTTATCGTATAATTCGTAGTCAATTACAGAGTGCTGAAAATGCTAATCTTAATTGGCGATTATTTAGAAGTGATGATTATAAAGATATGCCTTTTAATCGAGGTGAAATTATTGCATTGAAAACTGACAATAAAAATCTTTATATTCAACAGACTTATGGTCTGCATTTATTACAACTTCGTGATACACTTTCTAATACGGATGAAGGTACTTCGTATTTAGGTACAGCTGATATATTTAATATGGAACCTCAAGAGGTTACATATAGTCCCAGTGGTTATATAGGTTGTCAAAGTTATTTTGATACTCACGTTAATGTTATTGGTTATTTTGTTATTGATGCAGTTCATAGACGTATCTTCAATATCAATGGAGATAAAGTAAGTAATATGACTGCTCTTAATGCTCTTAAATGGTTTGACGGTAATCTTGTAAAAGATGTAATTAATCCATTTAAGAATAATGGCAGAATTTGGGCATTTAATGAAGATACTAATATCTTATATTTAGTCCAAAATGTTAATAACAAACAGTTCACAATTAGTTTTAGTCCTATTGCTAATGCTTGGATTTCATTCCATGACTATAATCCTATTGTAGGTATTACCAATCGAAATGGATTATTCTGGTTTGATAAACATGGCATTTATGCAATATCTAAAAATAATTATGGTCGATTCTTAAAAGATGATAACGGTAATCAACTTATTAAAGAATCTTATATTAAATTCATTCTTAATGATAATAGTAATTATAATAAGTTATTAAATAATATTGCTTGGAAAGATAGAGTTGATATTGTTAATAATTTGTTACCTACTGTTAATGAATTTTATAAAACTATTAACGAGATACTGGTTCATAATGATGACCAATGTACTGGTTATAAACTTGTTAAATTTAATGATATTTGGTATAATGGTACAACTGGTGTTAATAAAGTAAATCTTTGGAGATTTAATAATGTTAATGATGTACACAAACAAATACCTTTTATGGTTACTGATTTAGTTGTAGATGAATCTGCATTAAAACGTAAAGCTAAATGGTATGATGTTAATAAGTTCATTTGTCAATATGTTTATTGTATAATGAAGTTTAATAATAGTGATAATAACAGACTTTGGGAACTTATTGATGTTAATCCTGAATGGATTCTTGATAATCGTAATAATCAAAGATAATTTGTAACAACTTGTGCGGCTCGGCCTTCGGCCTCGCTCCCCGGTGGGGCAGGAGGTTGCACGCCCACTTGTCGTGTTACTTAAACTTTTAATGGTATGTCTAATCGTAAAGTTAATCCTGATAGTCTTCGTCAAGTTACTCGTTATATTAATGAGTATTCTCAACATATTTGGGATAACGAATTGACTGGTGATAAAGAATTTGTTCGTGTTAAAGAAAATGGTAAACTTAAAACTGTTCGTTCACGTTCAAAAGATGGTAAATATTATTATCCTTATGCTTCGTATGAAGGTGGTGCTAAAACTATTGGCCCCGGTTTTAAGTTAAATGATACTTCTGATTTTACTAAATCTGTTAAAGCAAAAGGTAAAGCAACAAGAAAACAAATTGATGCTGAATTAAATCGTCGTATGGCGAAAGCCTACAATGATGTTCGTGATATTTATTCTGAGAAATATGGTATTTATGATTTCAATACTTTACCTCAACCTATTGTTAATCTTATGTCTAATCTTGCATATCGAGTAGGTCGAACTGGTTTTAGACAATATAAGAAATTGTTAAAAGGTGCTAATGAACGTAATATAGATAGTATTATTAAAGAATATACTACTGGTAATAAAAGAAGAGATAAATCTGAATTAGAAATATTTAAGACTAATAGTTCTAATGACTATGATATGATTAGAAATAGATTATTTTCTAATTTTAATACTGATGATAATCCTGATAACTATGTTGAAGATATGAGTAAAACTAATCGTAAAAAATATAATTTCGGTGGTATTCGTTCAACACATGATGCTACCGCTGATTATTTAGGAATGGCTCGTGATTCTGGTAATAGATTTTTTGGTAATGCTATGATTGATATGTTTTATCATAGCGGAAAGAATGATGATACTGGAATTCCAGTTAAGAATTATGTAGATAAGTTAATTGCTAACGATAAACTTATTTATGCTAATATGCAAAATAAGATTAATAATGAAGTTCTAACTTCTCGTGGTATTACTGCTAAATTCGGTGGACTTGTTGGAACTCCTCGTAGGAAATTCTATTGGGGTGGAACAAGTATTAATGACCCCGGTAGTGTTCAATGGGGTACACGAGTTCAAGCCAGTGATATTGACGAATCTAAATATAGTGCTGATGGCGAAGGTATCGTAGGTGGTAGTGCTTTAAGTGGAGCTGGAACTGGATTAGGAATTGGAGCTGCTGTTGGTGGAACCGCGGCGCTTGCTACTGGTGCAGCTGCTGGTTCTTGGCTTGGCCCTATCGGTGCTGGTATCGGTGCATTAATCGGTGGTATAGTTGGCCTATTTACTGGACGCAAGAAAAAGCGTCAAGAAGAACGTCGTCGTCAAGAACTTTTAGCTGAACAAGCTGAAATGGAACGTCAGCAAACTTTGGGTAATATGCAAGATAAAGTTGAAAATGATGTTGCAACTATTCGACAAAGTAATCTTGGTAATTACTCTGAAGGTACAGGATTTTATGCTAAATTAGGTGGAATGATTGGTCGTAGAAAATTAAACACCGGCGGCCAAGTAGTTCCTAATTCATCTAATAGTGTTGTTGCTTATGGTCAAACGCATGAACAATATAATCCTGCTACTGGTGAAACTGGAATTATATATGGAGATTCGGAAATTGAAGGCGGCGGCGCTAAAAATGGTCGAATGTATGCTGGTGAAGTTGTTCGTGAAACTCCTGAAGGTGGTCAAGTATTCAGTGATACGATTAAAGTTCCCGGAACAAATCGTACTTTCGCTGATTACGCAAAGAAACTTACTGATATGAAAGGTAAAAAAGAAGCTCAAGTTATTCAACTTGCTGATGGAGTTACATTATCTTTGTCTGCATTAGATAAGAGTAAAACTAACAAATTACAAACTGGAACAAATGTTCGTAATATTGAAAAGTTAGTTTATAGAATGAATAAAGCTCGTGGTGAATCTGAAGCTATTGATGCTAAAACAGAAGATTTATTTGAAGCTCAAGAACTTTATGCTACTGCTTTAGGACTTCGTAATGATGCTCCGGTTATGCGTTGTGGTGGAATGGTAAGAAAGAAAAGACCTTTTGGTGGATATACTTCACCTTATAGTCTTACAGGAGTTTCAGCTCCTAAACTTACTACTTTACCGCCGATTCAAACTACTGCAAGTGCTGGCGATGGTTCTGCATTTAAGTTCGGATTTAATGAATTTGGACTTGGTATGAATCTTGCAAGTTCACTGTTTGGAATTGTAGGTAACGCTCTTAATACTCGTGCTAATCGAAAGGCTATTGAATTTGAATCTACACTTCATGTTCCGAAAGGTAATAAAGTAGATGCTGTTCAATATAGTACAGATTATGATATTAGTGAAGAATTACAAGAACTTGGTACACAAGAACGTAGAGCTGCTCGATATATTACTGATAATACAAGCAATGTTCAAACAGCTCGAAATAGTGTAGCAAATCTTGCAATTAATGCTCAACTTGCTCGAAACAAACTGTATGGAGCTAAGAAAGATTATCAACGTCAAAGATATGATTTGAATAGGCAAGAACGAGTTAATGCTCGAAATGCTAATAGTCAAATTATGTATCAAGACGCTATTAATGAATATAACAAAGCTGTCGGCTTGAATCAACAGTTAATGGCAGTCAGAACGCAAGGATTACAAGGAATGTTACAAGGAGTTGAAGGTCTTGCCGGAGCAGTTAATAATTACGCAAGTGCCCGCTTATATGAAAAGTTATGGCCTCGTGGAGTAACTAATCACATGAGAAGTGGTTTTGCTTGCGGTGGTCTTGCAAGACGTAAAAGAGCTTAATGTAGTGCGTGATATATCGGATTATTCTTTTATAGGATAGTCCGATATTCACGATTTTTTGTATATTTGTAATGATACAAATAGTGGTACAAACACGCGCGACAAGTGGGCGTGCAACCTCCTGCCCCACCGGGGAGCGAAGCCGCTGGGCGAAGCCCAGCAGGCGGAGCCATACGAGTTACAACTAATTTACAAACTAATCATTATAAAATTATGGCAGAAATTGCAATAGGTCGATACGATACTAATACATTAAAAACTCCACAATTACAAGATTATGGAAGTATATATGCTGCTGTTGGAAATGCTTTGAATCAAAAGTATTACCAAAATCGTGAAGCGTATATTAACAGAATTGCTAATCCTTTAAGTCAAATTAAAGCAACTTCTCGTGGACAAAAAGTTCTTGATTCTGAAAGAGCTAAGATTGTTGAAGGTGCTAATGAATTTAAGGAACAAGATAATTGGTTTGCAGCAGATGATTATATTTATAAGCAAACTGAGAATATTCTAACTAACGAAGGTCTTAAAGCTGTTCAAGCTGATTATGCTTTGGAACAGCAGTATATGGAAGATTTGAAAAAGAGTGATTGGGATACTCAAAATCAAAATGCTTTTCTGCTTCGTAGTCGTTTACAATCTTCTGATATTGTTTATGATGCAGAAACTAATACTGTTGTAAGCGGTGGTTTTAATGGAGTTCAAATTGGTAAAAAATTCGATGTAAATAAATATCAAAAAGACGTATTTGATATTCTTTCAAAAGCTAAAGCTGATAAAGTATCATTTGAAAACCTTGTTACTAATCCTGATATGATACGTCAGTATGGATTAGATGTTGCAACAAGTTTTGATGGTGAAAAGTTAGCAAGTCACTTTGTTAAAACTGGTAGTGAAAGAGAAGGTATTACAGAACAAGAGATTATGAGTTATGCTATGTCATTACTCAAATCTAATCCTGATTATACTAATTATCTTACTACTATTTGGCAGAATCAAGATGCTCTTACTCGATTTGTAAAAGATGATAGTTCTGCTGGTGGACATTTAAGAGATTACGAATTAGGAGATTATGCTCCTTTATTTGCTGGCAATCCTACAATGTTTGCTCTTAATGGATTAGGTATTAACATAAATGAACTTGGTGCTCCTACAAAAGATGGTAAGTTTACTGTTAATTCTAAATTACCTGCTGAGGTTAAAACTTTGTTAGATACTGTTAATAAGGAATATGGAGTTAATGTTCTTGATATATTACAGAACAAAGCTCAAGTTCCACCTGAACTTATTCAAGCTGGTTTACAGAATTATATAGATAAAATGTTTGAAAGTTACGCTAAGGGTGTACTTGGAGCTACTGATGATATTGAGAATCTTGATAGAACCGCTTTTACACAAAGTGTTTTATCTGGTCAATTTATTAACAATAATATTCAAAGTTTAGCTGGTGCTGCCGCAGGTTTATATTCTTATCAAGATATTAAAACTACGGTTGATTTAATTGCTAATCCCGGTTATACAGCTTATGTTAAAGCTCGTGCAAAAGGTAAGCAAAAAGAACTTGAAACTCTTCAACAATATGCTCCGTATCTTGATACATTAAGTGGTTTTGAAGTTACTGGTGATAGTGTTGCAGAAAACATTAATCGTCGTAATGAAATTACTGACCAAATGACTAAACTTTCAAATTCTATGAATCAGATATTTACATCTGATGAACTTGGAATTTTAGGTCTTAATCCGGGAGATGGTAATATTGTTAAAACACTTAATATTTCTACTGCTGAAAGATTGGTTGATTCAGCAGGTCTTGACGAAGAAACAGCAGCTAATCTTAAAGGTAAGCTTTTACAAGTTCAGACTGCTCAACGTAATTATAATAATCTTCAAGCTAAACTTCGTTCTGACGAAATTCAGCTTAATTCTGTATTTGATACTTGGAAAGAACATCGAGATAAATTATCTGGTTTATTAGGTTGGTACAAAGTAGCTGACCCTCAAGCTAAATTAATTCTTGATAATCGTATTTCAAGTTATGAAGCATATCTTGATTTTATAAATAATAATTATAAAATCAAGATATGCTTCATAACTTGAAATAA
>OGQX01001008.1_pt1 | contig 28045 bp, 19 predicted proteins | sample 1553291 | NCBI WGS metagenome assembly OGQX01 (sample SAMEA2580030, study PRJEB22360) | human gut metagenome | biome: human gut; feature: human-associated habitat; material: faeces | place: Denmark | collected 2008/2010
AACAGCCCCCTTCTGGGGGGGGGGGCCGGCGGACCCGCAGCTGCCGCAGACGATGGTGTTCTACGGTCTTATGGCGGGTATAGCCTTCGGCGTTTTCGAGGGCGTGCAGTATCAGACATCGATCAACATCCGTGCGGACTATACCACGGCTTTTGTGCTGAACATCGCCCGACTGACGTCTCTGCCTTTCCTCCATGCCGTGTGGGCGGGCATCTGCGGCTATTTCGTAGGCATGGCCGGGCTCTATCCTCAGTATCGCAAATCGCTCTATGTGCTGGCACTGGCCATCCCCGCCACACTCCACGGCCTCTACGACCTGTTTGCCGGCAGCTTCTATCTCGTCTCTTTGGTCATCGCCTTCCTAAGCGTCTTCCTTCTCATGGCCTATCTCAGAAGAAGCAATGCGCTGAGAGAGAGACTCAGAGGGTAGGCTCGCACATATCCTATGTTAAGAAAATCATAGGTATATCAATGACATTGTGTTCGCTGATATGTTATATGAAAAGGAGAAGGAGCAGGCTGGCCTACATACATAGAAAAAGCCATCCCTTTCTCACGAAAAGGATGGTCTGGATAGTTGAATAAAAAAGCTGTTGTAACTAACGAACGATATATATTTCTTTACACGTGCAAAGGTATAGATTTTATCTCATTTGCCCAAATGTTTTATGCAGAATTATTCTATTTTTCAACTAATATGCATTTTTCATCAACAAACAGCAATCTGTATTAAGGTAAGATGTGGGCAGTGACATAAAGTTATAAGAAGCGAATCTTTTAGGGCTAAAAGCAAGCAACAGACGACATAAATGTTGCTGCTTTGTTTTGTATTTCTCTTTCTTCCCGTTGACTTTGCATAATCATGTATATATGTTTTGGGATATAGTAAACGAGATTATATTCTCGAGCGCTGATAATCCCGCGGCGACATGCCGTACATATTCTTGAACATCGTGGAGAAGCTGGCCGAGTTGGAGAAGCCGCAGGCATACATCACCTCGGTGATGCTCTGCTTCGGATCCTCGAGCAGGCGGGCAGCTTGCTTCAGTCGCAGGTTCTTGATGAAGTTGTGCGGTGTCTGGTTGGTGAGCTCCTTCATCTTTCGATAGAGGTGCACACGGCTGATGCCCACACGATCCGCGATGTCGTCGACGCCAAGGTCAGAGTTGCTGAGGTTGTCGTTGATGACATCCATGATGCGCTGCATGAACTTGTCGTCGGGTGTCTGCACGTCTACCTTGGTGACCCTGTCAGCCTGGTCCTCCTGGCCGGTGAACTTGTTCTTCAGCGTACGGCGCACGGCGAGGAGGTTGGCGATGGTGCGGCGCAGGATATCCATGTTGAACGGCTTCACCACATAAGCGTCGGCACCGGTCTCCAAGCCCTCCATGCGGTCCTCGTCACGGCTCTTGGCGGTGAGCAGGATGACGGGCAGGTGGTTGGTGTTGATGTTTGACTTGAGCTTTGTGCAGAGCGTGATGCCGTCCATCTCAGGCATCATCACGTCGCTGATGACCAGGTTCGGCATGTCCTTAAGGATTTCAGCGAGCGCCACCTTGCCGTTGGGATAGTAGCGGACGTTGTATTCATTGCTCAGCTCGGTCTGCAGATAGCTGGCGATCTCGTCGTCGTCCTCCACGATGGCTATCGTAGGCTTGCTGTTGTCGTCGCGTGAGGCTATCGGGTGCACGAGTGGGTCAGCCTCCATGTCCTTGAGTTCCTGAGCCAGCTGTTTGTCGGCCTCACTGTTATCGTGCTGCGTTGCAGCCATGCTGCCGTCGTCGGCGAGCATCTCCTCGGGCTTGAGATGGCTGTTGCCCAAGGGCAGGGTGACGATGAAACAGGAGCCCGGCCCATCGCTGTTGTTGCGCGCCGTGATCGTACCGTAGTGAAGTTCTACGAGAGAGCGTGTGAGGTCGAGACCAATACCCGTACCCGTGTTGCGCTCTCCCATGCTGGTAGGACTCTGATAGAAGCGCTGGAAGATCGTCTCGAGTTTATCTTTCGGAATACCGCAGCCCGTGTCGCGCACGGTGATAATGGCCTCGGCATCGGTATGTGTCAGGCTGATATTTACATCGCCACCCGTCGGCGTAAACTTAAAGGCGTTGGAGAGCAGGTTCATGATCACCTTGTCGAAGTTGTCGCGGTCCACCCACACGGGGAGCATATCGCTGTCGTGGTGGAAGGCGAAGTGTATCTTCTTGATGTTGGCCTGCTGCTGGAAGAGCTGGACTTCGTCGTCGATAAAGCTGACCATATTGGTTTTCTGCATGTGCATGACCATCTTTCCCTTGTCGATCTTGCGGAGGTCCATCATCTGGTTGACGAGGTGAAGGATACGCTCTGCATTGCGGCGCATGAGCGAGTAGGTGTTTTGTCGCTGCGGGTCGCGGTCGGTCTTGATGAGCGAGAGCAGCGGTGTGATGATCAGCGTGAGCGGGGTGCGGATGTCGTGGCTGATGTTGACGAAGAAGCGCAGCTTGGCCTCGCCCATCTCCTCGGCATGGATATGCTCCTGGAGGGTGAGGTGCTCCTGCTCCTTACGCTTGCGATAGGCAAGATAAGCATAGAAGGCCCAGACCAGCAAGACCAGATAGACGAACTTGGCAGGCCAGGAAGCGTACCACGCCGGACGGATCTCGACTGTGAATTCCTCTACGGACGACGACTGCCCGTTGTAGAGTGCTTTGATGCGGAACTGATATTTACCGGCAGGCAGATGGGCGAAGGACAGCACATTCTGTCCTTGTGCCAGTGTCTTCCAGCCTTCGTCGTTGATGCTGTAGGCGTAGGTCACCTGCTCCACATTATTATATGTGAGTGTCGTCAGCTCCAGTGAGAAGCTGTTGTCGTCCTGTGCCAGGGAGAAGAGATGGGAATCGTAGCAGGGCTTCTCGGTGATGGTAAACCATCCCGACTTCATTCCCGGTGCCACAGGCTCATTGCCTACGATGAAGCGTGAGATTTGTACTACGCCTTTCCACGGTGTGCGGCCGATACGCGAAGGGTCGAAGACGTTGATGCCGCCTGGTCCGCCGACGAGCATACGTCCGTCGGTCGAGAGCGAGACAGCACCGTCGCTGAACTCATTGCTTTGCAGGCCATTGCCGACAAAGAAGCTTTGGGTCTTTCCCGTGCGCATGTCCATGCAGCAGAGGCCGTGGAGCGTGCCGAGCCACAGCCGTCCCTGACGGTCCTCCTGCATGAAGGCCACGCTGTTGTCGGGCAGTCCCTGCCGTACGGTATAGACGAGCGGCTTGCGCCAGTGAGCCTTGTCGTGACAGTAGAGCACGTCGTTGCTGCCCACCCACACGCGGTCGCGGCTGTCGACATAGAGGCTGTGGGCAAACGATCCCTGGTCGACACTGTTCACGCCGAAGGTACTCACCCAACTGTCGCGCTTGAGGTCGAGGCAGGCCAAGCCCACCGAGTTGGCCACGAAGAGGCGGCTGCCGTCGCGTGAGAAAGCCAGCTTGAAGAGAAAGTTGTTGGGCAGGCTATTTACTTTCAGGTTGTTGTCGGCACCTTTTGCCATCGTATAGTGACGCCGGGTACCGTCAGGCCGGATCATCACGAGGCCGTTGCCAAGCGTTGCCAGCCAGATGTTTCCCTTTGCGTCGCATTTGATGTCGAAGACACTCACGCCTTGTCCGAGGTTCACGGGATGGTAGTTGCCACCTTCGAGATAGCCACAGCCTTCGAGATAACTGCCGATCCAGACTCTGTGGCGATTGTCGAGACAAAGCGCCTCAACAGTATTGGGGAAGGCATAGTGCCGGAGTTGCTTGCCCATGGCATCGAGAAGATAGAGGCCGTCGCGGTCGGTTCCCACCCACATCGTGCCGCCCTCGCCGAAGAGCACACGCGTGACACAGTTGCCGCCGATGGGGTTGGTGTTGCCAGCCCGGTAGCCGACATAGCCAAAGTCAAAGGCGAGCGAGGGCTGCATGTAGAGTCCTTTCTGTAGCATTGTCATCCACACGTTACCCTGCCGGTCCTGGATGATGGAGTTGACTTTGCCCGTGGTGAGGTCGATACGGTTGGAATAGAACGGGTTGTTGACCACGAGGCCGGTGGAAGGCTGATAGGAATACAGGCCATAACCGTCGCAACCTACATACACTTTGCCCGAGGGTGCGACAAAGACACACGACACCGAGAGCTTGCCCAACGCGCTGATCTGCGTGAACGGAGCCACGCCGCCGCGCGAGAAATAGACACCGTCGTCCGTAGTACCGGCGTAGACGTTGCCCTGAGCGTCGCAGGCAATGGACGACACAGACTGATTGCCGCCCATCGGAAACCGCTGTGTCAGCCGGCCCTGAGCATCCTGACACAACAGGTGCCCGTCCTCGGTGTTGATCCACAGACGCCCCAGCCGGTCCTCTGCCATCCGACGGATGTATTTCAACTTGCTGACAGCACCTTTCACCGGACGGCAAACATAGTCCTCTGCCTTACCCGTGGGCTGAAGGATGCCGTAGCCTGACGTGCCGATGAGCACCTGACCATTGTGCCGCACGACGATGTCGTTGACGTAGGTCTTGATGATCTTATGCTGATCGTTGTAGATTTTGTATGCGTGAAACTGCTGTCCGTCGAAGCTCAACAGTCCTTTGTTCGAGCCCAAAAGGATGTTGCCCTGACGGTCCTGCTCCACCTTATTAATATAGTTACTGTCGAAACCACGTGCACCGGCATTGTCGCGGTTGATCACAACAAAGTGATAGCCGTCGAAGAGATTCAAGCCATTGCGCGTAGCAATCCAGATGAAGCCACGACTGTCTTGGAACACCTGATTGGCAAAACTGCTCGACAAGCCGTTCTCGGTGTTGTAGAGCTTTCCGGTCTGAGCCTCCGCGACGGCGGAAGTCAGTAATAGGATAAGGAAAAGAAGAGTCTGTTTAAGGTTCCGCATGATGATTTTAATCTGTGTCGATAACAAGTTGTTTGTTATTCAGGTTCTGAGAGGTACGACACGCCGGAGTACGGGATGTACGTAGGAACTGCCGCGTCCCCTCGTTTTATAGTTACAAAGATAGTAAAAAATGGTGAGTCCCTATAGCTTTATCACGAAAAAGTGCCTGAAAAAACGTATCACAAAGTAAATGTTACACTGTGAAACGATTTTTCAAAACTCTATGAGACTAATAACAAAGTAGTATTAAGATGAATGTCGTAATTTTGCAGCAGAAATCAAATCTCCCAAATATGAAAACGACAAAAACTGCTTTAACTACTCTCATGCTCATGGCAGCGCTCGGTGCCAACGCCCAGCAGCTGACCCTGCAACTCGACAAAGCCCAGAAGGCGGTAAGCCCGACACTATATGGTATCATGACCGAGGAGATCAACTACTCCTATGAAGGCGGCCTCTACGCGCAACTCCTGCGCGATCCCTCTTTTCGTGAGGATGTCAACGGACAGCGTCGCAACCCATGGACGCCCTGGCATTCGGGCGGTCCGAAATACTGGCTGGCAACAGACACGCTGGCCTCACAGCTTACGCTCACGCAGAAAGGCGGTTACAACCGCGCCAACCCCGCGGTGCTGAAATGGAAGGCTAAGGCCGGAGCAAGCATCGCCAACGGCGGATTTTGGGGTGTGCCCATCCGTGCAAAAGAACTCTATAAAGGATATGTCATCGCCAAAGCAGAGAAAGGCAGCGGCGCTTCGTTCACGCTGAGCCTTGTCAGCAACGACGGCAAGACGGTCTTTGCCTCCACAAAGATCGACGGACTCGGGGAGAACTGGCAGAAGAAGAGCTTCGAGCTGACCGTACCCGAAAAGGTCAAGGCCACAAAAGATGCCCGCTTCGTCATCACTGCCGACAACGAGGGAACGTACGATCTGAGCAAGACGGTGCTCTTCCCTGAGACGTTCAACAACCGGCCCAACGGACTCCGCAAGGATCTCATGGAGATGATGTGCCAGATGAAGCCGAAGTTCCTGCGCTTCCCCGGCGGCAACTACCTCGAGGGCAATGATTTCCGTAACCGCTTCGACTGGAAGCGCACCATCGGCGATCCCGATGAGCGACCGGGCCACATGAGTCCTTGGGGTTATCGCTCTACCGACGGTCTCGGCTTGCTGGAGTTTCTGGAGTGGGCTGAGGACTGTGGCGCTGAGCCTATCCTCGCTGTCTTCGCCGGATATACGCTCAGCGGCGATCACCTCACTGCCGACTATATCGACGGCTTCGTCCAGGATGCCCTCGACGAGATCGAGTATGTCACGGGCGGTCCTGAGACCAAGTGGGGCGCGCAGCGTGTGCGCGACGGACATCCCCAACCGTTCCCACTGCACTATGTGGAGATCGGCAATGAGGACTTCTTCGACGAGAGCGGCTCTTATGCCGGACGTTATAAAAAACTTTATGACGCCATCAAAGCCAAGTATCCTCAGCTGCAGCTTATCTCTACCGCTGATCAAAAGATGGTGGAGCGCTGGGCACAGGAGACGGGCGTGAGCGGACTGAAGTTCGATGTCATCGACGAGCACTACTATCGCAGTACGGGTGACATGTATGCGGCTGCCAATCAATACGACAAATACGACCGCAAGGGACCGAAGATCTTCTGCGGTGAGTGGGCTGCACGCGAGGGCAAGCCGACGACAAACATGAATGCGGCGCTTGGCGATGCTGCCTGGATGACGGGTATGGAGCGCAATGCTGACCTGCTGATCGGTCACTGCTACGCACCGCTCTTCGTCAACGTCAGCAAAGGCGGCATGCAATGGGAGAGCGACCTCATCGGATACGACGCGCTCAACGCCTACGGCTCGCCTTCCTACTACGCTCAGTGTATGTTCGCCCAGAATGTGGGCAACCGCATTGTGCCGATGACCGACAAGGACATGCCAACAATGGAATACGAGGGTAAGAAGCTGCCGCAGCTGTACTACTCGGCAACGACCGACACGCAGTCGGGACGCACTTATCTGAAGGTTGTCAACGGCGGAAAGACAGCACAGACGCTCACCGTCACCGTCAGCGGTGGCAAGGTAGCCGGAAAGGGTACCATTACCACGCTCAAGGCTGCCAAGCCCGAGGATACCAACTCCATCGACAACCCCAAGCATGTCGTGCCGGTGACCGCCAAACAGAAGACCGGCAAGACTTTCAAGGTGGTGCTCGCGCCGCTGTCGGTCAATGTGATCAAGATGTGATTTATTAGTGATATATATGTGATTTAGGCATTACAACGAAATGACTTTGTTATGATTAACATGTGATTAGCATAGCTTCATAATAATGCTATAAGTTTAGGTTTTTTTAAAGTGTAAAGTTAGGTTACAAGATGTTATGTAGGTTCGCTGTACTTACTTTTTTTCAGTAAGACAGATGATTTTAATGATTCCTGAGGCTCTCCGTAGTGATTACGGGGAGCCTTGATTGTGTTTTAAGAAGTTGGTGTCAATCTGCGACAACCTTGAAATCACTGACAGTCCCTGTCTTGGACGAAAAACAACAAGCAATCTTGTATACTTTTCTTTGGTCGTTGGCATACTCACGGGCATATCCCATAGCATCGATCTGAGCAAGTGCCTCGTCAGCGGGACGGTCGAGTTTATACTCAAAGATATAGACATAGTCAGGTGTTTCCACCACGCAGTCAGCACGTCCTTCCGACGTTTCCTTCTCGTGATAAACGGTGTAGCAGCCCACCATGCGCATGAGCAGATAGACGGTGTACTGGAAATAGCGTTCTTTCTCACGCTCATTCTCGTGACGCCGTGCTGAATAAGGGATGCTGGCAAGGAAAGCAGTAAGTGCCCGCTCAAAGGTTTCCAAATCACCACGTCCCAAAGCGTCGGTAGTCTCAGAGAGCCAAGAGAAACTGTCTTCCTTGGATTGTAAATAGCTGTTGGTCACCAGCGTGAGAAAACCTTGTGCAACCTCTACATTGGGAAAGTCGAGTTTGTAGGTCTCATTACCGATGATGCTCTTGCGTATTGCCTTAATAGTAAGATACCCACTTTGGTAGATCATTGGTAATGGCATTTCCACATCGGCCTTATAGTCTATGAACTGTGCAGGGAAATAGTATTTCCCTACCATCTCATTGAGATTCTCATGAGAATGATTGAGCAATCGGATGAGATAGGTCGGCGTTCCACTCTGAAACCAATAATCGCCCAGATTCTGTTTTGCGAGCGCATTCAAGATACTAAAAGGATTATAGATGTCCGTGAGTTTCGGTCCAAAATGATAACCGTCATAGTGCACTTTCAACAGTTGCAACGTTTTCTCATAGGAATATTCCAATGTCTCTGCCATATCCTGAATGGAAGACGCAAAGACCTCCGACAATTCCTTTTCCGTGATACCGCATAGTGCCTCGTATTCACGAGACATGCTGATATCATTGGGCTGGTTGAATCCACTGAACACGCTTACTTGCGAGAACTTGGTCACGCCGGTAAGCATGACGAATCGAAGATCGGCATCCGCCTTTTTGAAAACAGAATAGAAAGCCTTCAATGTGTCACGGTTGAAATCTTCTACGAGGATCTCTTGGGTATTGTCCTTCACTTTCGCACCCGTGTCAAGCACGTCTAACAAAGGCTTGTCATATTCGTCCACAAGAACTACGCATGGCAATCCTGTTTGCCGGTGGGCTTGGCTGAGCACATAAGCAAAGCGGTCTCCTATAGTTTCACTGTAAGGATATCGTCCCCAAACACGTTCGTATTCTGTGATATATCCTTCAATGACTTTATAAAGATTGTCTCTGTTGAGAAAGTCATAGCCATTAAAGTCTATATGAAACACCGGATACTTCTTCCAGTCTTTCTCCTTGGTGTCAATTTTCAATCCTTTGAACAGTTCTTTCCTGCCCTCGAAATAGCATTTCAAGGTTGACAGAAGCAGAGACTTGCCAAAGCGGCGGGGACGGCTGAGAAAATAGATCTTTCCCTCATTGGCCAGTTTATAGACCAAGTCGGTTTTGTCCACATAAACAAAGCCGCCCTCTATGATCTGCTCAAAAGTTTGAATGCCGATAGGATACTTCATGTCGCCGCGTATTTAGTTACTTGCAAATTTAGGATAAATAATCGACATCACAAAGATATAGCTGTGGTTTTTGTTTGTTTCAACGATGGCTTGAAGGTTAATGTGTATTTGTTTAGGCGAGCAAGAACGTCCATGAACCCAAGGGAAGCAATCCCTCTTCAATAATTCATGAGCCATCGCGGTTGTCATCGTATGGCGTCCTATAACCCTTTTCCGTCGACCCTTATCGCGATTCCGGTACGCAAAAAGTCTTTTCTCATGTCAGTTTTCTCGGATTTTATGCTTACCTTTGCGAGCCTAAAGTGAAAGATGATGACTGCATCATACTACCACATCATAACAATCTCAACTTTCTAAAGTTGAGATTCTACCAGTATAATTCCAACACTACCATTTTCCTTTCATAGATTTATTAGCACAACAATATGAACATCAACTTCAGACAACTGACGCTCAGCGCTACCCTGGCGCTTGCCTTCGGCCTGCCGGCCAACGCACTCAGTAGCATCGGCCGTTTCTCTGCCGACAATATCAGCGTGATGCGCAAAGACTCTACCGTACACAACGACTCCATCACAAAGAAGAAGTCCGCGGACAAAGCAAAGAAAGACACCACAACTGCCAAGAAGGAAAACGCCTACGACAAACTCATGAAGAAAGGCGGATCGGTACGTAACGGACTCTTCACCGTGCGACATATCGAGGATAAATGGTATTTTGAGGTGCCACAACGCATCACCGACCGCATGCTCTTGGCTGTGACACGTTTCACCTCGGTGCCGCAGGCCTTCAAGGAACTGCCCGGTGAGGAGGTCAACCACAGCACCATCTATTTCGAAAAGCGTGATGACAAGACGCTGCTCCTCCGCGCCTATGCCAAGACACAGGTCGCCGACGACAAGGAACAGATGGCGCAACTCGTCGAAAAGTCGACGATCGACCCCATCGTGGCGAAGTTCGACATCATCGGAAAGAATCCCAAGACCGGTGACATGCTCGTGGAGGTGAGTAAGTTCTTCGTTCAGGACAACAACATCTTCGGACTCTCGTCGTCGGACCGCAAGGTTGTCAACGTCACGGCCTTGCAGGCTGACCGTAGCTTCATTGACACGATGACGGTCTATCCCATCAACGTCGAGGTGAGGACGCTGCGCACCTATAGCTGTCCCGACGGCAAGATGCCGGCGTCAAAGACCGGTTTTGTCACCGTCGGCATGAACACGAGCATCGTGCTCCTGCCCGAGAAGCCGATGCAGCCACGTATCGCCGACAACCGTGTAGGTTTTTTCGAGACCCGTCAGACACGCTTCTCCGACGGCGCGCCCTCGAAAGGCTATGCCATCATCAACCGCTATCGCCTGGAGCCCAAGGACCCGAAGGCCTATAAACAGGGAAAACTCGTGGAACCGAAAAAGCAGATTGTCTACTACATCGACCCGGCAACGCCAAAGAAATGGGTGCCCTATCTCATCGCCGGCATCAACGACTGGAACGCTGCCTTTGAGGCTGCCGGATTTAAAAACGCCATCGTTGCCCGTGAAGTGCCCAAGGGCAGCGACATCAGTCCCGACGACGCACGCTACTGTTTCCTGCGCTATCTGCCTTCCGAAACGGAGAACGCCTATGGTCCGCGCATCGTTGACCCGCGCAGCGGCGAGATCATCGAGAGCCATATCTGCTGGTATCACAACGTGATGAACCTCGTACGCAAATGGTATATCACCCAGTGTGGGCCGCTCGACAAGCGTGCTCAGACCATGCAACTGCCCGACAAGCTCATGGGCGAGCTCATCCGCTTTGTCTCTTCCCATGAGGTCGGCCACACGCTGGGACTGCGCCACAACATGATCGCCAGCAGTGCCACACCCGTGGAGAAACTCCGCGACAAGAAGTGGGTGGAGGCCACTGGCCACACGGTGAGCATCATGGACTATGCCCGCTTCAACTATGTGGCTCAGCCCGAGGACGGCGTGTCGGAGCGCGGACTGTTCCCACGCATCAATGTCTACGATAAGTGGGCCATCAAATGGGGCTACCAGTATCGTCCGGAATTCAAGGATCCATGGAAAGAAGCCAAGCAGCTCCGCACCGAAGTCAGCGAGGCGCTCAGCCACGACCATCGACTGGCCTACTGCGGTGACGAGGGACGAGGGCAGGATCCACGCAGCCAGACCGAGAGCCTCGGCGACGACAATATGAAAGCCAGCGACTATGGCATCAAGAACTTGAAACGCGTCATCGCTCATCTCGAAAAGTGGACGGCACAACCCGACGGCCAGTACGACGACCTGGAGGAGATGCATAAGTCCGTGCGTTCGCAGTTTGCCCGCTATTGTCTCCATGTGCAGCGCAACATCGGCGGCATGTATACCAACACGATCCCCGGCATGCCCGTCACGGAAGTCGTTCCCCGCGACGTACAGAAGGAAGCCATTGACTGGTGCGCCCGCAATGTCTTCGAGGCTCCGCTGTGGCTCTATCCCACGAGCATCTGTACGAAACTCAACCTCGACGCCGAGGACGAGATCGTGAACCGGGCCCGCACGCTCGTCTCCTACCTGCTCTCGTCGGGTATGGTTGCCAACCAGTACAAGAAGAGCCAGCGTGCGCTCAAGCCCTATCCCGTGCAGGAATATCTCACCGACGTCTTCCACGCTGTGTGGAAACCGCTGGGCAAGGAAGGCGACAAGCAGGACTACTATCGCCGCCAGCTCGAGCGTGCTTACGTCAACACGCTCAACCAGGCCATCAACGCGGATCCGTCGAAGGACAAGAGCACGCTTAGCCTCAGTGCCTCCAACTCCGACGCCCGTCTCTTCCTGCTCCAGCATCTCGACACCGTGGAGTCGTTCTGCCGCAAACAGCAGTCGTCTCAGCCCTCCACCAGCCTCAACGCCCTCCACTATGCTGAGCTGATCCACGAGATAGCGATGATCCGCAAGAAATACGATAAGGCGGAGTAATGAAATATCTACAAGCACCCAATGGAATTCCATTGGGTGCTTTATTTTTACTACACTACATCGCCACCTGCTTCAAGTCTTTCTCCATGGAGCTGGTGCCGCAGTAGACGGTATAGTGGTGCTCGGGATTCCATCGCATGGTATTCGTGGAGGCGTCCCAGAGTTCGAAGGTACGCTCGTCGAGCGGGATGACGACCGTCTTCTTCTCGCCCGCTTTCAGGCTGACACGCTGGAAGGCACGCAGACTCTTGAGGGGGCCGTCGGTGTCGTCGTTGTCACGGACATAGACCTGCACCGTCTCGTCGCCGCTACGCTGCCCCGTGTTCTCAATGTCTACGATGAGCTTGCCGCCGACCTTGCCCGACTTTTCCAGTCGTGGCTGCCCGAGACGGAACTGTGTGTAGCTCAGTCCGTAGCCGAAGGGATAGAGCGCGTCGCCCTTGAAATAGCGGTAGGTACGGCCTTTCATGTCGTAACTCTCGAAAGGCGGGAGCTGAGAAGTACTGCGATAGAAGGTCACGGGGAGCTTGCCCGAAGGATTCACCTTGCCGAAGAGCACGTCAGCTACAGCCGTGCCGCCCTCCTGACCCGGATACCAGGCCTGTAGAATCGCCTGACAGCGGTCGGCTTCGGGAGCCAGCGCGATGGCAGCGCCCGAGCAGTTGACCATGATCACCTGCTTGCCGGCATCGTGCAGTGCGGCGATGAGACCACGCTGCACTTTCGGCAACTCGATGTTCGTGCGGTCGCCTCCCGAGAAGCCCTCGATGTGCACGGGCATCTCCTCGCCTTCGAGTGCAGGAGAAATGCCGCCGACGAAGATCACCTTGTCGATGCCTTTGAGCTGATTGATGGTAGCGGTGTAGTCCACAGGCTTTTCGATGCCGAAGTTAATCTTCAGGTCAGCGTTCCACGTTTTCACGTAGTTGAAGTCCACCCGGATGTCGTAGCTCTTACCGGCCTCTACCTTCAGCACGGTATGTGTCGGCAGCGTGCGCCACGTATGTGCCTGCTGCTTGCGCTCACCATTGACATATACGGTGAAGTCGCCGCAGCCCTCGACGTCGAGTGCCACCTCTCCACTCTGCTTGGGATAGAACGTAGTGGAGTAGCGGGCCGAGAAATCCTCGATCTTCACGCCCGGCGCGAAGTTGTGCATGCCCGCTGTGGTCACGGCGATGGGCAGCGTATAGTATTGAGTGGTGACAGGCTTACCCTCGCGCTCAGTGTTGTTCCAGAACTCACCCTTGAGTCCTGTCGTCTTTCCGGCGCGGCACTGGGAGAACAGCGGGTCGATGACCTTGTCGGCCGTAAGGTCGCAGCCTTTGAGGTAAACCAGATTCTTATAGTGGCTGCGCAGTCCGTCGAGGATGTCGATGGTGTGTGTCGGCGTGCCATTGTAGTTGCCCCACATCATCGGACGGTTGTCGGCATTGGGCCCGACGACGGCGATGCGCTCATGGCTCTTCGGGTTGAGGGGCAGGATGCCGCCATTGTTCTTCAGCAGCACGAGCGACTGTCGCGCCATGTCGAGCGAGAGCTGGGCGTGTTCTTTGCTTGCTACCACCGAGAAGGGGATGCGGCTCCACGACACGAGCTTCTGATCGTCCATCTCGCCAAGGTCGAAACGGCCTTCGAGCAGACGCGTCACATGCTTGTCAACCTCCTTTTCGCTGATCAGACCACGGCGCACGGCATCGGGCAGACTCTTGTAGGAATAGTTGAAACCGCACTCCACGTCGGTGCCGGCGAGCGTGGCGCGTGCCGAGGCATGGGTGGCATCGCTCGACACCTTATGGCTTGTCCAGATGTCGCTGACGGCACCGCAGTCGCTCACCACGAGATGCTTGAACCCCCACTCGTCGCGCAGAATCTGTTGCAGCAGGCGGTTGTTGGAGCAGCAGGGCTCGTCGTCGAGGCTCTGATAAGCGCACATCACCTCGCGCACGTCGGCATCCTGGACGAGTGACTTAAACGCGGGCAGATAGGTCTCCCACAGGTCACGTGGCGAGACGTCGTTGATGTTGGCCGTGTGGCGCGTGCTTTCGGGTCCGCTATGCACGGCATAGTGTTTGGCGCAGGCCCAGAGTTTGCGGTAGCGCGCAGAGTCGGGACCTTGCAGACCGCGCACGACAGCGCAGCCCATCACACTTGTCAGCCACGGATCCTCGCCGTAGGTCTCCTGGCCACGGCCCCACCGCGGGTCGCGGAAGATGTTGACATTCGGTGTCCAGACCGAGAGGCTGTGGAACTTCTCCACGTCGCCGCCCATGGCCAGCCGGTGATGATATTGAGCGCGCATCTCGTCGCTCGTGGCCGAGAAGACGCGGTAGAGCAGGTCGGGATTGAACGATGAGGCCATGGCGACCGGTTCGGGATAGACCGTCACGCCGCCGAGGTTGGCCACGCCATGGAGCGCCTCGCTCCACCAATAAAACTTCTTGATGCCCAGCCGTGGGATGGCGGGACTCTCGTCGAGCATCAGCGAGGCTTTCTCCTCAAGGGTCAGACGGCCGCAGAGATCCACGGCACGCTGGTGGGCAGAGAGGGTGGGGTCTTGATAAGGGAGTTTTTGGGCGCTTACGCCAGTGGCGCAGAGGCAGAGAACTCCCAGCAGGATGTGTTTTAGAGTCATGTTTTTAGTTGTTATGGTTGTCTTTGCTAATTGTTTCTGCAAAGATAGCGATTTTATACGGAACGGGTCTTATCCTATGTAACCAATACTTTGCGCAGTGTTGCATGTGGGACGTATTAAAAGCTCAAGCCAACGTTTCCTCATTTTCCTTTTGCGGATACCTTCGTGCGGAAAATCGCCGCTACGAAGGCTGTTTTTTATCAGTTTTTTTAACACCTTTTGCCCGTTGGCTATAATCCTGCTATGCTCGTATTGACACTGGCGTCTGTCCTGTGTCTAACCATGATTTGCCTTTACGGACTGTGTGGGAGAACTATTGTTTGAGACGCTTGAGGGTATGCGCCATGACAGGTACGGTCAGCGAAAAGGAACAAATGTCGCTGACGGCCTGGCACATCTCCACGCCCATCAGTCCGAAGAAATGCGGCAGGACGAGGATGAGCGGGACGAAGAAAAGACCACTGCGCGCCGAAGCGAGCAGATTCGCGGCCACCGGCATGCGGCACGTCTGCGTAAGCATGTTGCTCGTCATGATGAAGCTGTTGAGTGGCAACGTGCTGATCTGCCAGCGCAAGGCGACGATGCCCACGGCAATGACCTCCGCGTCGTTGCGGAAGATGCCGATGAGATGATCGCTGAGCAGCCAGCCGACGACCGTGCAAACGATGAGAAAGGTCGTGCCCACAGCGATGGTGAACCAGTAGGCACGCTTCAACCGGGTAAACAGACGGGCGCCGAAGCAGAAACCACAAAGCGGTTGGAAGCCTTGCCCCAGGCCGATGACGACAGCCATGACCATCATCGTGATGCGGTTGACAATGCTCATGGCGGCAATGGCCGCATCGCCGTAGTTACCTGCGGCATGGTTGAGCATGGTCGTGGCCAGGCAGAGCAGTCCTTGACGGCACAGCGACGGACTGCCGCCAAAGAAGATTTCCTTGAAAGCGGACCACGTGGGGGAGAAGAGCCGGAAACGGATGGCGATGTTCTCTCCACGGTGCGTCATGAAGAAAAGAATGAGGAAGCTCACCACCTGACCGGTCACCGTGGCGAGAGCCGCACCGGCTACGCCCCAATGACACACAAAGATGAAGAGCGGATCGAGCCCTACGTTGAGGATAGCACCCGTGACGATGCCCACCATGGCAAAGGAGGCGTTGCCCTGAAGACGCAGTTGATTGTTGAGCGTCAGCGAGCCGGTCAGGAAAGGAGTGCCCAAGAGCACGATGCCAAGATACTGCCGTGTGTGGGGCAGGATCGTCGGCGTGGCACCCAAGAGCAGTGACAAGGGGTTGAGAAAAATCCAGCCCAGCACTGCGATCAGCGTTCCCGCGATGACAGAGAAGCAAAAGCCCGTCGCTGCCATGCGGGCCGCATTGTCGTGGCGGCGTGCGCCCAGCTCGCGTGAGATATAGTTTCCGGAACCGTGACCAAAGAAGAATCCGATGGCCTGCACAAAGAACATCATCGAGAACACCACGCCCACGGCAGCTGTAGACTGCGTGTCGAGCTTGCCCACGAAAAAGGTGTCCGCCATATTGTATAGGGCGGTGACGAGCATACTGATGATCGTCGGGATGGCCATCGTCGGTATGACACGACGGATCGGTGCGGTGGTGAGATAGGTGTAGTTGTCTGTTCCTGCGTGCATAATGTTATTTCAGTTGCAGCTCCACGGGACAGTGGTCACTGCCGAAGACCTCGTTGTGGATTTCGGCCGCGGTGATACGTGGCTGCAAGCTGTCGGACGTGAGGAAGTAGTCGATGCGCCAGCCCGCGTTTTTCTCTCTGGCACGGAAGCGGTAGCTCCACCACGAATACTTCACCTCTTCGGGGTGCAGCAGACGGAAAGTATCTGTGAAACCGCTGTTGAGCAGCACTGTCATCTTCTCGCGCTCCTCGTCGGTGAAGCCTGCGTTGTGGCGGTTGGTCTTAGGATTTTTGATATCAATCTCCTCGTGCGCCACGTTCATATCACCGCAGACGATGACCGGCTTCTTGTCGTTGAGCGCCAGCAGGAAGTTGCGGAAGTCGTCTTCCCACTTCATGCGGTAGTCGAGACGGCGGAGCCCGTCCTGCGAATTCGGTGTGTAGACACAGACAAGATAGAAGTCAGCGTATTCGAGCGTGATGACGCGCCCCTCGTGGTCGTGTTCGTCGATGCCCATGCCATAGGCGACGCTCAGCGGCTCCTGCCGTGCGAAGATAGCCGTACCGCTGTAGCCTTTCTTGTCGGCATAGTTCCAGTACGACGTATATCCGGGGAATTGCAGGTCGAGCTGTCCAGCCTGCATCTTAGTTTCTTGCAGACAGAAGAAGTCAGCGTCCAAGTCTTTGAAGTAAGCCTCAAAGCCTTTGCTGATGACTTTACCGTTGTCGTCGGTCTTCGGCTTCATGCAGGCGCGAAGGCCGTTGACATTCCATGAGATGAATTTCATGAGAGTTGAGAGTTGAGAGTGGAAAGTTGAGAGTGAGTTGAGAGTTGAGAGTGGTGAGGTGAGAGTTGAGAGTGGTGAGGTGAATAATGAAATCAGTATTCTGCTATTTCACTTTCAGCAGGCTGAGGAACTCCATTCTCGTCTTTGCCGACTCGAAGACACCGCTGTAGGCACTTGTCGTCGTCATGGAGTTTTGCTTCTCCACGCCTCGCATCTGCATACAAAGGTGGCGGGCCTCGAGCACGACCATTACGCCTTGCGGCTTGAGCGTCTCGCGGATGCACTGCTCGATCTGCTCTGTCAACCGCTCCTGCACTTGCAGTCGGTGGGAGAAGATGTCGACGACACGGGCTATCTTACTCAGTCCGGTGATATAGCCATTGGGGATATAGGCCACGTGAGCCTTGCCGAAGAACGGCAGCATGTGGTGCTCGCACATCGAGAAGAAGTCGATGTCCTTGACGATGACCATCTGATTGTATTTCTCCTCAAAGAGCGCGTCGGTGAGTACCTTCTTCGGGTCCTGTGTGTAGCCGCGGGTAAGCGTCTGCATCGCCTTTGCCACGCGCATCGGAGTCTTGACGAGTCCCTCACGTTCTGGGTCTTCGCCCAGCAAAGTTAGTATGTCTTTATAGTGGTCGGCCAGCTTTTCGAGTCCCGGCCGGAATTCTGTTTCTGGATTCATAAAAGTTGAGAGTTGAAAGTTGAGAGTTGAAAGTGAGTTGAGAGTTGATAACTACAATGTTGAATGATGAGTGATAACAATGTTGAGTGTTGAATGATGAATTTCTGTCACCCCAATGGTGCACTTATTTATTCATTATTCATTATACACTATACATTATACATTATTTAGTTCACTGTGATCTTTCCCTTGACGATGGTTGCTGCTTTATAGCCCATCTTTCTGACAGCACGCAGCATCTTCTCGGCCTCACCGAGCGAGCGGTAGTTGCCCACACGGCAGATCCAGCGGGGAGAATAGAAGTGAACATATATCGGTTGGTCAGGGAAACGCATCTTGATGTCGTTGCCTGCCTGTTGAGCTTTCATCTTGTCGGTGCGCGTGTTGCCGCCGGCGAAGGCTTGTACACGATAGCCGGTGACTTTGCGGCTGCCCCGCATCACTTTCTTGCGCATGTCAACTGTCGGGATCGACATATCGTCATCGTCCTGATAGCGAATCTGGCTCTTGCGCTCGATCTCTAATTTCTTTTTATAGGCCTCGGCTTCGCGGGCCCATTGTGCTCTTTTCTCCGCCTCGGCACTCTCCGCCTTGGCCTTTGCCTCTTCGGCTGCCTCCTGGCGTGCCAGCGCCTCTGCCTCTTGCTTCGCCTTGGCGTCTGCTTCCTGGCGGTGCATCTCGGCGAGTTGCTCTTCTCTCCTTGCTGCCTCCGTTGCGGCCTCAGCCTTTTTCTGTTCTGCTGCTGTGGCAGCACGTCGGGCAGCCTCAGCGTTTTTGTTGGTCTGGGTGGAAGCCTTCTTGCCCAGTGCCATGTCGGCTTTTCGCTCAGCTTCTCTGGCTTTGTCGATGGTGCTCTGCTGCCGTGCGGCTACCGTCTTCGTGCCCACCGTCTTTGTCTGAGCAGTAGTCTTCGTGCCCGGCGTATTGTTGTTTTGTGTGGTCGTGTTCTTTTCCGGAGATGCCACAGCGCTGCCGTTGACGAGATCCGTGATCGCCTTGCTCTGCGTCACCGTGATCTTACCCTCGCCTTGCTTCTGCTGTTGCAGATGTCCAAGGAAGGTCTGTGCGTGCATCGGGATGAAGCCCAATGTCAGCATGCCGATAATCCCCAAGATCAGTCTCTTCATAATGGTCATTGTAAAAGTCAGGAAAAAGAGAAGCGGAGCGATGGCGTCACAGAGCAGTGGCGCCATTTTCGCTCCGACTCTCTCTTTCCTGATAGATGATGGATAATTACTTCCAGGCGTCGATGATAGCCTTGAAGTCAGCGCACTTCAGAGAGGCGCCACCGATCAGACCGCCGTCGATGTCAGGCTTAGCGAAGAGCTCCTTAGCGTTGCCGGGCTTGCAGCTACCACCATAGAGGATTGTTGTGTCCTCAGCAGCCTCTTTGCCGTACTTCTCAGCGACGATGCTACGGATGTAAGCGAGCATCTCCTCAGCCTGGTCACTGGTAGCAGTCTTACCTGTGCCAATAGCCCAGATCGGCTCGTAAGCCAGTACGATGTTCTTCCACTCCTCAGCAGAGAGGTTGAACACACTGCCGTCGAGCTCAGCCTTGACGACCTCGTTCTGCTTGTTAGCCTCGCGCTCTTCGAGAGTCTCGCCGCAGCAGAAGATCACCTTCAGGCCGTTGGCCAGAGCCAGCTGGACCTTCTCCTTCAGGATCTCAGCAGTCTCGTGATAGTACTGACGACGCTCGCTGTGACCCAGAATGACGTACTGTGCACCGGTAGACTTCACCATAGCGGCAGAGACCTCACCTGTGTAAGCACCCTTCTCCTTGTCAGCGCAGTTCTCAGCGCCGAGAGCTACTACATTCTGATCCAGGACCTCAGCGACCTTTGCCAAGTGGATGAACGGAGTGCAGATGATGACGCCACAGTTTGGCTTGTCAGCAGCACATGCCTCGTTGATCTCTTTTGCCAGGGCGATGCCCTCCTGCAGGTTCTCATTCATTTTCCAGTTGCCTGCAACGATTTTCTTTCTCATTTTTCTTTTCCTTTCTATTAATGATAAGTTAAACAGTTGTTGTTGTATCTGATTTTCTTTTTTCTTCTGCCAAGCCCTGAGCCATTTGGTCCACGCCCACAGTCTGTCGGCGAGCGTGAGGAGAAACAGCGGCAAGATAAACCAGAGGGCTACCTTTGCCATCGTGCCTGCGGCGGTGTGGCTGTCGGGCTGTCCGATGGGCAATTTATTAATGTCACCGTGCAGGTCAGTTGCGTCAGGGAGGTCGTTATGGCTCCACTTGCGCAGGATGGTGCCGTCCTTGATAAGCATCAGTCCGGGATTGCTGCGGATCATCGTCTTGAGTGTGGTGCCGTCGGTGAGCAGGAAGGGATATTCCGCACCCGTGATGTCTTCCCAGTGCTTGATGTCCTTATCACCCGAAGCCGTCAGACAGTAGAAGGGGATATGCTTGTCGATGCAATACTCATAGAGTTGGTCGATGGCGCCGAAGTTGCCGTCGTCGGCAGTGCTCAGGTCGGGGGCGATGAGCAGGAAGGTATATCCGCGGCGGTCGAGGATGCTGTCGGTGAGATCGTCGCCTGCGCGCGACTGTATCGAGAAGTCGTGGATTGGTGGCACATAGCCCTCGGCGGTCTGCACGGTCTTGGAGTCGATGAACTTCCAAGTGGAGTCGGGATAGTTGTCGAGGGAGAACTCTTTCTTCACGCCGTTCTTTTCAAGGATGAAAGTTGTCTCGAATTGGGGTTGTGGCGCACCGGGAGGTATCTCCATGCCTCGCTTGATGTTCACGCCGACATGATAGGGGCGGAAGTCAAAGACAGGCAGCTTATAGAGGCAGTAGGTGCTTGTGACGAGGATGAAGATGATGGTGTAGTTGACGGCAATCCACTGGTTGGGCTTCGAGATGAAGCGATACATGCTGAGGAGCTTCCGCCACAGCAGCACAGCACATGCCGTGAGCACGATGTTCTTCAGCAGCGACTCGGTGTTGGTGAGGTGGATGGCATCGCCGAAACAACCGCAGTCCTTGACGGGATTGGCAATGACGAGCCACAGCGTGATCAGCGTCATCACCGTCATAAAGAGCAAGATGACCTTTGACGTCAGCCGCCTGTGGATGGCAAAGACCATGAAGATGCCCAGGCAAAACTCCAGACCGGCGAGCAACACGGCTGCCGCGATGAGCAGATAGTCGGGCAGAGCACCTGCCAAACCGATGGCCTCAAGATAGTCCTGCATCTTGTAGAGCGTGCCCAGTGGGTCGATGGCTTTGACATAGCCGGAGAAGATGAAGGTCAGTCCAACGACAAAGCGGGCTATGTTGACGAGGATCGTCGTCAGCATCATGAGCCAGCGTGGCGTGGTGCGGGTTTGCGTTTGGGACTGTATGTTGTCTTCTTTGTCGGTCATGACCAAGTGTCGTGTAAGAAATGCGAATGTAGGATCTTATCGGGCAGTGGCGGAAGCGCCGGGACTACGCCTTCTCTGCGGGTCGTTTGGTGCGTATGGCACCGAAGACCGCATAGTTGATGATGTCGTAATAGTTGCTGTCGATGCCTTCCGAGACGAGCGCTTTGCCCTCGTTCTCTTCGAGCTCTTTGACACGCTCTATCTTTGTGAGGATGAAATCGGTGTAGCTCGTGACGCGCATGTCTCTCCAGGCCTCGCCATAGTCGTGGTTTTTACGCTTCATCAACTCGAAGGCTTCGTGAGCATAGAGGTCGTAGAGCTTGAGCGCCTCGTCGGCTGTGGTGTCGATAGTATCGGCGAAACCTTCCTTGAGCTGTATGAGTCCGATGATGCCATAGTTGATCAGTGCGATAAACTCGGGTCTGATGCCCTCGCCGACAAGGCTTTCCTTGGTGATCTCAAGGGTACGAATGCGCTTGGCCTTGATAAAGAGCTGATCGGTAAGCGAAGAAGGACGTAGCATACGCCATGAGGCGCCATAGTCATGGAGCTTCTTTGCAAAGAGCTGTCTGCACTCTGCCATGACGTCCTGGAACTGTCTTTCTGTTTCTTGCACGTTTGTACTCATTATTATATATAGTGCTAAGTTTCTGCAAAGTTACAGAATTAAATCGAGAAACGGAAAGAAAAGAAAATAAAAAAGCCCTTCCCTAACCCTCCCCGAGGGGAGGGGATTGCAATCCCCTCCTAACACCCCTTGGAAGTAATCACTCCCCTCTCCATGGAGAGGGGTACGGAGGTGAGGTTGTTATATCATCTTGGCGCAGGTGTTGCCGGCGACAACGGCGAGCAGGCCTAAAGCCACGCTCAAGCCTAAGTAAAGGGCGAGGTAGAGATAGTCTCCGTCGTGCGTGAGTGCCGTGCTCTCGTTCATGAAGGTGGAGAAAGTGGTGAAGCCGCCACAGAAGCCGGTGGTCAGGATGAGCTTCACCGACGGCGACATCCAACCTCCTGCCCAGTTGAGACCGGACAGGAAGCCGATGATCAGACAACCGAGAATGTTGACAGCAAACGTGCCAAAGGGAAAGCTCAGCGGTATCAGCACTTGTATGAGCTTGGACACCACAAAGCGACAGCCGCCACCCAAGAAGCTGCCGCAGCCCACGAGCATGAAGTCTTTCAGCATTTCTCGCCCTCCTCACAGTGTGTGTCGGCGCCGGGCATCGTGTAAGTCTCCTGATAGATCATGTGGAGCAACTGCAATCCGGTCTTCGTCTTGAAGATGTTTTTGCGCGCCGCCTCAATGCCGTGCTGCGAGATATGGTCTTCGTAGAGGTTGACAAGGAAGTCGGCTTCCACAAGGATCTGGTAGTCCGGTGCGTCTATATTCTTATAGGTGTGGTGATGAGCGATGAGCCAGCAGATGCGCTCGATGTCGGCTTCGGCGTAGTGCATCGATTCGAGGATGGCGCGAGCCGGCGCAGGGCCTTCCTGCTCCTGATACTTTCCGTTGCTGCTGCCGTATTTTGCCTCGGCGGGATGTATGCCGATGTCGTGAAGTACGGCTGTTGACTCCAAGACAAAGAGAGTGTGGGCGTCCAGTCCTTCGGCGCGTCCGATGAGCTGCGCGAAGCGGTGTACCTTCAGCAGATGTTGTATGCGCATGGGATCACCAGCGTCGTAGGTAATGATGCGCAGAGTGAGGGCATCGATAATTTTTTGTGTCTCTTCCATATTTCTCAAATTAATTTATCAAGCTGATCGATGATTTGTTCCGCCCCTGCCTCTTCCAGTTCTTCGCGCGAGCCATTGCCGTAGGTCACGCCGCAGGTGTGGACTCCTGCATTGCGCCCCATGAGAATGTCGAAGCGCGTGTCGCCCACGACAAGCGTATCCTCAGGCTTACAGCCGGTGGATTGCAGGATCACGTTGACAGGCTCGGCATCAGGCTTAGCATGGGTCACGTCGTCTGCTCCCACCAAGGCGCAGAGCCAATCGTCGATGCCATACTCCTGGGCAAAGCCTTGCAGCGACTCATGACCACGGCTGCTGGCCAGCGCGATGAGCCGTCCATGCTCATGGAGCGTGCGAAGCGTGTCAAGGACACCGGGAAACGGCGGTACGGCACCCGGACGGTTGTTACGTTGGAAGATGTCGCGGTAGACGGTGGCGCAGCGGTCTGCCGTAGCGTCGTCGACATGGCAGGCTACGGCGAAGCATTGCTCCAGTGGCAGTCCGATGGTGGCGGCGTAGGCATCCTCCGTCGGCTGATCCATGTTCAGTTCACGGCATGTGTCCTGCATGGTCTTGACGATGAGATGCTTGGAGTCGCCCAGCGTACCGTCGAAGTCGAAGATGTATAAAGAAGGCTCAACAAGCTCACCAGGCTCTCCAGCCTCACCCCCGAACCCCTCTCCCAAGGAGAGGGGAGTAGTTACAGGGCTAAACGGTGTGTTGTCTTTTGCCATATGATCATGCACTGTTGAACTATGCGCCGGTATATCATGTTTCTTATGACTGTGTTCCATTTTACAATTATGTTGTTGCGTATCTGTCATCTGTCTCCTCCTGTGACTTGCTCTTGATTATGGGTGCAAAGATAACCAATATAATTAGAATTACAAAAATGGGACGGATGAAAAATATACGCCTTGCGAGGGGAGTATGGATGGAATATTTCTTGCTTGTCTCTCCTTTGTCCTCAGTAACTGGAAGCGTTTTGACTGTAAATCCAAAAAAAATAGTAATTTTGCAATCAGTATCATGGCACAATTGTGAAACAAGAATTAAGATACAATCATATTTATGGACAAGCAAAAGAATCAAGAAGAGTTTGAGGCACTTCTGCGTGAAACCAAGCGCGAGGGGATGGACTATGTGATAGAAGATCTGGAAAAAGGAGGCTTCTTTGAGGCGCCGGCCTCTGCCGGTCATCATCTCAATGTGCCCGGCGGCCTGTGTGAACACAGTCTGAATGTCTGCCATGCCGGTCTCGCGATTTGGGAAGGTATGAAAGGTCTCGATGCCGCATCGATGGGTGAGGTGAAACGCGAGAGTATCATCATCGCTACGCTGCTGCACGATGTCTGCAAGATGGACATCTATAAACGCGCGATGAAGAGACGTAAGAACAAACTCGGCCAGTGGGAAGACGTGGAGGGATATAACGTGTCGTACAAAGACTTTCCGATGGGCCATGGTGAGAAGAGTGTCATCTTGCTGCTGTTGAGCGGGTTGCAGCTCAACGACGACGAGATGTGTGCTATCCGCTGGCACATGGGCGCTTTCGGACTGAACTTCAATTCCTATGAGGATGAGCGTTGCTATGATACAGCCCGTATGGAGTATCCACTTTGCGCCATTGTGCAGGCAGCAGACAGCCTTGCCGCCGCTATCATTGAGACGACAGCAGAGGATATTGACAATCTATAAACGACTGCCACAGCGCATCATTGGGCAAGGGGGAGACAATGTCTATTTCCTTGCCCGATACCGGATGCGTGAACTGTACACGGTGGGAAAGCAGCGAGATGCTGCCGTCGGGATTGCTGCGGCGTGCACCATATTTCAGATCGCCCTTGATTGGGCAGTCGATGTGTGCCAGCTGGCAGCGGATCTGATGATGACGCCCCGTGAGCAGCGTGATCTCCAGGAGATGGTAGCGGTCGCTGTGTCCGATGACACGGTATTTGAGCACCGCTTTCTTCGCCCCCGGCACCTCACGGTCGTAGGCGTAGCTCTTGTTTTGCTTCTCGTTGCGTGTCATCCAGTTGGTCAGCGTACCCGTCTCTTCGGCGGGTACGTTTTGTGTGATCGCCCAGTAAGTCTTGTGTACCTCGCCTTTACGGAACATCTCGTTGAGACGTGACAGAGCCTTACTGGTGCGAGCGAAGACGACGAGGCCAGCCACAGGACGGTCGAGGCGATGCACCACGCCGAGAAACACGTTGCCCGGCTTATGGTACTTCTCCTTGATATATTCCTTCACCGTTTCGGAGAGAGGCTCGTCGCCGGTCTTGTCGCCCTGCACGATCTCGCCGCTCTCCTTATATACGATGATAATGTGATTGTCTTCGTAAACGACTTGCATACGACACAACTTACATGTTCATGCCGCCATCGACCTGGATGACCTGACCGGAGACATAGCTGGAGAGGTCGGAAGCCAGATAGACAGCCGTGTCAGCGATGTCGTTGACCGTACCTGCACGACGCACAGGGATGTGGCTGACCCACTGCTTGCGTACTGGCTCAGGCAGTGCCTGCGTCATAGCAGTGTCGATGAAGCCCGGAGCGATGGCGTTGGCACGGATGCCCTTGGGGCCCATCTCCTGAGCGATGCTCTTGGCCAGAGCGATCAGACCAGCCTTGGAAGCAGAGTAGTTGCACTGTCCTGCATTGCCATGCACGCCGACGACAGAGCTCATGTTGATGATACGACCGTCGCGCTGACGCATCATATAAGGAATACAAGCATGGATGAAGTTGAAGGCGCTCTTGAGGTTCACGGCGATGACAGCGTCCCACTGTGCCTCAGTCATGCGCAGCATCAGTCCGTCCTTGGTGATACCGGCGTTGTTGACCAGAATCTCCACAGAGCCAAAGTCTGCGACAACCTGCTTCACGGTAGCCTCGGTCTGCGCAAAGTCAGCAGCGTTGCTGGCGTAGCCCTTGGCTTTCACACCCAGCGCGTTGAGCTCACGCTCGGTCTCCAGACCGCCGTGCTCCTCGTCGATAGCGAGGTCGGTGAAGGCGATGTTAGCACCTTCCTGAGCGAAACGCAGGGCAATAGCCTTGCCGATACCACGGGCAGCACCGGTGATGAGCGCGGTCTTACCCTCCAATAATCCTTTCTTTTCCATAACGTTTAGAGTTGTTATTTAATCAATAAAGTATTTCAAAATGTCTTTGTCAGCGCAAAGTTACGAAATATTGACGGAATAAAAGCACAAAAAGTCGTTATTATTATGTAACTTTGTCGGTCGAAAGGCTTCACAATGGATAAGAAAGAGAAACAACATACACTATTGCTCACCCTGGCAGCGCTCATTGCTACCCTCGTGGTCGTGGCCGCTGTGGTCACCGCCTGGCACCAGTCCGACGACCCCGCTGACCAGCCCAAACACCAGATCTCGGCTGTCAAGCACCATGCCGACACGGTGCGCGACACCATGCGCCGTGCCCTCAAGCCTCATCTGCTGAAACCCACACCCAAACCCTCAACGATGATACAAGGCACGCTGCGGCGCACCGATGGCACGCCGGCAGCCGCGGTGACGGTCAGCGACGGCATCGAATGCGTGAAGACCGACTCGCTCGGCCACTATGCCTTGCGTCGCCAAGCCGCCGCGCACTTCGTCTTCTACACCGTTCCCGACTGGGCCGAGGTGCCCACACACAGTCACAAGGACCACACGGCATGCATCTATCAGCGTATCACGCCGACCGACTCGGTCTATGACTTCCGGCTGAAACCGCTGCCCACAGGTAAGGAAAGCCGCTATGCCATGCTCGTCTTCGGCGACCCGCAGGTGACCAACGCCTATAGTCCTTATTATACGGGGCCGAACGACAATCCCGTGAAGATCACCGATGTGGCCCGCTTCTCCAAAGAGACGATGACCGACGTCCGTCAGACGTTGAAGGCTTTGCCCGCCGACCTGCCCGTCTACGGACTGAGCATGGGCGACGACGTGCAATACTATGGCGGCTTCAACGCTACGCTGGAGACGAAGATCCGCAAGACGCTCGGTGCCTCGCGCATGAGGCTATTCTCGGTCATCGGCAACCACGACCAGGACGGCAAAGACCTCTATAAGCGCAAATGGGAAGAGGCATGGGGACCCACCGACTACTCGTTTGACCGTGGCGACGAGCACTATGTGTGCTTCAACGACTGCCACTTCTATCGCGGCAGCATCTATTGGCAGCCCGGCGAGCTCACCGACCAGCAGATGGCGTGGCTCAGGCAGGACCTGGCATTGGCGGACAAACAGAAGAAGGTGGTGCTCTGCTATCACATTCCCCTCACCATGGGCACACGACCGAAGAAAGGTGCTGAGCCCGTGGGCATCGCCACGGAAGAGGGACACTTCACGTCGTCGCGTCTCGCCGAGATTCTCGCGCTGCTCGACACGTTCAAAGGTGGATACGAGCTCTTCTGCGGTCACACCCACTTTGCGCTGAACCATGAAATGGACTACCACGGTCGTCATCTGCTGGAGCATTGCCATGCGGCAGCCTGCGGAAACATCTGGCAGTCAAACGTCAACATCTGCGGTACGCCCAACGGCTACTATGTCTACGGCTTCCAAGGTACGGCGATCTACACCGACTATTATAAAGGCACACTGTGGAACCGCATGACGCAGATGGCGCTCTTCCGCGCTGACACGGACTTCAACGGTGAGTCGTATGCCGCCGACTGGAGTCTGCCGCGCGGCAAAGGCGTGATCGTGGCCAACGTCTTCAACGCCGACTCGCGGTGGAAGGTCTATGCCATCGAGAATGGGGTGGAGCATCCGATGAAGCGGCTCAGCGGTGAGGGGCAGGACGCCTTTGCTGTGGGCTATCACCATCGCTACGCGGTGTCGGTGCCCTATCATTTCGTAGGAAAAAGCAATAAGTATCTGATCATGAACCACCTCTACTACTACGAGCCTTCGTCGCCCACAGCAGAGATTACCGTGCGCGCTCATGATCCCTACGGCAATGTCTACCGTGCGTCGAGCAAGAATGTCGTCACGGAGCCCTTCTTCAACTATGCGCACTACTACAAAAAGAAATAGAAGAAATGATGCAGCTCTTGTTACCTTGCAAAGATAGCGATGACATTTTGAGTAAACAACGGTTTTAGATAATTATATAATAATAAAAACCATTAAAACTATGTAGAAATATTTGATTATTTGAATTCTT
>OGQX01001013.1_pt1 | contig 27919 bp, 17 predicted proteins | sample 1553291 | NCBI WGS metagenome assembly OGQX01 (sample SAMEA2580030, study PRJEB22360) | human gut metagenome | biome: human gut; feature: human-associated habitat; material: faeces | place: Denmark | collected 2008/2010
CGGGCGTTTGTTCCACTTTCTCCAGTCGGTCTTACAGGCGTTCAGCAAGACGTCGCCTTCTTCTACGAAAGCTCCTTTCAGCGAGTAGCTGGAAGCGTTGGTCTTCTGAAGTTCGCAGAAGTAGAAGTCGGAATTATTGAGTCCGTGCATCCATGACTTTTGTACGGGCAGGAAAGAAGAACGCTGCAGATTATCCAAGGACACCGGAAGCGGAAGAATTTCATTGTATGCGGCTACCGTTTCCGGTGTGAGTCCCCATATCCATACATCCGCGCCTTTGGCGATTTGCTTTTGCACCTCATCTTTGGTAGAAGCATCCAACTTTTGGCTACCGTCTACAATATAGAGCAACAGGGAAGGAGTGTTTGCCTTCTTGGCGAATATGACTCCTTGCGCATCCATCAGCTGCTTTAATTTACTGTTCTGACTACCGATAAAGATGACTTCCTTATACTTTTTGGAAGGAGTTGTTGCTTTGTGATGGTCGTACTGTTGTTTGTCGATTACAGCATAAGGAGACCAGGCCGGTTTGCCCGGAGCATTGGCTGCGCGTAAGGCACTGTACATCGGCCATTCCTGATAGAGCGGCAAGGTCGGGTCATAACCGGGGTTGAACGTCGTGCAATAAGGGCCTATACGTTCGGGCTGTACGCCCGGAACTCCTTCTTTGTAATCACCGAAGAAGACTCCGTCAGCCTCAACGGTGGGAGCTTTGCTTTTGTCTTTCTTGCCGAGTGGAAGCGGTTTCAAGGCATACCATGCCATATTGAAGACTGTGCTGTAAGAGGCTCCCATCTGTCTTTGGTTGACGATGAGGTTGTAACATTCGTTAGCCAGCCCCTCCATACGGCCTTCCTGTGATTCATAAGCGCGTTCTCCGTTATATTTGGCAACCTGTTCCGGGGTGCCGTAATAAGCCATACTGTGTTCGCCGATTCCCCAAGGTTTTCCGATTTCAATCCAGCGTTTCATGGAGTTGATGTCTCCGTAGTGCCCTACGGTCACGGGCAATATACCGTCACCGTCATCTTCTCCGTCTGCTGAAATCCACGGGCGGGTAGGGTCGTACTGATGTACAATGTCACGCCATTCTTCCCATGCCTTCTTTTGTACCGGCATCAGTTCGGGGCGATTGTAAACGTGCAGGATAACGGGTTTGTTTTCGTTGCTGATACTCCAGCCGAAAACGGACGCGTGATTTCTGTCGCGCAGGACAAAACGTTTCAGATGTTCTTTAGATGCCTCCCAGAAGAGGTCGGAGTCCAGTTTCGGACCACCGTCGCTGGCCCAGTTGGCTGTTTCATTCAGTACGCAGATACCCATTTCATCGGCCATGTCGAGGTAGAAGCGGGGATAGACTTGCGCGTGCGGACGGACTGCGTTGGCATTCATCCCTTTAATGGCGGTGAACCAGGCCCACGCATAACGGCGGGTCATCTGCGGGATACCCATAAAATGCCAGGAGTCACCATGCAATGCGTAAGGTTCGCCGTTCAGGTATTGTGTAGTACCTTGCAATGTCCATTCACGCCAGCCGAAACGTTCGTATTTGGTATCGACAGTCTGTTTCTGGTTATTGACGGAAAGTAACAGGGCATATAGGTTGGGATGCCCCGGAGTCCAGTATTTTAATATATCCTTGCCGACAGGTACTTGTAAGGTCACTTTCTGTGAAGCCTTGGCTGGCAGGGACACTTTCGTAGGAGCGACTTTCAATGCTTCATTACCAAGCGTCCAGTTCGGAACGGGAGCGGAGTTGACGTCCGTTCCTGCGCAGTTCACCCATTCGCGGATATTGCCTTGCAGTTGTATGTCAGTCTTCTTCTCTGTCAGGTTCTGAAGAGTTACTTCTATTTCCAGTGTATTCTTTGATACCAGCGGTTTTACGTATACGTCTTCCAGATGGATTTTTGGCAAGGCCAACAGGTATACATCCTGCCAGATACCGTTGATCTGATACCCCCACATTGAGCCGCCCGGAACAATGCGGCGCCCGATGGTCGCATTGTTTTCGAATAACGACTGGCTTCGTACGCCTACCAGTATCTCTATGTTTTCGCCGGCAGTCACTTTATCGGTGATGTCAAAGCTGAACGGTAAGAACAAATCGAAGTTCTCGCCTACCTTTTCTTTATTTATATAGACTTCGGAATATCCGGCTACGGCCTCAAAGTAAAGTTTGATTTGCTGCCCTGACCAGTCGGCAGGGATGGTGACATTCTTCTTCATCCATGCCATTTTCACTTGTTCCCATTCTTTAGGGTATGAAGGATAGTTGCGGTGGTCGGGACCTTCCAGGTCACGGTAAGCAAAAGCATTGATATTCCACGGTGAAGGGATTTTGATACGAGTTTTGCTCCATTCGCTGTCGTTTTCCGGCAATGGAAGTTCGGGAGCGATACCTTTTCCCTGAACGTATTCTTTCGGCAAGCGGACAGGCTGGAAATCCCAATAACCGTTGATGCAAATCTCTTGTCGATGTTCTTTTTCTGTTTGGTTCACCAGACCTTCGCTGGGGGCAAAGGTGTAGGGATAGACCAGTTTCTGGTCATTAGCCACTGTTTGTGTCTGCGCGTTTACCTTTGTAGATTGCAAGGTAAAGCCGGTCAGCAGACCACATAGTAAAATTAAACTTCTCTTCATATTCATAATTTAATGAGTTTTCCGGTATTATCAAGGGCAAAGTAAAGGTCGAACCATTAAAAAGAGAGGATAAAGCAAATTAATTCTTCATTAAAATGGAATTAATTGTATCATAAAATGTCTTTTTCTCTCCGGAAAGGGTGAAAATGGTCCGGTTACTTGCTTTTTATCCGAATGTAACTCATTTGGGCTTTTCGTATTGTTCTACCGCCCTCCTTAATTTCTTTTCTATTAGCTCCACCAGTGTCTGCGGATAAAGAACTTGTATTCCGTTGGCATATCCGAAGAATACCCGTTCCAGTTCATGGTTGATGACTACTTCTATTTCAAGAATCACACTTCCGTCTTCCAATGTTTCTATGGTTCGTTGGCTGTGGTGTATCGGTTTGGTCAGGATGTAGGGGGCTTCGTTGGCGGCTACTTTAAAACCGACCTTCTCGGCTTTGCTTCCGGAGTTTTTGGTCACCCCTACCAAGTCGTCAAAGAATGTGTTCGGGTCGAAGAATGTATTCTTTATAAAGGGTTCCCGCGATAACACCTCTAATGAATGGATTCTGTCCAGAGCCAGATTCTGCAATATCCGTCCGCTTTTTCTGACTCCAAATACGAACCAACGGTTGCGATATTCCTTTAATAGATAAGGATAGAAGATGAAGCTGTTTGCCGAACGGGCCTTGAACGAACGGTATTTAAGTTGCAGGGGATGTTCGTTGACGATGGCATGGTAAATGGTATCCAGATAATCCAGCCCTTTCAGAGATTCGTTCTTTTCGAAGTCGATGACCGGAGTCGTCTTCATTCGGGCGGAGGCTATGTGATCTTCCAGTCGGTTCACAATCTCACTCATCTCTGTAAAATAGGAGAAACCCTTGAACTGCCGCAGAACTTCCACGGCTTCCGACATCGTTTTCAGGTCCTGTTCGTTCAGCGGGGTCTGTGTGATACTGTATTCCGGGTCTTCGTACTTGTAATATTTGTTTTCGTATACTACAATCGGTGCGTTATAACCCAGCTTCTCGCTGCGCATCATCTGTATATCCATTTGTACGGCACGTTTGCTGATTCCCTTGTCGATTCCTTCATATTCGTAAAGGGCATCCGAGCAGGCATCTACCAAGTCTTCCAGTGTCCAGCGACGATAAGGATTACGCAGACAGTTATCAATCGTTTTATAACGAATCAAGGCATTTCTATTGACCGGCATAGGCGGAAGTATAAAGATTTTCTCCAAAAGTAGAAAAATAATTTGAGGTACGCAAAAAGGCTGCGCACCCACCCCCGTATCTTTGCAAAAGAAAACAAATAAAGAGTATAAATGATGAAGTTTAACTGGATAAATAAAGGAATGAATAAAGTGCTGAACAAAGAATCGGCATCGGCTTACCGGCTGACACCCGAATGGGAATTGTACACATCCGTGGTAACTACTTCATTGAACAACAGTTTCTATGAGCAGGAGGAAGAGAGAATAGAAAGGGTCCGTACGCTCATCGGAAAATGTAACCCTTTGTTTGTGGCGCAACTGGCGGCGTACGCAAGGGAAACGATGAACCTGCGTTCCATCCCTTTGGTGATGGCGGTAGAACTGGCGCGTATCCACCAGGGCGACAATCTGGTGAAGCGGGTAACTGCCCGTACCGTTCGGCGTGCCGATGAAATCACCGAACTGCTGGCCTGTTATCAGCAGGCAAACCGGCGGACGGGGACAAAGAAACTGAACCGTCTTTCCAAACAGTTGCAGGCAGGGCTACAGGATGCATTCAATACATTCGATGCGTACCAGTTTGCCAAGTATAACCGTTCGGCAGAAGTTTGTCTGAAAGATGCCTTGTTTCTTGTGCACCCGAAAGCGAAAGATGAACGGCAACAGGAAATTTTCAATGGAATAGTCAATGATAATCTTCCGGTTCCCTATACTTGGGAGACAGAATTGTCAGCTTTAGGTCAGTGTACCTTTGCTACGGAAGAAGAACGGCGAAAAGCTTTCCGTGCCAAATGGGAAGAATTGATAGACAGTGGTAAACTAGGATACATGGCTTTGCTGCGCAATCTGAGGAATATACTGGAAGCGGAAGTTTCTGCAGACCATATTCTGACAGTAGGGAAGAGGCTGTCTTCCGAAAAGGCGGTTGAAAACTCCAGGCAGTTGCCTTTCCGCTTTTTGGCTGCTTACCGTGAGTTGTCGAAGACTCCTTCGCTCTATGCTACGATGTTGATGACGGCTTTGGAACGTGCCGTGCAGGTGTCTGCCCGCAATATTACCGGATTTGATGAATCTACCCGTGTGCTGATAGCCTGTGACGTATCCGGTTCCATGCAGTGTCCGGTTTCGGCAAAGAGTAAAGTATTGTACTATGACATCGGTTTGCTGCTGGGAATGTTGTTGAAGTCACGTTGCAAACAGGTGATGACGGGTATCTTTGGCGATAGATGGAAGATTATCAATCTGCCCGATACGGGTATCTTGTCCAATGTCGATGCTTTCTATAAAAGGGAAGGTGAAGTGGGATACTCTACAAACGGGTATTTGGTTATCAAAGACCTAATAGACCGAAAGGCGCAGATGGATAAGATAATGATGTTCACTGACTGTCAGTTGTGGAATAGCCATAGTGACTTGCAGATAACGGATTTGTGGAGGAAGTACAAGAAAATTTGTCCGGTAGCTAAGTTGTATCTGTTTGACTTAAGCGGATATGGCAACACTCCGCTGGATATCACTCGTGACGATGTATTTTTAATAGCGGGATGGTCGGATAAGATATTTGATATTTTGTCTGCAATCGACAAGGGAAATGATGCGTTGCAGGAGATAAAAAAGATAGTGGTATAACCGGAGTTCTCAGGATTCCGGTTTACGAAAGAAACAAGTGTCGTAGAGAAGAGTTACTTCGTTTGGGACGACCATAGGTCGCGGGTTCGACTCCCGCTGCTCTCCTTATTCTTTGAGGAAAAGCATAGCTCAGTTGGATAGAGCAGGTTATAGTCTCTTTTCGTTTGTTACCTTGTTTTTACTTTGACATAAGCAGAATGTCGTAGAGAAGAGTTACTTCGTCTCATTTTAGGGGAGGAATAGTGAAGTTGTAAAATCAGCAAGACTATCCGGTTCGACTCCGGCATTGACGTGCCCCATTTCTCTTTTCGCCTGTTACTTCTGCTTTTCTATATGCCTGTAGCTCCCTTTTTTCAATGATGTATCAAAAGTGTTACTCTTTGAAACAAAGTTTATAGACGAAGGTGAAGATAGCCCCTATCTTTGCCTTCGTCTATTTTTGACTAACACTCGTATAACTCTGAATATCCTGTTACCATGAAAACAACTCCTTGGATAAAACAATGTAAAGGTGCCACACTCGCACTGGCTGTTTCCTTTGGACTGACCTATTGCCAGTCAACCAAAAGCACATTCACCCTTGAACAGAAAGGTGATAGCCTGACAATTGTCCACATCGTTCATCCTACCCATTATATATTACTCCCCATCGAGGAAGAAGCCGATGAAAGTCAGGTGCGGCTCGATACGGGGAATGCAACGGATACCGATATGGATATCCGTCTGGCACAGACAAAGGTCGATTATTTTGTTCCCTTTGCCTTGCCGGCTGATACAAAGGCAGCCACTTTGCGCATTCAAAGGAAATCGAAAGACGCCCTCTGCTGGGAAGAAATCAGATTATCCGATACGTTTGATACTGCCAATACGGATAAATTCCGTCCTGTCTACCATCATACTCCCCTTTATGGCTGGATGAATGATGCAAACGGATTGGTATATAAAGATGGAGAGTATCATTTGTATTATCAGCATAACCCTTATGGCTCCAAATGGGGAAATATGCATTGGGGACATTCAGTCAGCAAGGACCTGATGCATTGGGAACATCTGGCGCCTGCCATTGCCCGTGATACATTAGGGCATATCTTTTCCGGCAGTTCTATTGTCGATCAGGAGAATGTGGCGGGCTACGGAGCAGGTTCCATCCTCGCTTACTATACTTCTGCCAGCGATAAGAACGGACAGATTCAGTGTCTGGCTTATAGCAAAGACAACGGACGGACATTTACTAAATACGAAAAGAATCCTGTCCTGCGTCCTTCCGATGGTCTGAAAGATTTCCGTGACCCGAAAGTCTTCTGGTATGCACCGGAGAGTAAATGGGTGATGATTGTCTCTGCCGATAAGGAAATGCGTTTCTATGACTCCCATAATCTGAAAGACTGGAACTACCTGAGTAGCTTTGGCGAAGGATACGGTGTGCAACCCTGTCAGTTTGAATGTCCGGATATGGTGGAACTTCCTGTAGACGGCGATATCAACCATAAGAAATGGGCATTGATTGTCAATGTAAATCCGGGATGTTACTTCGGAGGGAGTGCTACTGAATATTTTATCGGTGACTTTGACGGTACAAAATTTATTTGTGACAATCAGCCGAATGTCACGAAATGGCTGGACTGGGGAAAAGATCATTATGCTACCGTCTGTTTCTCAAATACGGGAAACCGTGTGGTGGCAGTGCCTTGGATGAGCAACTGGCAGTATTGCAATATCGTTCCGACCCGGCAGTTCCGTAGTGCCAATGCACTGCCCCGTGAATTGGGACTCTATACACAGGACAATGATATTTATCTTTCCGCCGCACCGGTAGCGGAAACTAAGAACTTACGAAAAGAAAGCAAGGATATTCCGTCTTTTACGGTAGACAAGGATTATCACATCGAATCTTTATTGACTGATAATGAAGGAGCTTATGAGCTTTCTCTGAACATCAAAACTGGAAAGGCGGAAATTATGGGATTCAGTCTTTTCAATGACAAGGGAGAGAAGGTGGATATTTACCTTAATCTTCCGGAAAAGAAACTGGTGATGGACCGTACGAAAAGCGGCATCGTAGATTTCGGGAAAAACAGCTCTCCGCACGAGATCGAGGCGCACGATCGACGGAAGACGATTTCTATCAATTATATAGATGATTTCGCATTGGCTACATGGGCGCCTATCAAAAAGGAAGATGAATATAAACTGGATGTCTTTGTTGATAAGTGTTCGGTAGAAATATTTCTGGATGGTGGGAAGATAGCGATGACTAATCTGATTTTCCCTACAGAGCCGTACAATCGTATGTGTTTTTACAGTAAGGGCGGTACATTCGCAGTCGATTCATTCAGTGTGCATAGGTTAGGTTTATAAAAGGATAGATTTGTTTTTCAGTAGGTATTTATCAAGAATATAATCAAGTGTTTATCACTTGTATCATCTGTATTTCATAGATTAGATTTATGAGTTAGTTTTTAAGTTAGGTTTTGTAGATTAGGTGTTTGACAGCTGCCGTCCGTGAGGTTCGGCAGCTGTTCTGTGTTTAATCTATTCGCAGAATAGGTTGTCATTACTTATTCATTGATCTCAATCGTATACCCTCCTTTGAAAGTTTCTTTCGGTTGCAGGTGTTGCATCCAGCCTTTGTCTTTGTATTCACCTGTGTAATGTGCGCGGTCGCAGCGGCCGTACCACGGTTCAATGCAGACAAAAGGGGCATTCTTTGCAGGCGGAGACCATAGACCGACTACGGGAGCATGAAAGTGCAGGCTTAAATAAGCTTTCTTTTCCTTGGTATAAAGGGTTACTTTATGGATTTGCTCATTCTCTATTATCAAAGCATCTTTATCGAAAGTATGTGTATCCAATGGCAATAACCCGTCTGTAAGTTCCAGAGAATATTCAGTGGAAGGATCTGCACATCCTTTTTCTGAAATGAGGATATACTTCAATCCTTCTTCCTTGTCAAAACCGAAGAAACCACGATTCTGTGTATCTGCATTAAAATCCGGCCAATAGAATGCAGGATGCGCACCGATTTGAAAATACATTTCTTTTTCTCCGGTATTCTTAACTTCCCATATAACCTCGATCTGCTTACCCTGAATACGATAACCTATTTCCAGACAAAACGGGAAAGGAAATTTCCGTAATGTCTCTTCATTACTGACAAGGTGGTATCGTACTTCGTCTTCTTTTTCTGAAACAAGAGTAAATTCCATATCGCGGGCAAAGCCATGTTGACTCAATGTATAAGCGATACCTTCATTACGATACTGGTTTTCCCACACACTTCCTACAATCGGGAAAAGTACAGGAGAGTGGCGTTTCCAAAAAGCAGGGTCGGCTTGCCACAGATACTCTTTCCCATTGGCGAAGATACTGCAAAGTTCGGCTCCATGCGGAGATACCTGAATAGTAAGTTGTTCGTTGGAGATTGTTTTCATATCATTCAGTTTTCTGTTGGTTACTTTGAGTGATTATATGCTTGTTATATGAATAATATCCCTTTTTACAAGGACTTAAATTACTATACAAAGGTAGTATTTTCTATGATTGAGAGAGAATATAATCCCGACTTTCTTATGATGGAGAATTATTCTTATAAAACCCTATAAAATAGCGTTCTATGCAACATATTTTACAGCATTTGAAACATTTTTTTCAGTCGGTTGACTTAAATCAACCGTAATTTGCATCATCGAAAAGAGAAAATTCGTACTTTTAAATTAATAACATTAAACTAATGCCTGGTATCATGAAGAACAAAAAACTTCTTTGCAGCGTTTGTTTCCTGTTTGCTTTCATGTCGGCCCTGTGGGGGCAAAACATTACGGTAAAGGGAAACGTTACTTCTAAAACCGATTATCGGTGCTTCTGTCGTTGAAACTACAGCTACAACCAACGGAACAATTACAGACTTCGATGGTAATTTCACTCTTTCAGTTCCGGTCAACTCTACTTTAAAGATTACGTATATTGGTTATAAACCGGTGACCGTAAAAGCGGCTGCTATCGTTAATGTACTACTGGAAGAAGATACCCAGATGGTAGATGAAGTTGTCGTAACAGGTTATACTACACAGCGTAAAGCCGACCTGACAGGTGCTGTTTCTGTAGTAAAAGTAGACGAAATCCAGAAGCAAGGTGAAAACAATCCGGTGAAAGCCCTTCAGGGACGTGTCCCCGGAATGAACATCACCGCCGATGGTAATCCGAGTGGATCGGCTACCGTACGTATCCGCGGTATCGGTACGCTGAACAATAACGACCCGCTTTATATAATCGACGGTGTTCCTACCAAAGCCGGTATGCACGAACTGAATGGTAATGATATTGAATCCATTCAGGTTTTGAAAGATGCCGCATCCGCTTCTATCTACGGTTCGCGTGCAGCGAACGGCGTGATCATCATTACTACCAAACAAGGAAAGAAAGGACAGATCAAAATCAATTTCGACGCTTCTGTTTCCGCCTCCATGTATCAGAGTAAAATGAACGTACTGAACACTGAGCAATACGGACGAGCTATGTGGCAAGCCTACGTGAACGACGGTGAAAATCCGAACGGTAATGCTTTGGGATATGCTTACAATTGGGGATATAATGCCGACGGCAATCCGGTATTATACGGAATGACTCTTTCCAAATACCTGGATTCAAAGAATACAATGCCTGTGGCGGACACAGACTGGTTTGACGAGATCACTCGTACTGGTGTTATTCAGCAATACAATCTTTCCGTCAGCAACGGTTCGGAGAAAGGTTCTTCTTTCTTTTCTCTGGGATATTACAAGAATCTGGGTGTTATCAAAGACACGGACTTCGACCGTTTCTCGGCTCGTATGAACAGCGATTATAAGTTGATTGATGATATCCTGACCATCGGTCAGCATTTTACATTAAATCGCACGTCGGAAGTGCAGGCTCCGGGTGGAATTATTGAAACCGCACTGGACATTCCTTCCGCTATTCCCGTATATGCTTCGGATGGTTCATGGGGCGGACCGGTAGGCGGATGGCCCGACCGTCGTAACCCTCGTGCCGTACTTGAATACAATAAAGACAACCGATACACTTACTGGCGTATGTTCGGTGATGCCTATGTCAATCTGACTCCTTTCAAGGGATTCAATCTACGTTCCACTTTCGGTCTGGACTATGCCAACAAGCAGGCACGTTACTTCACTTATCCTTATCAGGAAGGAACGCAGACAAATAATGGCAAGAGCGCAGTGGAAGCCAAGCAGGAACACTGGACGAAATGGATGTGGAACGCCATTGCTACCTACCAACTGGAAGTAGGCAAACATCGTGGAGATGTAATGATAGGTATGGAGTTGAACCGTGAAGACGACAGCCATTTCTCCGGATACAAAGAAGACTTCTCTATCCTTACCCCCGACTATATGTGGCCTGATGCAGGTAGTGGCACGGCACAGGCATACGGTGCCGGTGAGGGGTATTCACTCGTCTCTTTCTTTGGCAAAATGAACTATTCTTATGCCGATAGATATCTGCTTTCGTTAACTCTCCGTCGGGACGGTTCTTCCCGGTTCGGTAAAAACCACCGTTATGCCACTTTCCCTTCCGTATCTTTGGGATGGCGCATCACACAGGAGAACTTCATGAAAGAACTGACCTGGCTTGATGATCTGAAATTGCGTGCTTCGTGGGGACAGACCGGTAATCAGGAAATCTCCAACCTTGCCCGTTATACTATCTATGCACCTAACTATGGTACAACCGATTCTTTCGGCGGACAGAGCTACGGTACGGCATACGATATCACAGGTTCTAACGGTGGCGGTGTACTTCCTTCCGGTTTCAAACGCAACCAGATCGGTAACGACAATATCAAATGGGAAACAACGACACAGACCAATGTCGGTATCGACTTCAGCCTGTTCAAGCAATCACTGTACGGTTCACTGGAATACTACTACAAGAAAACAACAGATATCCTGACTGAAATGGCAGGAGTAGGAGTGCTGGGAGAAGGCGGCAGCCGTTGGATAAATTCGGGTGCAATGAAAAACCAGGGTTTTGAATTTAATCTGGGTTATCGTAACAAGACTGCCTTTGGACTGACTTACGACCTGAACGGAAACATATCCACTTATCGGAATGAAATTCTTGAATTGCCGGAAACGGTAGCTGCCAACGGCAAGTTTGGTGGTAATGGTGTGAAGAGTGTAGTCGGACATACTTACGGCGCACAAGTCGGTTACATTGCTGATGGCATTTTTAAGTCGCAGGATGAAGTAGACAACCATGCTACTCAAGAAGGCGCTGCTGTCGGCCGTATCCGTTACCGTGATATTGACCATAACGGTGTGATTGACGAAAGAGATCAGAACTGGATTTATGATCCTACTCCCTCTTTCAGCTACGGATTGAATATTTATCTGGAATATAAGAACTTCGATCTGACAATGTTTTGGCAAGGCGTTCAGGGAGTGGATATAATCAGTGACGTGAAGAAGAAAAGCGATTTTTGGAGTGCTTCCAATGTCGGCTTCCTGAATAAGGGAACCCGTTTGCTTAATGCCTGGTCACCTACGAACCCAAACTCTGATATTCCGGCATTGACCCGCAGTGATACGAACAATGAACAGCGTGTCTCTACTTACTTCGTAGAAAACGGTTCTTTCCTGAAACTGCGTAATATCCAGTTAGGATACACCGTTCCCGCTGTTATCTCCAAAAAAATGAGAATGGACCGCTTGCGTTTCTATTGCAGTGCACAGAATCTGCTGACCATCAAGAGCAAGAATTTTACCGGAGAAGATCCGGAGAACCCGAACTTTTCTTATCCGATCCCTGTGAATATCACGTTCGGACTTAACATCGGATTTTAACTTACTTCATCAATAAAACGAATGATCATGAAAAAGATAATATATATAGCAACAATCGGAATTACCTTGCTGACAACCAGTTGTGACGATTTTTTGGACCGTCAGGTTCCTCAGGGTATTGTGACCGGCGATCAGATCGCTTCTCCCGAATATGTAGATAATCTGGTGATTTCTGCCTACGCCATCTGGGCGACAGGTGATGATATCAACTCTTCCTTCTCTCTCTGGAATTATGATGTACGTTCCGACGATTGCTATAAAGGCGGTTCGGGAACAGAAGACGGCGGTGTGTTCAACGCACTGGAAATATCCAAAGGTATCAATACCACCGACTGGAATATCAATGATATATGGAAAAGACTGTATCAATGCATCACCCGTGCCAACACAGCTCTGCAATCACTCGACCAAATGGATGAAAAGACCTATCCGTTGAAGAACCAGCGCATTGCCGAAATGAGATTCCTGCGCGGACACGCTCACTTCATGTTGAAACAGCTGTTCAAGAAGATCGTTATTGTAAACGATGAAAACATGGAACCGGATGCTTACAATGAACTGTCGAATACCACTTATACCAATGACGAGCAATGGCAAAAGATAGCAGACGACTTCCAGTTTGCCTACGACAACCTGCCGGAAGTACAAATAGAAAAAGGACGCCCTGCACAGGCAGCCGCTGCTGCTTACCTTGCAAAGACTTACCTGTATAAAGCTTACCGCCAGGACGGAGCCGATAATGCCCTTACCGGAATCAACGAAGAAGACCTGAAACAGGTCGTGAAATACACCGATCCCCTGATCATGGCTAAAGGCGGTTACGGACTGGAAACGGACTATAGCATGAACTTCCTGCCGCAATATGAAAACGGTGCAGAGTCTGTATGGGCCATTCAGTATTCTATCAACGACGGTACTTACAACGGTAACCTGAATTGGGGAATGGGACTGACCACTCCGCAGATACTGGGCTGCTGCGACTTCCACAAGCCGAGCCAGAATCTGGTGAATGCTTTCAAAACCGATTCGCAGGGAAAGCCTTTGTTCAGTACCTACGACAATGAGAATTACGAAGTGGCTACAGACAATGTCGATCCCCGTCTGTTCCATACGGTGGGTATGCCGGGCTTTCCTTATAAGTACAACGAAGGTTACATCATCCAGAAGAATGATGACTGGAGCCGCAGCAAGGGACTTTATGGATATTATGTTTCTCTCAAAGAGAATGTAGATCCCGATTGTGACTGTCTGAAGAAAGGTTCTTATTGGGCCAGTTCTCTGAATCACATTGTGATCCGTTATGCAGATGTATTGCTGATGCGTGCCGAAGCACTGATTCAGTTGAACGACGGACGTATCACCGATGCCATCTCATTAATCAATGAGGTACGCAGCCGTGCTGCCGGAAGCACCATGCTGATCTTCAATTATAAAGAAGACTACGGAGTGAACTTCAAAGTGACTCCTTACGACCTGAAAGCTTACGCTCAGGACGAAGCCATGAAAATGCTGAAATGGGAACGCCGCGTAGAGTTCGGTATGGAAAGCTCACGTTTCTTTGACCTTGTAAGATGGGGAGAAGCCAAAGATGTCATCAATGCTTATTACGTGACGGAAGCATCCCGTTGCTCTATCTACAAGAATGCGGGCTTTACGGAAAATAAGAACGAATATCTTCCTGTTCCATTCGAACAGATCAGCGCAAGTAATGGAAATTATACACAGAATTTCGGTTGGTAACTAACCATCTTAAAACAAAGAATACAATGAAATCAATCATAAAACAACTTTATACTATCCTGTTGGTGACTGTGGCATGCCTTACAGTCACAGGATGTAGTGATGACTTCAAATCCGGCCTTCGTCTGGACGGAGATGTTTGGGTGAACTCTATCCGGCTGGATGAATACGCAGGAACTGTCGACTATCAGAATAAGGCAATCGTAGTAGGAGTGCCCTACGATTACGATATTACCCGCATGGTGGTCACAGAAATGAATCTTTCCGAAGGAGCCAAGGCTAGCATCGCTATCGGTGAGACAATCGACTTTTCTCTTCCCGTATCTTTGACGGTGAAGAATGGCGATGTACAAATGAGCTACACGATTACTGTGAAGAGAGATGAGGCGAAGATACTGACCTTCAAATTGAATGATACTTATGTAGGAAAGGTAGACCAGTTATCGAAAACCATTTCTGTAGTCGTTCCGCTGACAGTGGATATCACTCAGTTGAAAGGTACGTTTACCGTAACGGACGGAGCTACCGTGACTCCGGCATCCGGAAGTATTCAGGACTTTACGAACCCCGTCACTTACACGGCAACTTACCGTTCGGCAGTAACTCCTTATGTGGTAACGGTTACTCAGGGAAATGTGATTCCGACTGCCTTTGTCGGTACGGCTTCTTCCGTCAGCCTTCTGACGAGTCCCGAAGAGAAAGCCGCTGCCCAATGGATGATGGATAATGTATCGATGTCCGAATATATCTCATTCAAGGATGTAGTGGACGGAAAAGTGGATTTAGGTAAATATACCGCTATCTGGTGGCATTTCCACGCAGACAATGGTGACAATCCTCCTTTGCCGGATGACGCGAAAGCGGCAGCGGAGAAGTTTAAAGTCTACTATCAGAATGGTGGTAATCTGCTGCTGACCCGTTACGCTACTTTCTATATCGCCAATCTCGGCATCGCCAAAGACGAGCGTGTACCGAACAATAGCTGGGGAGGAAACGAAGACTCGCCCGAAATCACCTCTGCTCCGTGGAGCTTCCTGATTACTGGTAGCGAATCACATCCGTTATTCCAGGATTTAAGATGGAAAGATGGAGACAAGTCGACAGTCTATACCTGTGATGCCGGCTATGCGATCACCAATAGCACAGCGCAGTGGCATATCGGGACAGACTGGGGAGGTTATGACGACCTGAACGCATGGCGTAACCTGACAGGAGGAATCGATTTGGCACATGGAGGCGACGGGGCGGTAGTCATTGCCGAATTTGAACCGCGTTCCAATAGCGGACGTACGCTCTGTATCGGTTCCGGCTGCTATGACTGGTACGGCAAGGGAGTAGACGCTTCTGCCGACTACTATCACTACAACGTAGAGCAAATGACTCTCAATGCAATCAACTACTTGTGTAAATAAAAAGAATAAGCAACAATGATGAAAAATATGATCTTACCTATAGCATTTACCGCACTGATAGCTTCGATGACTGCTTGCAGTGACGAGACTGACCCCATCTTGACTCAGAAAGACTGGGACGGTACAGCCACATACTTCCAATCGAGTGATGAGCATGGCTTCTCGATGTACTATAAGCCACAGGTCGGCTTTGTAGGTGACCCGATGCCATTCTATGATCCGGTTGCCAAGGACTTTAAAGTGATGTACCTGCAAGATTACCGTCCGAACCCCGAAGCTACGTACCATCCCATTTTCGGGGTGGCTACCAAAGACGGTGCTACTTACGAATCTCTCGGCGAACTGATTTCCTGCGGAGGGCGTGACGAACAGGATGCTGCCATCGGCACAGGAGGAACGATCTATAACCCTGCCGACAAACTGTATTATACCTTCTACACCGGTAATAAGTTCAAGCCTTCTTCCGACCAGAATGCTCAGGTAGTGATGGTAGCTACTTCTCCCGATTTCAAGACATGGACCAAGAACCGCACCTTCTACCTGAAAGGAGATACGTATGGTTATGACAAGAATGACTTCCGTGACCCGTTCCTGTTCCAGACCGAAGACGGTGTGTATCACATGCTGATCGCTACCCGCAAGAACGGAAAAGGGCATATCGCCGAATTTACCTCTGCCGACCTGAAAGAGTGGGAATCTGCCGGAACCTTTATGACCATGATGTGGGATCGTTTCTACGAATGTCCGGATGTATTCAAGATGGGGGACTGGTGGTATCTGATTTATTCGGAACAGGCTTCCTTCATGCGTAAAGTACAATATTTCAAAGGCAGAACGCTGGAAGATTTGAAAGCAACTACCGCCAATGATGCCGGAATATGGCCGGACAATCGTGAAGGAATGCTGGACAGCCGCGCATTCTATGCCGGAAAGACCGCTTCCGACGGAACAAACCGCTACATTTGGGGTTGGTGTCCCACACGTGCCGGAAATGATAATGGAAATGTTGGTGATGTAGAACCCGAATGGGCAGGCAATCTGGTAGCACAACGTCTGATTCAACACGAAGACGGTACTTTAACCCTCGGAGTACCCGATGCAATCGACCGTAAATACACTTCCGCACAAGAAGTGAAAGTAATGGCAAAAGATGGTAACGTGATCGAAAGCGGTAAAACCTATACTTTGGGCGAAGGTGCCTCCGTCATCTTCAACCGTCTGAAAGTACATAACAAGATTTCTTTCACCGTAAAGACCGCTTCGAATACGGACCGTTTCGGAATCTCTTTTGTACGTGGAACGGATTCCGCTTCCTGGTATAGTATCCATGTCAATGCCGATGAAGGCAAAGCGAATTTTGAGAAAGACGGTGACGATGCCAAATACTTATTCGATAATAAATTCAATATTCCGGCAGATAATGAATATCGTGTGACGATTTACAGTGACCAGTCCGTCTGCGTGACTTATATCAACGACCAGTTATCTTTCACCAACCGTATCTACCAAATGCAGAAGAACCCGTGGTCACTCTGCTGTTATAAAGGTGAAATAACTGTATCAGACGTTCAGGTAAGCACTTATTGATGAAAACTACACCGGCAAGTAACATCTTTTACAGCGTTTGAAACAAAAGTGATAGGCGCTAACCTTGGAAGCGCCTATCTTTGCACTGTAACAACTATCAAAAGTATAACAACCTTAATACCATAGAACATGAATGTATTTTTGCCTGTCAAACAACTTCAGACCTTTCTGATTTGTTTTATTCTCATGACTATTTCTGTTTCAACCCGAGCGGCGGATTCTCCTTTGCTGATTAAGAATCTGGGAGAAGGTCATTGCCTTGTACGTGTCAATACTTCCCAGAAGTACCTGCTTCTGCCCGTAGAGGATGCGTCTCCCGATGTACGTATCAGCATGATCGTTAATAATAAAGAGGTGAAAAACTTCGACGTGCGTCTCGCCATACATAAAGTAGATTACTTTGTTCCGGTAGACCTTTCCGACTTTTCCGGCAAAACGGTCTCTTTCAAGTTCAAGATGAACTCCAACGATCCGATCCGTGTCAATCTTTCGCCGGATAATACCGCTTGCTGCAAGGAAATGAAACTCTCCGACACCTTCGATACGACCAACCGTGAAAAGTTTCGTCCGACCTATCACTTCTCTCCCCTTTACGGATGGATGAACGACCCGAACGGAATGGTCTATAAAGACGGTGAATACCATCTTTTTTACCAGTACAACCCTTATGGCTCCAAATGGGGAAACATGAACTGGGGACACGCTATCAGCAAAGACCTCGTAAACTGGGAACACCGCACCGTTGCGATAGCACCGGATGCGCTCGGTACTATCTTCAGCGGCTCTGCCGTGGTAGATCATAACAATACAGCCGGCTTCGGAGCAGGCGCAATCATCGCCATTTATACACAAAACAGCGACCGTCAGGTACAAAGCATCGCTTATAGCACTGACAACGGACGCACTTTCACCAAATACGAAAACAACCCCGTACTTGTATCCGAAGCTCGTGACTTCCGCGACCCGAAAGTTTTTTGGTACGAAGCAACAAAACGCTGGATCATGGTGCTCGCAGTGGGACAGGAAATGCAGATTTTCTCTTCTCCCAATCTGAAAGACTGGGCATTTGAAAGCAGCTTCGGCGAAGGATACGGTGCTCACGGCAACGTATGGGAATGCCCCGATTTATTCGAACTTCCGGTAGAGGGCACCAACGAAAAGAAATGGGTATTGCTTTGCAGCCTTGGTGACGGTCCTTTCGGTGACTCCGCTACTCAATACTTTATCGGTAGCTTCGACGGCAAGAAATTTAGTTGTGACAATCAGCCGAATGTCACAAAATGGATGGACTGGGGAAAAGACCATTATGCTACAGTTACTTGGAGCGATGCCCCCGCCGTATCGCTATTGCATGGATGAGCAACTGGCAATATGCAAATGACGTGCCAACTTCTCAATACCGTAGTCCGAACTCCATCCCTCGTGATTTGAGTCTCTTTGCCATCGACGGTGGGATTTATCTTCAATCCGCTCCTTCTCCCGAATTACTGAAACTGCGTGGTGTTTCCAAAAAGCGCTCATTCAAGGTTAACGGAACACGTATCGTGAAAGATTTGATTCCGAACAATGAAGGTGCTTACGAAATAGAACTGTCCCTCAAGAATCAGCAGGCAGAAATCATCGGTTTCCGTCTCTACAATGACAAGGGCGAAGAAGTAGACATGCAGTACGACATGAAAGAGAAGAAATTCTCGATGGACCGTCGCAAGAGTGGCGAGGTAAATTTCAACGAAAACTTCCCGATGCTGACTTGGACTGCGATTGAAGGGGATAAGGATGAAATGAAACTCCGCCTGTTTGTAGACAGATCAAGTGTAGAGGCTTTCGGTGACGGTGGACGCTTCGCTATGACCAATCAGGTATTCCCTTCGGAACCTTACAATCATATCAGCTTCTACAGCAAAGGCGGTGCCTATAAAGTAGATTCATTCGTGGTTTACAAACTGAAGAAATAAAAAACGACTTTCTTCTCCCTGCGCTCTTTTTAATTCACGCTAACATACCTTTATCCTTGCGTTAACATGCCTTTATGTTCTCCTTATGTATGGGAGATAGATAGCGTTTCACCTACGTGATACGATCTGTTCATTACTGTGATAAGGCCTTATCACCCTTGTGATACGGTCTGTTCACAGCCGTGATAAGCAAAGAAAATAGGAGGCTAAAAGAAAAAGGATCAATAGGAAAGGAAAATAATTACTGTGCTAATATACGAAATTATAATAGATAAAACAATGGAAAATACTAAAAACGCTTCTCTCTCCAAGCTAGTCCCGGTGATGCTTTGTTTCTTCGCCATGGGATTCGTTGATCTGGTGGGCATTGCCTCCAATTATGTAAAAGCAGACCTGGGTCTGACAGACTCACAAGCAAACATCTTCCCTTCATTGGTGTTCTTCTGGTTTCTGATTTTCTCCGTACCGACAGGTATGCTGATGAGCCGTATCGGTCAGAAGAAAACCGTGTTGCTCAGTTTGATCGTGACTTTTGCTTCTTTACTGTTGCCTGTCTTCGGGGACAGTTACGCACTGATGCTGATTTCTTTTTCCCTGTTAGGTATTGGAAACGCACTGATGCAGACTTCACTGAACCCGCTTCTTTCCAACATCGTTCGTGGTGACCGTCTGGCAAGCAGCCTCACCTTCGGACAATTCGTGAAAGCGATCGCTTCTTTCCTAGCACCGTACATTGCCATGTGGGGGGCAACGCAGGCGATTCCTTCTTTCGATCTGGGATGGCGTGTATTATTCCCTATTTATATGGTAATAGCCATCCTTGCCATTCTGTTGCTCAACGCGACACAGATTGAAGAAGAGAAGGAAGAAGGCAAACCTTCCACTTTTGGACAGTGCCTGGCATTGCTCGGCAAACCGTTTATCCTGCTTTGCTTTATCGGAATCATGTGTCACGTAGGTATCGACGTCGGTACAAACACTACTGCACCTAAGATTCTGATGGAACGCATCGGCATGACACTGGATGTTGCTTCTTTTGCACCCAGCCTCTATTTTATCTTCCGTACGGCAGGCTGTTTTCTGGGATCATTCATCCTGCGTCAGATGTCTCCGAAATCTTTCTTCGGTATCAGTGTTGTTATGATGCTGGCTGCTATGGTAGGGTTGTTCATCTTCCATGATAAGGCGGTGATTTACACTTGTATCGCTCTGATCGGTTTTGGTAACTCGAATGTGTTCTCTGTTATTTTCTCGCAGGCATTGCTTTATCTGCCGGGAAAGAAAAACGAAGTTTCCGGTCTGATGATTATGGGACTCTTCGGAGGAACCGTTTTCCCGTTGGCTATGGGAGTTGCTTCGGATACTTCTATGGGGCAGAATGGTGCGATTGCTGTGATGACAGTCGGTGTACTTTACTTGCTGTTCTATACCTTCCGTATCAAAAAATAATTTTATATTTGGAAAACAATTAAATCTGTAGATCATGAATAATATAATTGTAGGAATGGGCGAAGCATTATGGGATGTATTGCCCGAAGGAAAGAAGATAGGCGGTGCTCCGGCTAATTTCGCTTATCATGTTTCACAGTTTGGTTTCGACAGCCGTGTAGTAAGTGCGGTGGGCAATGACGAACTGGGAGATGAAATCATGGAAGTATTCAAAGAAAAGCAACTCAAAAATCAGATTGAGCGGGTGGATTATCCTACCGGTACGGTGCAGGTGACACTGGATGACGAAGGGGTGCCTTGCTACGAAATCAAAGAAGGAGTGGCATGGGATAACATTCCTTTCACGGACGAACTGAAGCGGCTGGCTTTGAATACGCGCGCCGTTTGTTTCGGTTCGTTGGCTCAACGCAATGAAGTGAGCCGTGCTACAATTAACCGATTCCTCGATACAATGCCCGATATAGACGGACAGCTGAAGATATTCGACATCAACCTCCGTCAGGACTTCTACACGAAAGAAGTATTGCGCGAGTCTTTCAAACGCTGCAACATTCTGAAGATAAACGATGAAGAACTGGTGACAATCAGCCGTATGTTCGGTTATCCGGGCATCGACTTACAGGATAAGTGCTGGATTCTGTTGGCCAAGTACAATCTGAAAATGTTGATTCTTACTTGCGGTATCAATGGTAGTTATGTGTTTACTCCGGGAGTCGTTTCTTTTCAGGAAACGCCGAAGGTTCCGGTAGCCGATACGGTAGGAGCGGGGGATTCCTTTACTGCCGCTTTCTGTGCTTCCATTCTGAATGGCAAGTCTGTTCCCGAAGCTCATAAGCTGGCTGTCGAAGTTTCCGCTTATGTTTGTACGCAGAGCGGTGCAATGCCCGAACTTCCGGTTATTCTGAAAGACAGATTGTTGTAGAATCTCTTTAAATTCAAAAAGAAGGTGTGTCAAAAGCAACTAAACTCTCCTCCTTCCTGAAGGAGGGGAATTTAGTTGCTTTTGACACATCTTCTTTTCTGTTTCTTATTTCAGTAAATATCCCCCTTCCCTGTGTTTTGATTTACTACTTAATCTGTTAATTATTAGAATGATAATAACAGATGTTCTTTTCTCTAATTGTCCCCCTCTTTCTTTCCTTGTTTTATAAGCCGATTGCCTATCTTTGCGGCAGGTCTTTAAATAATAAATTAAAAAGAGAAAACTACTTTATGAAACACATTTCAAACTTCCTCAGATCAAAAAGCTGGAACGTATTTTTGTTTTTATATCTTGCTCTTCCTTTGTTTGCGCAAAAGGAATATAAGATCGATCAGGTATCCGTTGTCAATGTAGGCGATGGCAGACTGTTGTTTCGGGAACTGAAAACGGAAAAAGCATTGAATGGCGAACATCGCATCATAGATGGTTATCATTCCGCCTATGTGCTGGCATCTTTTAAAGATGGTTTTTATGATGGCGGATACAAAGAATATGTGGACAATATATTAATAACGGAAGGAAGTTATAAAGAAGGGCGGAAGGATGGCCTCTTCAAGATTAACTCCAAGTTTGACGGTAAGCTGAAAGAAGAAAAGTCCTATAAGGAAGGTAAGCTGGACGGTACGAGCAAAAGTTACTTTACTACCGGAAAAGTGGAAAGTGAAAGAAACTTCCGGATGGGGAAAGAGCACGGGAAGCAACTGTCGTACGAATCTGACGGTACTTTGCGGAAAGAGCATAATTACAAGGACGGGAAGCAGGTAGGCAAACAGTATACTTTTCTGAAAGGTACATATGATTTGTATGAGACCGTTTATTTCAATGAAGAAGGTTTGCAGGACGGTGAATATTCGTCCGTGTTTACGTTTGGCTCGCCACGTATACTGGGTAGTTATAAGAATGGAAAGAAGAATGGTCGGTGGACTACTTTTGCTGAAAGCGGAGATACGCTGATGATTGAAACCTATCTGGATGGAAAAGAAGATGGACTCCATGTCTCATTTGCCAACGGAAGTGGGGTAAGGCAGAAAGAATATTATATGAAGAACGATCGTAAAGACGGTTTATACCGTGAATATAATCTGGAAAATGGTGAATTGAGATATGAAGCTACCTATCAGGCCGGCAGATTGCATGGCAAGGAACGACGGCTGATAGTGAGCAACCGCTTTGATTATTGGGAAACTTCTACCTATGTGAACGGAAGGCAGAACGGACCGTTCGAAGCTCGTTATGTAAAGAATGACCAGCTTCGTGAATGTGGGGAATATAAGAATGGTCGCCGTGTAGGACGATGGAAACGCTACACTATTGATGGTAAACTGGAAAAGGAATGGGATGAAAACTAACCGGTAGATGAAAGGTCAGAGCATAAAAAAAGGAGCAACGCCTTGCTCCAACCTTTGTTAACCTTAAATCTAATACTATGAAAAACACAGTGCAAAGATACGGACTTCTGTGAAATCTGCAAATTATCCAAGTAAAACGCTATGTTTTATAACATTGATTAAGTGTTTGTTTTACGCTTTATACTTTTGTTAATACTTTCCGATGGTCTGAAAGAGGACTGCTTTCCTTCTTTTTAGAATAATAAATAGCTGAAGTTAGAGAACTTTACAGTATTATTTCTTATTTTTGTTCTTAATTGGATTACAGAAAGAACTACGAAATGATGAGATGGATGAAGACGATGAGATATCTGAAGTGGATGCTGGTGCTGTTTTGTTTAATCGGGATGACGGCTTGCCGGCAGGATACACCCCGTTTTCGTATTGGGGTGGCTCAATGCAGCGATGATTCATGGCGACATAAGATGAATGATGAGATTCTTCGGGAAGCAATGTTTTATAATGGCGTTTCGGTGGAAATCCGTTCGGCAGGAGATGATAACAGTAAGCAGGCGGAAGATGTCCATTATTTTATGGACGAAGGAGTCGATCTGCTGATTATTTCCGCTAACGAAGCTGCTCCTATGACTCCGATTGTAGAAGAAGCTTATCAGAAAGGCATCCCCGTTATTCTTGTAGACCGGAAGATTCTTTCGGATAAATATACTGCCTATATCGGAGCCGATAATTATGAAATCGGTCGTTCGGTAGGAAACTATATTGCCTCCAGTCTGAAAGGGAAGGGAAATATAGTAGAACTGACAGGATTGAGCGGTTCGACTCCTGCAATGGAACGGCATCAGGGATTTATGGCTGCCATCAGTAAATTCCCGGATATAAAGCTGATTGATAAAGCGGATGCTGCGTGGGAACGTGGTCCGGCAGAGATAGAAATGGATAGTATGCTTCGGAGGCATCCTAAGATTGATGCTGTGTATGCCCATAATGACCGTATCGCTCCGGGTGCCTATCAGGCAGCAAAGATGGCAGGGCGGGAGAAGGAAATGATTTTTGTCGGCATAGATGCCTTGCCGGGTAAGGGAAACGGACTGGAACTGGTTTTGGACAGTGTGCTGGATGCCACCTTTATCTATCCGACCAATGGCGATAAGGTACTGCAACTGGCTATGGACATTCTGGAGAAGAAACCCTATCCCAAAGAAACGGTGATGAATACCGCTGTTGTGGACCGTACCAACGCACACGTCATGCAGTTGCAGACTACACACATCTCCGAACTCGATAAAAAGATTGAAACGCTCAACGGACGTATCGGTGGATACCTCTCTCAGGTAGCTACACAACAGGTTGTTTTATACGGCAGTCTGATTATCCTTTTATTGGTAGCCGGTTTATTATTGGTCGTTTATAAATCACTCCGCTCTAAGAATCGCTTGAATAAAGAGCTTTTTAAGCAGAAGCAGCAATTGGAAGAGCAGCGTGACAAACTGGAAGAACAGCGTGACCAATTGATACAGCTCTCTCATCAACTGGAAGAAGCTACCCATGCCAAGCTGGTCTTTTTCACCAATATTTCTCACGACTTCCGTACTCCGTTGACATTGGTTGCCGACCCGGTAGAACATTTGTTGGCGGACAAGACACTGAGCGGAGATCAGCACCGGATGCTCATGCTGATTCAGCGGAATGTGAACATTCTTCTGCGTCTGGTCAATCAGATTCTGGATTTCCGTAAATATGAAAACGGCAAGATGGAATATACTCCGGTTACGGTGGATGTCCTTTCTTCTTTCGAAGGATGGAATGAGTCCTTTCAGGCGGCAGCCCGTAAGAAGCATATCCATTTTTCTTTTGATAGTATGCCGGATACGGATTATCATACACTGGCAGACATGGAGAAGCTGGAACGTATTTATTTCAATCTCCTGTCCAATGCCTTTAAGTTTACACCGGAAAACGGGAAAATAGCCATCCGTCTGTCTTCCCTTAGTAAAGAGGACAAGCGATGGATACGTTTCACGGTGGCAAATACCGGTTCCATGATTTCTGCCGAACATATCCGCAATGTATTCGACCGTTTCTATAAGATTGATATGCACCATACCGGTTCGGGAATCGGACTGGCATTGGTAAAAGCCTTCGTAGAAATGCACGGTGGTATGATCTCCGTAGAGAGCGATGAGAAACAGGGCACGGTCTTTACCGTTGAACTGCCTGTACAGTCTTGTGAGGCTGTTGCTGCCGAACCGGATACCACCCTTGTTTCTGCGGATTCCCGTACAACAGATGTTCTATTGGCAGAAGAGGAAGAACTGGAAAAAGGATATGACTCTTCCAAACCGTCCGTACTGATTATTGATGATAATGAGGATATCCGTTCGTATGTCCATACGCTGTTGCATACAGACTATACGGTGATTGAAGCGGCAGACGGCTCCGAAGGAATCCGTAAGGCTATGAAGTATGTTCCGGACCTGATCATTTCTGATGTGATGATGCCGGGCATTGATGGCATTGAATGTTGCCGCCGGCTGAAAAGTGAGTTACAGACCTGTCATATTCCGGTTATTCTGCTGACAGCGTGTTCACTGGACGAACAGCGTATTCAGGGATATGACGGTGGTGCGGATTCTTATATTTCAAAGCCGTTCAGTTCACAGCTGTTGCTGGCACGTGTCCGCAATCTGATCGATTCTCACCGTCGTCTGAAACAGTTCTTTGGTGACGGGCAGACATTGGCAAAAGAAGATGTCTGCGATATGGACAAGGATTTTGTAGAAAGATTCAAGTCATTGATTGAAGAGAAAATGGGAGACTCCGGTTTGAATGTGGAGGACTTGGGCAAAGACATGGGACTAAGCCGTGTGCAGCTTTATCGCAAGATTAAATCATTGACTAACTACTCTCCGAATGAATTGCTCCGTATCGCCCGTTTGAAGAAGGCAGCTTCTTTGCTTGCTTCTTCGGACATGACCGTAGCGGAGATTGGTTATGAAGTCGGTTTCAGTTCACCTTCTTATTTCGCCAAGTGCTATAAAGAGCAGTTTGGAGAGAGCCCGACAGATTTCCTGAAAAGGAAAGGATGATTTCATTGATATCGTAAAGAGGGATATATGAAAGATTATAAAGTAGATAAAGAGAGCTTTTCCGAATCCTTTCGGAAGGAAGTGTACGAAGTCGTATCCCAGATACCTGTGGGAAAAGTATCTACTTATGGAGGTATTGCTTTGCTGTTGGGGGCACCCCAATGCTCGCGGATGGTGGGACGTGCATTGAAAGAAGTGCCGGATGAATTATCCATTCCCTGCCATAGAGTTGTAAATTCCACCGGAAGGCTGGTGCCCGGTTGGGTGGAACAAAAACAACTCTTGCTGGCAGAAGAAGTTTCTTTCAAAGCTAACGGATGCGTTAATCTGAAAGAACATTTGTGGCACGTGGATGAATGAAGGATGCAAGGAAGGTAAGCCATATCATCCGTATCCATACAATAAAGAAAACCCATACATGAAGCCATAAGGTCCTGGTAATGAAATCTCTGATGGGTACAGGGACGAATATGTCGATAGGAACGATACATAACAGCACAAAACAGCACCAAAATAGAATCTTGTCTGTTGCGGTACGTGTTGGTCTGCTCCAATACCAGAGCATGAAACCTGCCAATGCGATAATATAGGTATGCTTCTCGGCGGAGTCACTCAGTAATACTACCCAGCCCATGAGAATGCCCAAAGCCTGGGCACGGAAGGCAAAAGACGACCATTTGCGGAAATTCCCCAAAAAGAGCAGAGTCAGCAAGCCGAGCATTCCTATCTGAAGTGCACGGAAGTGTGGCAATGTCCATGCTGCAATGGGGCGGGCATAGAAAAATGAATCATAAGCTCCGGCGGACTGATGAACAGCAAGACTATGGCACCATTCTTCATAATAGGGGAGCAAATCTGCAGGAGCTATTTTTATTAACGGTAATGCAAGCAATACAATGCCCATTGTTACGGCATAGCCAAAGTTACGCCATACGTGAGGATAGCACAGCAACAATGCCAGTTCGAAAATTCCATATACTTTGGTACATCCCGAAATCATGATTAACAGAACAGCCAGAAATCCACGGTCTTTTTCCAATAACGTATAGGCGAATAAGAATAAATAGGCTACCGTTATGTTATACTGAAATGAAAGTAAACTTTGTCCTAAAATCAGTAACAGAAAAAGGAACATACGGCATTTCTGCTGCTGGGTGAATTGTTGGGGCAGCGTGAAGATCGCCATAAAGAACAGCGAATAATTGAATAGATTCCACGCGAAAGGTCCCAGCCATGCAGGCAGATACGCAAACGGAGCGAACAATACCGTGAAAACTGGAGAATAAAGGAAGTAGCGTCCGTGAGCTTCTACAAATTCAGTTGTGTATGGGCTGATGCCTTGCCAGAAGAATTGAGTAGCGTCCGAGAAGACCATAAAGTTTTGATGCCGTCCTCGTATAAATTCGAGCAGAGTCACTATAAAAGCGAGCAGGAAACCTATCATGTAGAGATTCCGCCGGCTATAGAAAAACGGCATTTTGGGGTTCTTTTTACTAAGGAACTGTACTTGGCTTTTGTCGTCTAGTGTGGCAGTACCTGTTTGTTTTTCTTTTGTTGTGTAATGACAATTATCCTTCCCCAGGAAAATTGTAATAGCCCTGTTGAACATATAAATCTAGTTTAGTTATTGACGCCAAATATACGGTGTTTAAGTGAAATATTCAAACTTATTTTATATTTATCTGCCGGTTTGTTCTATTTTGCTGAGTGATAGGGGAATATTACCCGGAAACTTTCCATATCATTACAAATAAAGCCCTCTGTATGCCCCGGATTTTGAATATAATTTGTATGTTTAATCCGTTTTTTGTATCTTTGTGCCAGCAAGATACTGGAACAGGCTGTTTTTATACATAAAAATGCTATTTTTTGCTATTCGTTGAAAGGATTATCTTATCAAATTCTATTCCTTTTTTAATTACTCAGTCTGTCAATAATCATTTTATTAATTATTTCGGGATTCATTGTTATTTGTCCCTTATTTAAATCAGAACTTTATACGATATAAAGAAAGATTCCTGTTATCGTTTGTTCTTGT
>OGQX01001033.1_pt1 | contig 27516 bp, 21 predicted proteins | sample 1553291 | NCBI WGS metagenome assembly OGQX01 (sample SAMEA2580030, study PRJEB22360) | human gut metagenome | biome: human gut; feature: human-associated habitat; material: faeces | place: Denmark | collected 2008/2010
TTCTTTTTTGCTACAATCTTCTATCTATCACTCCATTTTTCGGAAGAACCACAAAGTAGACAGATGGCACAGACTGGGTGCTGATGTTGAAGACAGAAAGACATAAAGGACATATTCTTTCTGTATTGCTATTCAGACAGAAAGACATAAAGGACATATTCTTTCTATATTGCTATTCAGACAGAAAGACATAAAGGACATATTTTTCTGTATTGCTATTCAGACAGAAAGACAATAAAGGCATCACGGTAAATGAGATATTAGCAGAAAAATGTCTCAAATAGCAAGGTTTACGAGACGTTTATCGTACTAATAGAAGAATTTTAAGTTGATATACTGACAATAAAGTTTTTGATACGTGTTGAAAAGTAAGCAATTACCAAAATGCATAATTTTGCAAGCAATACAAATCAACTTCTTAATACCGTTTTTATTCAATCTTTTTTATGAAACACTTTCTATTATCCCTGACCATGGCAGTGATGCCGATGGGAGCGTTTGCCCAGTTTGGCGTGGTGGCACCACTCCACGTCAGTGGCAAGCAATTGGTCGACCAAGGAGGACACGCCGTTGTGCTCCATGGAGTGATGGACACCCCTAATCCCTATTTCAATCGTTATCGATGGGGATCAGCCTGCAACGACGGCACAGTGGCTTCGTGTATCAACTACTTCGACAAGGTCTTTGGGGCCATTCAAAACCCTGCCAAGGGTACGTATTGCAACATCTTCCGACTGCATCTCGACCCTTGCTGGACCAACAATGGACACGCAAGCGGAGAAGCTGACATCTCGAAGTTCAGTGCCGACCGCCTGCGCAAGTACTTGCAGACGCTTTACTGGCCCATTGCTCAGAAGGCGTTGAACCACGGACTCTACGTTGTCGTGCGTCCGCCGGGGGTATGCCCGAAGGATCTCAAGGTGGGCGATGCCTATCAGCAATACCTCAAGACGGTATGGAGTATCGTGTCAAGCAATGCCAACTTCAAAAACAACTCGGGAACGGTGTCGCTGGAACTGGCCAACGAGCCGGTGCATGTCTATAATCAATATGGTCAAGCTTCATCATCTGCCCTGCACGACTATTTCCAGCCGATCGTCAACATCATCCGACAGAACGGATTCAAGGGCGTGATATGGATTCCCGGTACCGGCTATCAAAGCCAGTATCAAGACTATGCTTCACATCCCATCACCGACAGCAACTTTGGCTACGCTGTTCACGTCTATCCGGGATGGTATGGAGCCAGCGATAAGAGCTACGACCACAACACCTTCATCCGCAACTTCCAAAAGCAGGTGCCTGTGGTCACTTCCAAGCCAATCCTCGTCTCAGAGATAGACTGGAGTCCGGAGAAAGCAGGAGCAGGAAAATATAATGAGTTCGGACAGTGGGTGGCCAGCAACTATGGCACCTGGGGCACCGCGTCGACCAGCAAATGGGGAAATGCTTGGAAGGCTGTGATGGATCACTTCGGCAATATCAGCATGACGCTGAGCTCCAATGAGGACTATGTCGACATCGACGCTTTCTTGAAGGATGGTACCATCAAGGCTAACTTCAACGAAAACGTAGAGTGCTGTGCCAAGGCATGCTTCTACTGGTATTATGAGTATTCCAAGAAGAACTATGCCCATAAGAGCGAGTCTTCCTCTTCGTCGTCATCGGCAGGCAACACCTCAAGTTCTTCCTCTACTACTACCGGCGACAATCTTGTCAAGGGCTGGGGCTACGTCAATGATGTCATCCCCGCCGGATGGACAGCCGTAGACAACGGAAGCCAACGGCAAGTGGGCAGTCAGAGCCGTGGCCCGAGAGTGATGCAGTTCTATCAGGGTGGTGACATGACCACAGCCTTCTATGTGCGTGAGATCAGCCCGGACAAAGCCGGATACATAGAATATGGTGGGCATAGCGGATACACGCTTCCACTGGTCTGTGGCGAGTATCAGCTCAGTTGCAACATAGCAGCATGGAAAGGCAGTCCGTATGTAAAGGTGGAGGTGTTTGATCCTACCAACACTGTGGTGGCCTCAACTATCGTCAAAGCCAACGGCTGCGTCAATGGCACCAAGAGTACAGCCATCAAGGGCAGCACCCGAGTCAACCTTTCGTTCTATTCCATGATCAAAGGCAACTACAAACTGCGCTTCACGCCGGTTGCCGATGCAAAAGGCAATGGTGGTAATTGGGAAGAAGCGCTCGTCGGCAATGTAGGACTCTACTATAAGGAAAACCCACTGGCCTTCCAAAATGCCAACACTGTACCGGAGGGCTGGAATATTCTTGACGCGGGGCAAAAGGTCAATGCTGGCTCTGCTTCAGCAGGCCCCCGCATCTTCCAGTTCAGCCAGGGCGGTTATCTGCCGACCGGACTCTACATCCGTCAGAGCGATGCCTCCAAGACTGCTTATGCCGAGGTGGGCACGGTCAACGGCTACGGACTTTCACTCAAAAAGGGAAGCTACAACCTCAGCTATTACGCCATCGGATGGGCAGGAAATCCCTATGTGAAGTGCGAGGTGTTTGACGAGAACAATAATTGCCTGGGTTCGCAAATCATACGATGCAACAACAATGTCGGCAAGAGCCTGAACACGAACACCTATGGTGCCAGCTATGGAGTCGTCAACTTCTATGCTAACCACACTGGTTACTATCATTTCCGCTGGACACCCGTGGCAGATGCTTATGGAAACAGTGGTTCTTGGCTGGAGGTGGTTTTCGGACATATCAAGATACAGCAGGGCTCGGCGAGTGCCAAGAGCATGACCGTTGGCTTCAATGACGGCACGACAACTGCCATCAATAACGCTGTTGAGAGTGGAGAAAAGCAGGATGTCTGGTACAATCTGCAAGGCCAGCGGGTGGCTAAGCCTTCACGTGGTATATACATTCACAACGGGAAGAAAGTCATCTGCCGCTGATAAAGGACATACAGACTTTTAGTCGCATAAAAAAGAAAAGCCCCGACACTGAGCCGTGCCGGGGATTTTTCTTGCTAATAAAGATATATAATAAACTCTTGTTGAAAATATCCGCCCCATATATTTGCCTAATCAACAAAAGTTTATTATCTTTGCGATGTGATTAAAAAGAAAGGGAGTAATGAAGAAGATACGAAAATCTAAGGAACTTAAGGAAAAAGAAGATGACCTGCTGTTCTATTTAGAGTATTGAAAAAAGTTCCCCAATCACTTTCAGAAGATAGCTCAAAAGGAAATCGACGAACTTGAAGACAAGATTAAAAACGATAAAGGAGAGTCTCCTGCAAAGGAGGCAAACCTTCTAAATAAATAGAATGAAGATGAAAGAACAAATAAAACTGCTCGCAGAAAGAAACCGGATGGCGAAAACTAAAGAGGAGAAAGAAGCTGTAGCCAAAGAGATGGAAACTTTGAAGAATCAGGATCCCAAGGCATTCACAGAGGCTCTTGAAAGTCTTATCCATACAACGGCAAAGGAAGTAGACGATCTCACCATCGCAGAGAAGATGGGAGAGGTGACCAAAATGATCTCAATGGCATACATTGCCAAAACCTATTTTGGCAAGTCACGTTCATGGCTTGCCCACAAGATTAACGGCAATATAGTGAATGGCAAGACAGCCACATTCACTGATGAAGAGCGTGGCACGTTCAAGCATGCCCTTGCTGACATGTCGCAGAAATTAGGCTCATTGGGCGTTTCACTTTAGCCCTTTCTTTAATCACACCAAGCCCCGACACAGAGCCGTGCCGGGGCTTTTCTTATGCTTTTACTTATTACATAACTCCCTGCATCCCCTCCGGTTGTGATTAGGAAAGAATTGATTACCTTTGCAGAGACATCAACAGCTAAGAAAAAGCCGTCCACGCATCTCGCGCAGACGGCTCCAAGAGTTCATTTTATTATGAAATAGCCGAGTCAGAAAGACGCGGCTTGTAAATCTTTCTTTATTTTGCTGAAGCATTCCGAGAGTCTTTCATACGTCTTCTCGCCGGCTTTCTTGCATCCGCTGCTATACTGACGGAGCAAAGATGGATTTATTCCCGCGCGGCGTGCCACTTCGTTCACATTGAAATAAGCGAAGTAATTAAAGAAAGACTGTAAGTCATACTTGTACTCCAGTGTTAAGTCTCCTTTTATATCACCAGCTTCCCTAGCTTCATCGAGACACGATGCTAAATCCTTTTTTGCTTCGTCCACCGTCGATCCGCAGCCATTGAAGCCGCCATCGCCAATCTCGGTACTGCACCAATAGTTGCCATCGGCACCTTTTTCTACTGTTACGATTGCTTTTGTCATATCCTTATGCTTTATACTTTCTTATAAAAAGAGTCCATATCCATCAAGAAAGAAGAGAAATCGGTCAAGGGACAAGCCCTTGACCTTTTTCTTTAGGCATTCAACTTTTTAAGTATCTTGTGTGCCGTTCCCGTAGCAATTTCCGTGCTGTGGCGCGGCACCCATTCAAACTTTCCAGTCTTGGGATTAACCCATTTGTTATGCCTTGAACCGTTTCGAGACAGGACGCATCCCGCGTCTTTCAGTCTCTTTTCTAATTCACTTCTTTTCATAATTTCAATGAACTCTTTGTCTTATTGACACTGCAAAGGTAGCTAAAAAGTTATAAACCGCCAAATGCTTATATAACTTTTTTGCTACCTATTGGAGATTTAACATTTCACCAATGCCAAAGGCCGGCTTTCTCACGAAAACCGGCCTTCCTGTTACTCAAATCACTTGCTTAATCTAATTTGACGTTATGAACTTCACTAAATCGAGGAAAGGATATTCCTATGTATTTTAATTTTATCCTATTGAGGGCACTGATAAAGTTGTGATTAGCAAAAAATTGATTACCTTTGCAGAGACAGCAACAGCCTTACAGTTGTTTATACTTAACTTTCTCAAGTGAATAATTAGAGACATATAAGTACATAAAAATATCGAAAGGCTTCCGTTGGTCTCGGGAAATCAGTATCTTAGTATTTTATGAAGGTCAGTTCGATGAATTCTTCCGTGCTGATGATTATTCTTCGAAAATGATAAGAGTCCGGAGATGCTGTGGTGGTGGTTTCTAACGTTTCCGTCCGCTACCAAACAAATCAGAATGGGAACCCAGTCGGAGAAGTTCTATTATATCCCCTTCTATCCATATGAGTAAAATATCACTTTGTACATGGCATTCCCAACAATTTTTGTAATCGCCAATAAGGACGTGAGGCTTGTTTTCCTTGGGAATAGATTTTCCCTCAGCCAAAAGTAGGAGTAAGTCTCTAAGCGATTCTAAGAATTTTCGATTATGTGCGTAGCGCTTTAGATCTCGCTTGTATTGACTTGTCTGATGTAGCTTCTTCATATCCCTGCTGACTTTAGCATAGCTTCTACACTGGTAAGGTCCACGTAGTCATTGTCATCAGAGATGCCCTTTTCAATCATGTCCGCATGATGGCGGGCTTCATCCATTGCTGCTTTTGTTTCTTCATTAGGCGCTTCCACAGCTTCCTTGAGCAATCTCTCAACATAATTGTTAAGACTGCTGTGAGCCTCTTTGGCCCGTTTCTTTAGAGTCTCTATCAGCTCATTGTCAAAACGGAAAGAAGTCGGACGCCTTATAGTTGTAGTATTTCCCATATCAATAATTGTTTTATGCAAAAATAGGAAAAATCATTGTATTATGCAAATTTTCTATTGATAATTAGTTGTGTTGTTGAAGATGGTATTGAGAATTCTTTCAATGCATAGTCTTTGGGTAAGTCGTTGTAGGCTGCCAATCTGTTCTTTGCATCTTAACCTAAAATAGCATAGGCGAGCCCCAGGGCTCGCCTAATTGTGAAGGGAGGTATGTGGTCACCTCCTTATTATCCTGACCAACCTATATATATCCAAATCATGATTCGACTCAATATCGGATTCTCGTCTTATACCCTTTGCTTATCTATTGTTTTTTACCCTTTTGCTTTTTCACCTTTTCACGATGATCTTCTGTGCCTTGTGTCCGGCTCCTTGGTAGTTGCGGACACGGATGTTGAGGCCTTGACGGGGAGAGGACAGGCGAGTGCCTTGGAGAGCATAGTAATATGTCTGGGAAGGCTTTTCGATGAGGTCGCCAGCGATGCTGTTGGTGATGTTTACTGTTGCTTCAGGGCCTAAGCCTCCCATGGCGTTGGCAGCTCGGATAGCGTAGGTCTTGGCTTTGCCGTCGACAGAGAGACTGGTGGCATTGGTGAAGTCCAGCAACTTGCCGTCGGCAAAAACAGCGTAGGCGGTGGCACCTTGGCTTGCGTCCCATGAGAGAATGCCGGCGGAGAGGTTGACACCTGTAACGGTCAACTGTGTGGCGAGAGCCTTGGGGTCCCAGTTGGTGAACATCTTGTCGTAGTCATAGGCCGCGGCTTGCGTGGCAGAGAGGATTGTCTCTATGTTGCCACCATAAGATGCGATGACATTGCTGGCGGGAGTGATGTCCTGCCCGGCAGCATTCTTTGTGCCGTATTCGCCAAAGACCTTCGGGTCGGTGTTGTTCATACCTTTCTGTGTCCACCGTGAAGAGACGATGGTGGCAGCGGCATTGTCGTCAAGGGTGGTGTTGAGGAACACGCAAATGGGTTTGCCTTGCCATGTGCGGCCATAGTTCCAATCACCCTTGCCCTTGGCCAAATCCACGATGGAGCAGTCGTCAAAGACATATCCGTAGTTGGTTGTGTTTGTGGGTGCCGTGATGGTGCGTCCGCCTTCACCTTTGGCATTACGCGGTTCAAGTGAAAGCGTGGCGTGCTGGAAGCGTACGTCACCGCCACCGCAGATGAAGTCTACAGTGCCGTGGATGTCGCAATCCTCGAAGTAGCTCTGCATGGCGTTGTTCTGACTGTAGTAGGTGTCCTGAAAGGAGAGCATCTTGACGTTGCGGAAGATGGTGCGGTCGCCACGGTCCTGCCATACGGCGGCACGTCCGGCAGCACCGGCACCATAGTAGTCGAGCGCGTTTTTCAGCGTGAGATCCTGGAGGTAGAGATCCTTTTTGGTGTTGAGGAACAGGTCAGCTTTGCCGAGACCTTCGATGGAGGCATCCGGTGCGGTGACGATGATGGTGCTGTCGGTGTTTTGTCCGATGAGTGAGAGCTCGTCGATGGGTAACTGCTGTTCGGTAGTCTTGCCCAAGTCATAGACACCGTTGGGCAGGAATACTTTTGTGCGTGAGGAGGCGTCATCGTAGGCAGCGATCATGTCGAAGATGTTGAGCAGGCTGTTGACACTGCCCGCATCAGCCACGTAGTAGCCTTCATCGTTCTTGGCAATGTCGCCGTTGCCCATGTTGATGACGGTAAGGGCATGGAGATAAACCTCTCCGTCGGGAAAAGACAGCGACAGATGATCAGCCTTACCGGTATAGCGGATGGCAGTGCGGGTGCCGTCGGCAGTGGGGATGGCTATGGTTCCGAGAGTGTTGCCTTTGGAGTCGGAGAGTGTCAGAGCCGTTTTGCTGTATTTGCAGGCTTCCACGATGACGATGGCGTTGCCCATGACGGGCAACGTGATGGAGCCCGGTTTGAAATAAAGACCATGCTGAGCGCCATTGTAGCTGTAGCCTGACTGAGGCAGAAAGCCCTCGTGATCCTCTGCATAGAAGTATTTGTCTTTGAGATTGTAGGCATGACGCTCGTTGGGCTCATCGTTCTCGATGTCCGTGACCAGGGCATAGAGGTTGAGCTCTTTCTCGTCTATTGTGGTGGCGGCGTTGGCCTTTTCCTCACCATCGGCTTTGAAGAGCCAGCCGCGGAATTTGCTGCCCGAAGGCACGGTGACCGCGGCACCATCGTTGAGTGTGGTGATGGGATCACCTTTCTCAACCGTCTGCGTGGCGATCACCTTGGTGTCGGTGTCGTGATAGATGACGGAATAGTCAGGTTTCCATACGAAGTGAACGATATAGGTCTTGACAGAACCTGTCGTGGCGAGTGTCACGGGAATGGTGACATCGCAGGCTGGCTTGCTGCCGTTGACATCGCTGGATACCTCTTTATAAGTGATGGTGCCAATAGAACCATTGCCCACAGTGGTGGTGATGGCATTAGAGGCACTGACCATATCAGACCTTTTGCTCACCTCTACAGTGCCCTCATAGTTGCCATTGGCATTTTCGGTAAAAAAGTCCTCTGCGGTGTACTCCTTGCCGTAGGCGGAAAAGGAGGCGAGAGAAGGCTGATTGCCAGTGCTCACATTGCCGTAGATGTCGAGTTGGAAGAGATAAGCATTTTGTGAAGCGTTGAGGTTGGTGAAGCGCAGTTGACAGTTGGTGCGGTTGACATCCACTTCGACATCTGTGCCTTGTTGCGTAGTAGCTACGGCATTGCTCAGCACTGTCCAGTCTGTGTCGCCGTCGCCTTTAGCCTCCAATTTCCAACCACGATTGCTGCCCGTGGCTCCATGGCGGAAGTGCACACGGGTGATGCTGGCCAGTGGAGAGGTGATGACGTAAGGATCAGCGTTTTTGCTGCACATCAGATAGCCGCCGGTCCAGTTGGGGAACTTATTTGTGTTTTTGTTGGTGGAACAGATCTGTGTGTTGAAGATGGAAAAGGTGAGCGTCTCATGGCTATACTTCGTTGATTGCGTCACCGTCGTTTCTGTCGTGCTGGCTTTGGCATCTGTCCAATCGGTGAAGGTTGTGGAGTAGAGTGCCTTCTCGGTTTTAGCGTCAGAAGGCGTATTGGTATCTGATGGTGACACCCGCTCAACGATTCTTCCAGAGTAATAGTCTAATCCGTCGGCCTTCGTGCAAGAAGGATAATACTCATCAACGCTGGTGATGGCATCCTTGTTTTCAGCCTTCATGATATCCTCTACGAGTGAGTTGGCATAGACTTCGAGATTGGTATAATAGCCTTTCGCATCCAGTGTGTATGTGCTGGCATCGCTGGCATCGTTGGGATTGAGGCCGTTGGCCTTCTCCCAAACGTCCGGCATACCGTCACCGTCGCTGTCGAAGTCGGATGCGCGCTTGCCTGTGGGGAAGTTGGCCTCAGTATAACCATCCACATCGCTGACCTTGTCAATGAGACCTTTGATGCCTGTCACAGAACCAGTGTAGGTCGAAGTGCCATTCTTTGCCTCTGTCATATAGCGGTTGTCCACATCGTCGCGGAAGAGCGAGGCACCGCCATAGGCCATGATCTTGCTGTAGGCATTCTCGGCGGAGTGGGTAGTCACCTCACCGGTAGGAGCCACGGCCTTGTCAAGTTTGATGCGTACGCAAGGGATGCCCTGGGCATTGTTGACATGCTCCACATCCTTACCGTAGGCGTAGAGCGAGTCTTTGGTGTATTCCTCGCCATTGATGGTCTGCACGCCATCGTCGTATTTCACGCCTTTCCAGTCGTAGTTGGCGCCATAGACTTTGCCCTCGCTGTCCTTAGCGTCGACATAGTTGCCGCTGATATAGTAGCGGCTGGTCATGTCGAGATAGGTCTTCTCGTCGGCGGACGTCGTGCTGTTGGCAATAGAGATGGTGGTGATGCGGTTTTTGTTTTTTACCTCGGGCGTAGCCTTATAGTAGTTGTTCACCATGTTGATGTAGCCGCCACCGGGACCGCCATAGCATCCTCCTGTACCCCAGTCGAAGATGAGGCAGTTGCGGAAGTCGACATTCTCGGCTTGCACGGCATTGGGCCATTTGTAGGTGGAGTAGAGGCTGTTGGCGTTGTATCCCGTCCAGTTGTAGCGTGCGCCATTGAAGCGGGGTGCGCGGTTGGCCACGTGGGCGATCATGTTGTGGTGGAAACTGGCGAGCTTGCCGCCCCAGATGCCGCCATAGCCGTGAGCTCCCTTGTCGTGTCCTGCATTGTTGAGGCTCTCGCCGAGAGTGCACCACTGCATGGTGAAGTTGTTGTTGTCGTAAAAGGATCCCACTTCGTCGATGCTCCACGACAGTGAGCAGTGGTCGAGGATGAGCCCGTTGAGGTTCTTGCCCCAGCAGGCGTCAGCGCCGTCGTCGCATTCCTTTTCCTGCCCGCGTCTGACACGTATGAACCGGATGATGTTGTTGTCACCGGGTCTGACGGTATAGTATCGGAGTGTGATGCCGGGATAGGGTGCTGTCTGTCCGAGGATGGTGGTGTTGGCACCAATCTTCAGTTCAGATGCCAATGGGATGACACCGCCCACATCGAAGACGACGATTTTTTTGTCGGTACCTTTTACGGCGTTCCGCAATGATCCGGAACCGGAGTCGTTGAGATTGGTCACATGCACGACCTTGCCTCCACGTCCGCCGGTGACATAGCGACCGTTGCCTTCTGCGCCGGGGAATGCCGGAGCCTGTGCCCATGTGGTGGCACAAAGACCTAAGGCAGCGATGGTTAGTAATGGTTTACTGTTCATACGTAATAGTTGGTTTTGTATAAAATGGTTAAATGATTCTCTTTTATCGCTACTGCAAAAATAAAAGAAATAGTTGAGAGTGAAGGTTTTTAGATTCCGCTTCTTTTTTCTGATAACTTTTCTTCCCCTATTTCAGAACGAATGTACACCTTCGCAGGCATCATGGCTGTGGACTTATGGGGGTACAAAAAAACGCTGCCTTCCAAAATGAATTCGGAAGGCAGCGCCTATCTGTGATGTGGGTTACACCTTATTATATATATAGCATGGAAGATGACCGTGCTTTATGAAATAAGACTTACCCCTTATATTTCTTACAGTTCGATGAGCTCGATGATCTTGTCTACGGCAGCAGAGAGGCCGTCGGCGTTCTTGCCACCGGCCTGAGCGTAGTGAGGCTGACCACCACCGCCGCCCTGGATGAGCTTTGCGGCCTCGCGGATGATCTTACCGGCGTTGAGTCCATGACTCTTCACCATGTCGTCGGAGAACATCACGGAGAGCAATGGACGATTTTCGTGACGGGAACCCAACACACAGACGAGGTTCTCGGGGATCTGCTCGCGCACCTTGAAGACAATGTCCTTGGCAGAGGCTGGGTCAACGGGCAGTACAGCCTTGACGACTTTCACGCCGTTGACATCCTGAGCGTGCTCAGCGAGTGTCTTTGCCGTACGGTCTACGGTCTGCTGACGGAAGCCTTCCACCTGCTTCTTCAGTGCTGCGTTCTCAGAGATACTCTTTTCGATGGTGGCCTTGAGGTCCTTGGCATTGTTGAACAGAGCCTGGATGTCTTTCATCATGTCTTCTACCTCATAGATAGCCTCTTCGCAAGCCTTACCAGTGAGAGCCTCGATGCGGCGCACACCGGCAGCCACGCTGCTCTCAGAGATGATCTTGAAGAAACCGATGTGGCCGGTGCTCTTCACGTGAATACCACCGCAGAACTCGCAACTCGGCCCGAAGCGAACCACACGCACTTTGTCGCCGTACTTCTCACCGAAGAGAGCTACAGCACCCAGTTCTTTAGCCTCGGCTAACGGCATGTTGCGGTGCTCCTCCAACGGGATGTCCTGACGGATCATATCGTTGACGATACGCTCCACCTTGCGCAGCTCCTCGGGAGTGACCTTCTGGAAGTGGGAGAAGTCGAAACGCAGTGTGTCGGCGTCGACATAAGATCCCTTTTGCTCCACATGATCACCGAGTACCTGCTTGAGGGCATAGTCGAGCAGATGAGTAGCTGAGTGGTTGGCAGCAGAGCCGTTGCGCTTGTCAATATCTACGCATGCCATGAAGTCAGCCTCCGGATTCTTTGGCATCTGCTTCACGATATGAATGCTCTGGTTGTTCTCGCGTTTGGTGTCGATGACGTTGACGGTCTCATCGCTGGAGACGAGCACGCCCTGATCGCCGACCTGACCACCCATTTCTCCGTAGAAAGGAGTGTGGTCGAGAACGACCTCGTAGAAAGTGTTCTTTTTCTGAGTTACCTTGCGGTAGCGGAGGATGTGGCACTCATATTCCGAGTAGTCATAGCCGACAAACTCCTGCTCGCCCTGGCGCAGCTCCACCCAGTCGCCGTTCTCCACGACGGCAGCGTTGCGGGCGCGAGCCTTCTGCTTCTCCATCTCCACGTCGAAGCCTTTCTCGTCGACGGTGTAGCCGTTCTCGCGGCAGATGAGTTCCGTGAGGTCAAGAGGGAAACCATAGGTGTCGAAGAGACGGAAGGCACTCTCGCCGTCGAGTTCGGTCTTTCCGTGAGCACGCAGTTCGTCCATGTCGCCGTTGAGCAACTGAATACCCTTGTCGAGGGTACGCAGGAAGCTGTCCTCCTCCTCTTTCATCACGCGGCTGATGAGTTCCTGCTGAGCAGGCAGCTCGGGATAAGCTTCGCCCATCTCCTGCACGAGTACGGGCACGAGCTTGTAGAGGAATGCACTCTTCTGGCCGAGGAAGGTATAGGCGTAGCGGACAGCACGGCGCAGAATGCGACGGATGACATATCCGGCCTTGGCGTTGCTGGGCAGCTGGCCGTCAGCGATGGAGAAGGCCACGGCACGCAGGTGGTCGGCAACCACACGCATGGCGATGTCGATCTTCTCTTGCTCGTTGGCACCCTCACCATTCTCGCCGGTCGGTGTGGTGAAGCCATATTTCTTTCCGGAGAGGTTCTCAATCTCCTTGATGATGGGCTGGAAGATATCCGTGTCGTAGTTGGAGTTCTTACCTTGCAGCATACGCACGAGGCGCTCAAAGCCCATACCGGTATCGATGACGTGCATAGGCAGTGGCTCCAGACTGCCGTCGGCCTTGCGGTTGAACTGCATGAAGACGATGTTCCAAATCTCGATGACCTGTGGGTCGTCTTTGTTGACGAGTTCGCGTCCGGGCACTTTTGCTTTCTCGCTCTCAGGGCGTGAGTCTACATGAATCTCAGAGCAGGGGCCGCAAGGACCGGTCTCACCCATCTCCCAGAAGTTGTCGTGCTTATTGCCGTTGATGATATGGTCGGCGGGTACGTGCTTGCTCCAGTACTTAGCGGCCTCGTCGTCACGCTCCAGACCTTCCAAAGGGTCGCCTTCGAAGACTGTGACATAGAGATCGGCGGGATTGAGGTGCAGCACGTCGACAAGATATTCCCATGCATAGTCGATGGCTCCCTCTTTGAAGTAGTCACCGAAGCTCCAGTTGCCGAGCATCTCGAACATCGTGTGGTGGTAAGTATCGTGTCCCACCTCCTCGAGATCGTTGTGCTTACCGCTGACGCGCAGACATTTCTGTGAGTCGCAGCGACGGCGTGGATTAGGATCCTTGGTGCCAAGGATGATGTCTTTCCACTGGTTCATACCTGCATTCGTAAACATCAACGTCGGGTCGTCCTTGATAACCATTGGGGCAGACGGAACGATGACGTGTCCTTTCGACTCAAAGAACTTCTTAAACGAGTCGCGGATTTCATTTGCTGTCATCATGATGATATATGTTTTATTTGTTTCCTTTATTCTTTTGACATACAGGTGCAAAGGTACTAAAAAGATTGCAGAAATGATTCTTTTTTGTTATCTTTGCCCCAAAATAGTAAAATTATCAGGCTATGGTGCTGAAAACAGACAAGCCCAAGCGGCTTTATTACTCGATCAAGGAGGTGTCGGAGATGGTCGGCGTGGCGGAAAGTACGTTGCGCTACTGGGAGAAGGAATTCCCCAACCTCCATCCTAAGACGGTGCCCGGAACCAAGGTGCGACAGTACAGCGAGGATGACATTAAAGAAGTAAAGGTCATCTATAACCTCATCAAAGTGCGTGGCTTCAAGATTGCCAATGCACGGAAATATCTTCGTGAAAACAAAGACGGTGCCGACCGCTCGCAAGAGTTGTTGACTACGCTCATCACCGTGCGTGATGAACTGCAACGTCTCAAAAGCAGTCTTGACACGCTGGTGTAAGGCCTCAAGGGCAGGCTTGACGCACTTGTGAGGCTAAGGCTCATAAAAAGGTAGGACGATCTGCTTGTTATCGAGCCTTCTTATTGAGAATCTCGATCATCTCTTTGGCGGCAGTGTCGGGCGCGCTTTGCTTGCCCAATCGCTCAGCAACGAGTTGGTAGCCTTGGAGCATGGTGGCTCTGTCAGGCTGTCCCGGTAGTATGCGGTCCAGTTCGTGGCGGATATTCTTCACGCTGAAGCGGTCGGCAAAGAGTTCTGTGACGATCTCTTTGTCGGCAATGAGATTAACGAGACTGATAAAGCGACATTGAATGATGTGGTTGAAAGCCCAGCGAATCAGCGGGCCAACGGGAGTCTTGTAGCATACGACTTGCGGTACACCAAGCAGTGCGGTCTCAAGTGTTGCCGTGCCACTGGTGACCAGTGCAGCGGCGGCATGAGAGAGCAACTGATAGGTTTCTTCGCTCACCTTGCTGACGGGCTGTCCTTTGAGTATGCGGCTATAATAGTCTTCGTCAATGGATGGCGCTCCTGCCAACACCATCTGATAGCCCTTCTCATCCTGACAATAGGGAAGGGCAGCTGTGATCATTGTGGGCAGGTTGTCTTTGATCTCTTGTCTGCGGCTGCCGGCGAGCAAAGCAAGGATTGGACGCTTGGGATCCAATCCATGGCGCTGACAGAAGGCTTCTTTAGACTCATGGTAGTTGTCACGAAACGTTTTCACCTCTTCCGCGGTAGGGTTGCCGACGTAGTGGATAGGATAGTGGTGCTTGTGCTCGAAAAAGTCTACCTCAAAGGGAAGTATAGAAAAGAGCTCATTGACATCACGGCGGATCGCTTTGATGCGCCATTCCTTCCATGCCCATATCTTCGGTGAGATATAGTAGAAGACTGGCGTGCCCACCTTGGCATGTACGAACTTGGCGATACTCAGGTTGAATCCCGGATAGTCGACGAGGATTACCACGTCGGGTGCCCATCTCATGATGTCTTCCTTGCATTGCGCCATGTTGCGCAGTATGGTACGGGCATGGAGCAACACGGGGATGAAGCCCATGTAGGCCAAGTCTTTGTAGTGCCGGAAAGGCTTACCGCCCTCGGCCGCCATCATGTCTCCACCGATAAAGCGGAAGGTGGCCGCCGTGTCCTGCTCTTTGAGGCTGTGCATCAGTCGGCTGGCATGCAGGTCGCCGGAAGCCTCGCCTGCTATGAGATAATATTTCATGTGTCGTGTCTATCCAAGTTGATGTTTCTATCCAAGTTAACTTTCAGATACTCTTTTTATAGCGTCTATTCCTTATTTAATATCCCAACCGCGTACCGTGTCCATGAAGTCGTAAGCGGTGACGTCGATGGTGGTCGGCGTGATAGCTACATAGCCGTGGTTGAGTGCCCACTGGTCGCTGTCCTCAGCTTGTGGCTCGTCGTTGCGATATTCTCCTACTACCCAGAAATAGTCATAGCCTCTTGGGTGGTGCTCTTTGACGATCTCGTTGATCCAGCTGCCCCGTGTCATCCGGCAAACCTTCACGCCCTTGAAAGTCTCAGTGGCTGGGAAGTTGACATTGAGGCAAACGCCATTAGGCAGACCTTCTGCCAACACTTTGCTGACAATCTGCTCCACGTAGGGGCGAAGGGGCTCAAGGTTGGCGTCCTCGTTGTAGAAGCAACTGGAGAATGCGATGGAAGGAATGCCCTTGAGGCAGCCCTCCTTGGCGATGCCCATTGTGCCACTGTAATGATTATTCACTGAGGAATTGTCGCCATGGTTAATGCCGCCGAGGATTAGGTCAGGCTTACGCTCCTTGCAAAACTGGTCGATAGCGATCTTCACACAGTCGACAGGCGTACCTGTGCATGACCATACTGTGGTGTCACCCATGTTGTGCCGTGGTTTGAGTCGCAGGTAATCTGTCGCGGAAAAGGCGCAAGAGTATCCAGAACGTGCGCTCTCAGGTGCCACGACGAGAACATCAGCCAGTGGGCTGACAATGTCTACAAGCTTCTTGATGCCGGGAGAATGGTAGCCGTCATCATTGGAAATCAATATCAGAGGTCTGTTGCTTTTCATCTGTTTAATATTAATTGTCTTGCAAAAATACGAAAAAACCTATAATAATTGGCATTTTCGTCTAAAATATGTATCTTTGCAATCATAATTCCATGTCTGCCCATGAGGAGGAAAGGGTAACGACATCCATCAGGCAGACATTAAAGACGAATAGAAATGGCAAAAATAATAGCTTTGGCCAATCAAAAGGGCGGCGTGGGCAAAACCACGACAACCATCAATTTGGCGGCCTCTCTTGCTACATTGGAGAAATCGGTGCTCGTTGTGGATGCTGACCCTCAGGCAAACGCGTCCAGCGGACTCGGTGTAGACCTTAGTGAAGTGGACTGTTCGCTCTATGAGTGCATCATCGATCACGCTGATGTGAGGGATGCTATCTATACGACGGACATTGAGAAGCTGGACATTATTCCCAGCCATATCGACTTGGTAGGTGCTGAGATTGAGATGATCAACCTCAAGAACCGTGAGAAGGTCATTAAAGGTATATTGGATCCCTTGCGCGACGAGTATGATTATATCCTCATCGACTGCTCACCCTCATTGGGTCTGATCACTGTCAATGCCTTGACGGCAGCCAACTCGGTGATCATTCCGGTGCAATGCGAGTACTTCGCGCTGGAGGGTATCAGCAAACTGCTCAACACCATTAAGATCGTCAAGAGCAAGCTCAACCCGAAACTCGAAATCGAAGGTTTCCTGCTGACTATGTATGACAGTCGATTGAGACTTGCCAACCAAATCTATGATGAGGTGAAGCGTCATTTCCAGGAACTGGTCTTCAAGACTGTGATTCAGCGTAACGTGAAACTCTCGGAGAGTCCCAGCCATGGTCTGCCGGTGATTCTCTACGACGCAGACTCTACCGGAGCGAAAAATCATCTCGCTCTCGCCAAGGAGATCATAGAGAAAAACGAATGAGAGAATAGAATGTTGAATGTTGAGTGTTGAATAATGAATGTTGCATGTTGAATTCTACACTCGCATCATTCAACTTTCAACTCTCAACTTTCAACTCTCAACTCTCAACTCTCAACTTTCAACTCTCAACATTGCAATATGGCAGTACACAAGAAATATAATGCTTTGGGCCGCGGCCTTGACGCGCTGATCTCTACAGAGTCGGTGCGCACGCAAGGTTCGTCGACCATCAGCGAAATACCTCTCGACCAGATAGAGCCCAATGCCGACCAGCCGCGAAGCCTTTTCGACAGTGAGGCATTGCAGGAACTGGCCAACAGCATCCGTGAGATAGGCATCATTCAGCCCATCACGTTGCGGCAGATTGCCGAGAACCGCTTTCAGATCATTGCCGGTGAGCGTCGCTGGCGTGCCTCGCAGTTGGCTGGTAAGACGACGATTCCGGCATATATCCGTACCATCAAGGACGAGAATGTCATGGAGATGGCGCTCGTGGAGAACATCCAACGTGAGGATCTCAATGCCATAGAGATTGCCTTGGCTTACGAGCATCTGCTGGAGAACACCGGCATGACGCAAGAAAAGGTGTCGGAAAGAGTGGGAAAGAGCCGCACCGCCATCACCAACTATCTGCGACTGTTGAAGTTGCCGGCACAAGTGCAGATGTCTTTGCAAAAGAAAGAGATCGACATGGGTCACGCCCGTGCGCTGCTGGCTCTCGACAGTCCTTCGTTGCAGTTGAAGGTGTTCAAGGAAATACTCAAAAACGGATGGTCGGTCAGAAAGGTTGAAGAGATGGTGCAGCACCTCAAAAATGGTGAGGACATCGAGAGCGGAAAGAAGAAGATCGCTGCCAAGGCTCAACTGCCGGAGACTTATTCCCAAGCTCGTGACCGCCTCTCTGGCGTGCTGCATACCAAGGTGGCTGTGACATGCACCAGCAAAGGCAAGGGCAAGATCAGCATACCTTTCAATAATGAGCAGGATTTCGAGAAGTTGATGGGAATCTTAGACCAACTCAAGCAAGAACAATAAATAGACGTGTGAAGACACTGAGACATATAATTATGAAGGCAGGACTCTCTGCCTTACTGCTGATGGTGATGCTGCCGGCAGTTGCCCAGCATCATGCGAAGGCGAAACAAAAGCAGGAGGCTGAGCCTGACACGATGCTCATCGACAGCGCTCGTGTCATGGGCCTGACAAATGACGGGCAGCCTCTCGCTGTGCTGAGTGACAGTGCTCATCAGCGCAAGCACCGCGATTGGGCTACATGGAAGCCTGAGCCCAAACGTGCTTTGTGGCTGGCACTCGTGCTGCCCGGAGCCGGACAGATCTATAACCGTAAATACTGGAAGCTGCCGATCTTCTATGGTGGATTTGTCGGTTGCGCTTATGCGTTGCGATGGAACAACATGATGTATCGCGACTATAGTCAGGCTTATCTCGACATCATGGACAACGACCCGACAACAGAGAGCTACAATAAGTTTCTGCATTTGGGTTCGACAATCACTCCGGAGAATGCGGACAAATGGAAAGATGTGTTCCGAAAACGCAAGGACCGCTATCGCCGTTGGCGCGACATGAGTGTGTTTGTGATGATCGGCATCTATGGTCTGTCTGTTGTCGACGCTTATGTCGATGCATCGCTCTCGCAGTTCGACATCTCTCCAAACTTGAGTCTGCGTGTGTCGCCGACCGTTATCACCAACGACACAGGCAACTCGCTGCTCGCCTTGCGCCAAAGTGGCATTGGCTTGCAGTGTAGCATAAACTTTTAGAATATAATTATGAGAAAAACATATATCATCGTCATGCTGCTGTTGTTGGCTTTCGTCCCCTCTGCTCGGGCGCAGGTCAACCAGGAGAAGACTGTGACTGTCTCCAACGCCAATGGCAAGGAAGAGCAAATTGACCTGCCTACGTCCATGACGGAAGAGCTCGACAGCACTACCCAAATCTATAAGGCCAAGAACTATCTGAGCCGCGATCCCAACTGCAATATGCCAGACGTCAACCGCACTTACTCCGCCGAGGTCTATAAGCAACGGTTGAGCAAGTTGCCGACCATCATCGAGATGCCTTACAACGACATCGTGCAGAAGTTCATTGACCGCTACACGGGCGAGCTACGCCATTCTGTCGGCTATATGCTTGGAGCGCAGAACTTCTATATTCCTGTCTTTGAGGAAGCGTTGGAGGCCTACGACCTGCCGCTGGAGTTGAAGTATCTTCCCGTCATCGAGTCAGCCCTCAATCCTCAGGCTGTCTCCCGTGTGGGGGCTGTGGGCCTTTGGCAGTTTATGATTTCAACGGCAAAGCGCTACGATCTCACCGTCAACTCTTTGGTCGATGAGCGTCGCGACCTTTACAAGGCCTCTTATGCCGCCGCACATTATCTGAGCGACCTCTATAAGAAGTTGGGTGACTGGAACCTCGTCATCGCTGCATACAACTGTGGTGCTGACAAGATCAAGAAGGCCATCCGCCGCTCGCGTGGTGAGCGTGACTACTGGAAGATCTATCCGCGTCTGCCCAAGGAGACCCGTGGCTATGTACCGGCATTCATTGCTGCCAACTACATCATGAACTATTATTGCGACCACAATATCTGTCCTTTGAAGACAACACTTCCCGCAAAGACCGACACTGTGATGGTCGACCGTGATGTGCATTTCGAGCAGATTGCCCATGTGTTGGGGATGGACATCGACGAGCTCCGTGATCTCAATCCTCAGTACCGTCGTGATATCGTCAACGGCAACAGTGGACAGGCTTCGCTCAGACTGCCGGAAGCAATGATCAATAAGTTCATCGACAACGAGGACTCTGTCTACGCTTATACTCCGGACAACTATCAGCCCAAGCGTACGGAGGTGGAGGCTGAAGGCGGACGCTATGTGGTGAACAAGAATCAAGTCACACTCGTGTCAAAATCTTCAGGTAAGAAGAAAGCCGATGACAACAAGGCAGACAAAGCAGAGGCGACACCGGCAACGCCGAAGGACGACAATACATCGGCTGGCAATGAGCAAAAGACGGTCAGCGCAAATGACAGCGATGATGACAATGACAGCGAGCAAACAGAGCGCTCTTCGCGTAAGCGCAACTATCGCTCACGGAAAAGCCAAAGCAGCTCTAAGAACTCAAGAAGTTCAAAGCGTCAGAGCAAGAAGAGCAAAAAGAAAAGAAATAAGGGACAGCAGTCCAAGAGCGTAACCGTTAAGAGCGGGGATACCCTCAGTGAAATTGCAGAACGGAACCATACCACGGTGAAGAAACTCCGTAAGTTGAATGGTATCTCGGGAAGCACGATTCAGAATGGAAAGAAGATAAAAGTCAAATAACCTTGTGGCGTATGGACGAATTAGAGCAGAAAAACAAGGAGCGCGAAGCTGCTGACAACAAGATGATCAATGATGCCTTCCAGCATCTGTTGGACACTTATCTCGCTTCGCCCCATCGAAAGAAGGTGGACATCATCACCAAAGCGTTTAACTTCGCCCGCCAGGCTCATAAAGGCGTGCGACGGTTGTCGGGCGAGCCCTATATCATGCATCCTATCGCTGTGGCGCAGATTGCCTGCGAGGAGATGGGACTGGGTTCTACGAGCATCTGCGCCGCTTTGCTCCATGATGTTGTGGAGGACACTGACTATACCACCGAGGACATTGAGAATATCTTTGGCGAGAAGATCGCCAAGATCGTCGATGGACTCACCAAGATCAGTGGCGGCATCTTTGGTGATCATGCCTCTGCGCAGGCCGAGAACTTCAAGAAGCTGTTGCTCACGATGAGCGATGACATCCGTGTGATCCTCATTAAGATCTGTGACCGACTCCACAACATGCGCACGCTTGCATCGCAGCCTGCCAACAAGCAATACAAGATCGCGGGAGAAACGCTCTATATCTATGCGCCCATCGCCAACCGACTGGGACTGAACAAGATCAAGACGGAACTTGAAGATCTGAGTTTCCGCTACGAGCATCCCGAGGAGTACGCTTCTATTGTCAATAAGTTGTCTTTCACCGAGGAGCAACGCAATAGGGTCTTTGACGACTTCACGGCACCGATCCGAAAGGCTCTTGATGACATGGGCATCGAATACACCATCAAGGCCAGGGTGAAGAGTCCTTACTCCATCTGGTCGAAGATGCAGAACAAGCATGTCACCTTCGACGAGATCTACGACATCCTTGCCGTTCGCATCATCTTCAAACCATCTGATCCTAAGGACGAAATCAACGAGTGCTTCCGCATCTACGTTGCCCTCAACCAAATCTATAAGAGTCATCCCGATCGCCTGCGCGACTGGGTCAACCATCCCAAGGCCAACGGCTACCAGGCTCTTCACGCCACGATGATGTCACGCCAAGGCCAGTGGATCGAGGTGCAGATTCGCTCACAGCGCATGGATGAGATCGCCGAGCAGGGCTTTGCCGCTCATTGGAAATATAAGGAAGGCGAATACTCTCACGACGATGACGAACTCAACAACTGGTTGAGCACCATCAAGGAGATACTCGATGATCCGCAGCCCGATGCCATGGACTTCCTCGATTCGGTGAAACTCAATCTGTTCTCTTCCGAGATCTTTGTCTTTACTCCCAAGGGTGAGGTCAAGACGTTGCCGGCAGGTTGTACGGTTCTCGACTTCGCCTTTCAAATCCATACCTTCTTAGGCAGCCATTGCATTGGCGCAAAGGTCAACCATAAGCTTGTGCCGTTGAGTCATAAGCTCCAGAGTGGTGACCAGGTCGAGATTCTTACTTCCAACTCTCAGCACGTGCAGCCCGCATGGATCAATTTCGTGTCCACGGCAAAGGCAAAGAGCAAAATTCAGGCTGTGCTCAGACGGGAGAGTAGAGAGATACAGAAGAAAGGTGAGAAAACGCTGAACGACTGGCTTGCCAAAAACGACATGGAACTCTCTACTGCTGTTGTAGACAAACTTTCAGATTTCCACGATATTGCTAAACATGAGGACTTCTTCGAGGCTTTGGGTGAGCGTACCATCATCCTCAGCGACAAAGATCTCGATGTCCTCCACGGTAAGAAGAAAGATAGCGGTTCGACGGGTTGGCGCAAGTTTGTACCTTTCCTAAACAAAGGAAAGAAGAAGAAGGAGGACGATACACCGCAGCTGTTGGTCGTCGGAAAAGACTTCGACAAGAAGAAGCCTTGCATCATCACGGAAGAGACCATCGGTATGTATATCTTCCCCGACTGTTGTCATCCAATACCCGGCGACGACATCTTGGGATTCATCGACGGCAAAAATCGCATCGAGATCCACAAGCGTTCCTGTCCGGTGGCCAGCAAACTCAAGACAAGTTTTGGTCCGCGTATCCTTGATGCCAAGTGGGATATGCACAAGCAACTCTTCTTCGATGCTACCATCGAGGTCAATGGCATCGACCGAAAGGGTATGCTGCGCGATGTCTCTGAGGTCATCTCCAACAAGATGAACGTCAATATCCATAAGGTTGCCTTCACTGCTGATGAGGGTATCTTCAAAGGTTCTATCGAGATCCGCGTCCATGATCGTGAAGAAGTGAAGGTGATTATGGGACGACTGAAGAAGATCCCAGACTTGCAGGAAGTCAAGCAGATATTATAGAGTAGGGCAGAACATTGCTCTCCGCCGCTTTCATCAAGTCTGACGTTGGACCTCCAATGCCACTTGAAACGTTTGATCACTTTTCAAATTAGCTAAAAATACAAGGGACTGCTCTTTCGGGCAGTCCTTTTTTTTCATATTTGAATAATGCTCGAATATGTACGTTAATCGCTAACACCATAAGAAACAAGATTATGTATAAAGGACTTGAAGATGCATGGATTCTGCTCGGATATAAACGTTGAAAGTTCTAATATTTCTTGTCGTTTACTTGCCAATATAATATATTTTAGTTAAATTTGCAAGCAGATGAGGTGGGGAAGACCGTATTCGAAGATTCCCCCCACGTCTTCTTATCAAAGAGCCGCGGCTCTATGATACCCACCTTTAAAGAGTTAAGGCGGATGAAGTTGACTAAAAAAAGAAATATAGTGCACGGTGCATCCAAGCTGTACTGCGCTAAGAGTGACATAGATTAGAAGGAGAAGACCATGCTGGATAGCAGGAACGCGAATTCTAAGTTCCATGACGAACTGACACTTCATGATGGAGACCAAACCGAGGTTGGAGCTGCGAACGACACAGTTTCAACCATAAAAGGTATATACCCGGGAAGCAGCGTCACTGCCTATGAAGGGACAGCGTACACCCCTCACAATCTTACGTGGTGTTATGTCCATGTGCATTACAAGAAGACCAAGGAATTAGAGCAGGACTGCGCCATCTTCGCCGATGCTCCTGTACTTTGTTTTGTAGACCGTAGTACCTCATCACGTGTGCCCAAGCGGTTAAGTCAAGGCAAACGTGTTGAACACGATACTGGCAGTGGTCTTGTCTTTTTCCAAGGTGAGGCGGCTGATGTCCAGCGCTATTTAAACAACCATTACCCCAATCCCATCCATTTGGTCAAGGATCCCGCCACAGGCATGCCGGCAGTCATCCCCAATGACCAGATGATTCCGTTTATGCAAGCCTCCCGTTTAGGCTCGTCTCTTGTCAGGATCCTGGATCATCCCATCAGCTATTATGCTGAGGGGCACAAGCTCATGCGCATCCTTACAGGTATCCTGAAAGGCCGTGAAGGTTACGTTGTCCGCAAGGCCGGTGACCGTAAGTTCATCTTGCCCTTTGGCAACAAGTCGCTATCCATCAGCAATATTCATAAAGAATTGTTCGAAGAGGTTGTAGAGTAAGGTTAAGGACTTCTGCCCTTCTTTTTACGATAACAGACAATCTCGGTAATTAAAATTTTGCTTTATAGTTCACGCAGATATCACCATGCATATCAACGATATAGTCTGCTGGGCCTCTATGATCTGTGAAGAAAGGATTTCCGTGTGATATTCGCACACAAATTCTTGCATACAGATTATTTCATAGTTTTCTGCGCATCTATATGTACTATAATCCGTGTAATCCGTTAAATCCGTGAGAAATAAAAACATCCTCCGTGAGAAAGTTCACACAGATCCCACAGATTTCCACAGATGCACCACTATAATCCGTGCAATCCGTTAAATCCGTGAGAAAAAGAAACATCCTCCGTGAGAAAGTTCACACAGATCCCACAGATTTCCACAGATGCACCACTATAATCCGTGCAATCCGTTAAATCCGTGAGAAAAAGAAACATCCTCCGTGAGAAAGTTCACACAGATCCCACAGATCTCCACAGATGCACCACTATTATCCGTGTAATCCGTTAAATCCGTGAGAAATAAAAACATCCTCCGTGAGAAAGTTCACACAGATCCCACAGATTTCCACAGATGCACCACTATAATCCGTGCAATCCGTTAAATCCGTGAGAAAAAGAAACATCCTCCGTGAGAAAGTTCACACAGATCCCACAGATTTCCACAGATGCACCACTATAATCCGTGCAATCCGTTAAATCCGTGAGAAATAAAAACATCCTCCGTGAGAAAGTTCACACAGATCCCACAGATTTCCACAGATGCACCACTATAATCCGTGCAATCCGTTAAATCCGTGAGAAATAAAAACATCCTCCGTGAGAAAGTTCACACAGATTTCCACGGATGCAAACATCTTATTTTCCGCATAGACACTGGCACATAAAAATATTACCTTTACGGCATCAACTTTAAAACTGAAAAGTTATGCCGAAAGAAAAAGTCAATTATCAGGAAGTCTACGATCTGTATCAGCTGTGCAGTGAAACTAAGAATCTGAAGGAGTTCTGCTCCGAGTATGGTGTCAACTATGACAAGTTTATGAACTCAAACTGGAACTTGCATTTAAAGTCCAGAAGCATCTGACCGACAAGGTATACTTGCTGCCTCCCGACATGAGAGCTATATCACGATTCATGAATATGTCCTCATGGGTTCTTTGGGGTAATGAGATGCTTAACTGTTATGACACTCTCCCGGATAAAATGCAAGAAGCGTATGCCTTTATAAAGGATTATGAGTCCCTGTTGAGGGAACTACAGACGGTCATTTTTGCTGTAAGGCACTTTGAGACCATCTATAAGAATGAAGGCTTCTCGATTATGACAAGTAGAAAATGCAGGTCCTACAACATTACTCATGTCTTGGGCAATGCACACTATCGACAGGCACGCGTTGGCATCGAGATGTTTGAATACTTCAAAAGTGAAGAAGAACTTCTCACAGGCAACATGAGCATCAACTTGTCGTCCGACATCATTGAATCTACTTTTGGCATCTACAAGAGCAAGAAGTCACCGAACAAACTGTACGACGCGACCTCTTTCGTTCTAACGATACCGGTATATTCTAAAGTCGCGAACGAATCCGTTACAAAAACAATTAATTTCAAAGAGCGCATTTTAAATGTTAAACTGAAGGACATCAGTGCCTGGTCAACCGAGCACCTGCCCAAGAATTGGGTTACAGAACGGAACAAGACGCTCAGAAAAGTGAGCTAAAATTGGCACAACGAACTGGACACCCTAACAAATAAGTATCTTTATGTCAGATAAAGATTTTTTAGAGCGAATGCTCTAGATGTTCCCAGAAGAGTTTCAAGACATTTACGACGATACGATACCCGAAGCAAGGGAGATACGCAAGAAGAAGGATAAGAAGGCTTCTTCCGTAAAAATCTATTCCTGCGCTATGCCGATGTTTGAAGATATTCGTAAGCTCAACTACAAAGGTCAATCCGAGGCCTGCAAGACTTTTCATCAGTACTTAAAGAAGCATCCCAATGTGGTATCCTTCTTTCTCGACCGTTTCGAGGAAACCTATTCCCGAATCGATATGGGAAACTTGGAAGAATCCATGGAATGGATAGGCTATGCCGTTAATGATATGGATAGCACTATTTCGGAGATTGATTACAACGACCCCATGACTTTCTTCGATATAGAGAAGGTGATGGGAAAGGTAATCAGTAAAGAGCTGAAGAGTAATTCTCAGAAATAATGAATAGTAGAGATGTAATTCTCTTATGCTTTTTATATGGGTAATGAGAGTACGTTGGTAATTTGATAGAAAAATATACTGTAAAATTATGGCAGATAATAGTAAGCTAGAAATATTTAAGCTAATATCTAAGCGTTATACCTTTAGGGAGGTAGCTATTTTAAAGTGTGGCTTAGATGAAGCGCAGGTGAATGATAATCAAATATTTAATTCGTTGTATGGGCTATTTTTACAAAAGTTGACTCAGAACGAGGTCTGGACTCATAATAGGACAAAGTTAGGACTAGTGTTGTTTTCGTCTGCAGGCGAGAATGTCAATGAAATTTTCAAGGCTCATTCTGATGCTTGTGTGATAGAAGGCTTTATTGATGGTGGCCCCTATGATAGAATTCGCAGGATGGCAGAAAAGAATGACACGACCACGACAACATTGTTGGATAGAAACAAGATAGTGACTGATAGATATTACTTGTACCTCTATCTACCGTTGAATTCTCATGTAGGATTAATGTTTTTGGAACGTAAAAAGGGGCAAGATATTCATACACCGATGGAATTGTTTTTGAATGAAATCCTTAAGGTTAGAAACAACATACATGTAGAGAGATATGTTCCTCAATCCATTATTGAAGATTTTAAAGATGAAGGTGTCATAGACTCTTTCACATTTACAGATACCATTGTAAGCCCTGTTCTTGACGGTAATGCAGTTGAGCAACAAGAAAGTAATTATGATGTGTCAGTAAGTATAAAGTCTCGTGCAGGTGAGGCTTTTGGTTATAATATGTTGCAGGATGCTCTAAATAGTGTAGGCAATGTTGTTGTGAACTTTGGTAATAGTGTCAAAAGTCTTTCGCAATTCAGAACCAAGAAAGCGAGAATCCAAAGGAACAATGAGGGATATAATTTTTCAATAGGCGATGATTTGAAAATTCGTCCAATGATAGAGATTGCAGATGAGATTCATGATAGGGACAATGATACTTTGATGCGTGATCAAGCCTATGCAATGGTAAATGACTTGTTGAGACAAATTAAGGATGAAATATATCCAATACAGGAGGAATAATTATGGGATTTTGGCAAATTGTTTTATATTTGAGCGACTTAATCCATGCAGGTCATAAGTGGCAGCGTCAAAACATAATTGGTACTAATTCGGAACGTGCCTTTAAATTGTCTGTCTTTCAAATCGTTGGCTGTCTGTTGGCTGGTTGGTTTGTATATAAGAATCCTTCAGGGGTTTCAGATACCGCAATAGATTATTTATTGAGTTCTTTAAGTATTATTACAGGATTCTTCTTTGCTGTGATACTTTTGAGTTATGATCAGTTTAATAAAATAGAAGTTCCTGATAGAGGAGCTACAGAAGAAGAAAAGATAAAAGTATTGAAATCAATTAATTTCTTGAAAAAGTATAATGCTTTGTCTTGCTATGCGATTTTGTTAGCTATAATCGTAATCTTTATGCTTATAGGTACACTCCTGTTTGGACAAAAGACAGATATAGATGAAGATTTTGAAGTGGCAAGTTCTTTGGAAAATGTCGCTTTGTTCCCAACTCTATGTTTTTATGCGTTAGTTGCTTGGAGATTCTTGATGATATATTTCTGGTTCTTCCGAAAAATGGAGTGATAGATAGAAGATTGTAGCAAAAAAGAAGAAA
>OGQX01001050.1_pt1 | contig 27177 bp, 22 predicted proteins | sample 1553291 | NCBI WGS metagenome assembly OGQX01 (sample SAMEA2580030, study PRJEB22360) | human gut metagenome | biome: human gut; feature: human-associated habitat; material: faeces | place: Denmark | collected 2008/2010
GTATTAATTTATCATTAAGTATTTTGATATGAGTACCTTTCATACCTAAAGATCTAGATTCTATAACTCCAGCACTTTCAAATTTTCTTAAAGCATTAACTATAACACTTCTTGTAATTCCAACCTTATCTGCAATTTTAGAAGCTACTAATAAACCTTCATTACCATCTAATTCATTAAATATATGGTCAACAGCTTCCAATTCTGAATAAGATAAAGTACCAATTGCTAATTGAACAACAGCTTTCTTTCTAGAATCATCTTCTAATTCATCTTGTTTGGCATCATTAAATTGTTTCACTTCTGAAAGATAGCCTGTAATTCTGCGAATTCTTTGGAATGGAATTGGAACTACTTCATATTTCAAATCAACATAATCTCCATCCAATTTTACAATTAAACTTTTTATTTGTTGCCCTGGATTTTTCTTTTGAACATAATCTATATATGCCTGTTTCTCTCTTTCATCTAATTCTACTGTACACCCTTCTTCATTCCAGCAATGAAAATCCATAATATCACCCCTTTTTTACATTAAAAAAGGACTTAAAATTAATTAAGTCCTTTAACTTTCTATATTGATTTATAAAGTACAATTATCCCTATTATAGACAGAATACCTATTAATATGCCTATTAAACATAATACTAATGCTATATATAATAAAGCCATGCCAACACTCCTTTTTATTTAGAGTATTAACATGACTTCATTTTTATAAACATTTTTCTTACGCAATTGATTCAAATTGTGTATATTATAATGCTTGTATTTCTTCATCGAATAAAACTTTGTTATACCATTTAATTTCATATAGTTTACCATCTATATTCTTTGATAGTGTATTTGTATTGCCGAAATATACTTTAGTATGTGCTGGTATTGTTAAATTATATAATGAGCATGTACCTATTACACTAGTTTTAGTTCTTAATATAAGTTGGGAACCATCATATATTAATAAATATTTATTTCTATCTAATGCTGATGTATAAACAACTTGAGCGTTAGTACCTTTTGCAAAATCTTTAAAATAAAAAGAACCAGTATCACACATAAAGAATATACCACCATCGTTAGAATTAAAATCTCCAGTCATAGTTATAGTTATTTCTCTATTACTATAAACATCATTTGTAATAAATCTTATGTTAATTATAATGTTTTTAGCCAATTACATAATTTTCTTCCTAAGTTTATCTTTCCTACATCACCTAAATGAGTACCATCATTTAATGATCCATTACCACTAGTTGGCTTTCCATCAACAACAACTCTATTTGCTGAAACAATTTGACTTTCATGGAATAAATCTAATACTGGAATAGAATAATATTGTGCGATTGTTCTTATTTTTTCATTTCTAGGTTCTTGCCAATCATTACCTTCAAGTCTTTGTGGTGGTAACAAAATGCCAATTGGAGTAGTAGGGAACTCTCTAAGTAAATTTTCTAAACAATATCTTATTGCACCACACATAGTATATAGATTATCTGATGTATCAGTAGTTTCACCTTCATCAGCGCAATTTGTACCCATCAAAATAGTGATTATATCCGGTGTAAAGGCGGCCTTATTCTCTATAAGCTTATCTACTCTTCTTACTCCACAATATTTATCACTTTCAGGCTCACTTGTTATAGGGTTTCCTTGACTGTCATTTATTGACCCGTCTATTTTAGTCAATTGCCATTGAGCACCTGCAAAACCTTGATTATAAAATAATATACCCTCTTTATCTCGAACAACTCTCATGAATCCTGTATCTCCTTCTGTATCCATTGCACTTAAATCTTTTGATAATACATCTACATGTGCACCACCGCCCCAATCTGTCAAGGAGTCACCTATTTGCACCCATTTTTTATTATATAAAGGTCTCATATTTTGTTCTAATGCTACAGCTGATACATTATCTTTTATTAATGCTTTTGTAATTTCTGGCATCATTATATTTCTAATAAAAAACTCTTTATACTTAACTGGAAGGTCTAAACTTAAATATTCTCCATATGCATAATATTTTTTCAAATTGTATTTGCTTAGTATTACATTTTCACCATTTCTATAGAAGAATCTTATAAATTTAACATTTTCATTAGTGATTTCAAATTCACTTACACCCTTTGATGTTGATACACCATCAAATTCCCCGTATAATATACCAAGATAAGTTTTATTAGAATCATAACCTCTCACTACGATTTTTTGGTCGTCACTGTCAAGAGAAGTATTTTCTCTATAAAAATAATATTTACCCCCTAATTCCACTTCGATATATCCTGTAACTGTTGATGCATCAAAGTAACCTATTTCATCTGTTGTTGCATTATTAAAAAAACGACCTATCATTACTTCAGCAGGATTAATCATATTCACAAGGCTTTCAATCATAAAATTCGTAGTACTAGGAGTAAAAGTGCCATTTATTTTTTCAATGCCAACACTATTATCTTTTATAAGAGCATTAAATAATGGCTCATAATAATTCTCAGCTATCAAAAACTCTAATTCGTCAACTGGTTGATCACTTGTAATAGTTTTTGAAGATACAATCATACCTTCTTTAAGATAAGTATGTGACGTATTATATCCTATTCTTATGTACTTTGTATTTTCTAATAAAGTAGCACTATTCATCCAAAAATAATAAGTTGTAGTATTATCAGTCTCAGTTAATGCGTTAATATGTGAAACAGTTCCCATTCCTAAATAATTTTTTTCTGAATCGTAACATGCAACTTCAGATAAATAATATTTATTTCCTGTTACTTTCATCTTCCAAGATTTAATATAAATATTCAAATTATTACGAACGTCTATATAATCAGTTATATATCTAATATAATCAGGATTAGTACTATTGTATCCATTTGCTAAAGTTCCTATATTGAATGCAAAGTTTATATACTTTTCCTTAAAAAATGTAGTCTTATTAGGAGTTATAGATTTATCTTGTAAATTTGCAGAGCTTACACTATTATCTCCTAATGAAAGCCTTGTAAGTGTGCCATCATCTATTTTAGATTGAATTATAGTTGTTAATTGTTCATCTGTAACTACTGCAGTAGGAATCTCAACAGTTGCTATCTGATTACCATCATTTAACATTTTAAGGGTTTGCCCACTCATAGTCATTGTTACTTTTGACAAATCTGTATCATTACCAACTTCAACGCCAGTTCCTACGAGACTTCCATCTTGTTTTTTAATATAAACTTTTCCATCTGTATGTTTTGTGAGAGATAAGTTCGCAATATCTTTATATTGTGCAGCAACTTCATTAACTGCACCTTTAACAGTTTTAGCAGTTGTAGTTAATTCCTCAGTACCTAAATCAGTTTTAATAGTATTTATATCAGTTTTTATTTCGGTATCATCATAAGATGTACCAGTTCCACCTGCAGGTAATTCAGTACCACTATCTAATTTTGTTCCATCCTCTTTTGCTAGGTATATTTTCCCACCTTCTACTATAGATTTAGCAGGCATTTTATTTACTTTGTCTACATTGTCTTTTGCTACTTTTTCAAGTTTATTTAATTTTGCACTAGAGATTACATCTCCATTTCCCCAATTAGTTTGATTGTAAGTTCCGTCACTATTATAAGTATCAATTGCATCTCCATCTAAACTAAGCATAGATACATCTGCTACAGCACTGTTAACTGTTGCTATGTCACCTTCTTCAAACAATGGTTTTAGAATATGTACTGCACCTTTTATTATTGGAAGTGATCTTATACTTTCTTGACTTTCATTAAGAAGTCTTAGTTGTAAATCATAATCTCCTAATTCAGTATCTTCATCTATTAATTGTCCCTCTATTACAAATACAACTTTACCATCGTCAGTAGCTTGTATTGGGAATTCCTTTTTCACCTCTGCATTTTTATACCACTTAACTTGTGCATAGGATGCTTTATATTTCACTAGTAAGTTACTTAAATCATCTGACTTATATCTGTATTTATTATCTACAATTTCTATTAACAATTTAATATTTCTATCATTCTTATATAGAAATATTTCTTCATCTAATTTGGCTGTATTCTTTGAAACTGTTAACTTACAATCGGTTGTGATGTAATCATTATTAGCCATTTCAAACACCTTCCTTTCAAAATAAAAAAGAGAACTAAAAATTTAATTTTAATTCTCTGCTTATTTATCTATTTTATCTGTGGATTTTAATTCTTCATTTTCTTTTTTAAGTTTATCTATTTGTTGCTTATATATTTCACATTGAGCTTGAAATAGTACTTTTTGATGATTAGCTTGTGCCAATTCTTGTTTATATATTTCAGTTATTATATTTATTGCATCCATTCAATCACCTCCTATTCTGTATAAGTTACTTTCATTGTTACACTGCCGCTACATACTGCATAACTACTAGCATTATAAGCTGATTGAATACCGAATCCTTTTATAGTACCACCTGAAAGTGCATTAAGTATAGTACTATTAGTTATAGTTAACTTTCCACTATTACCAACTGCTATACTAACACTTCCACAACTTGAACCGTATGAAGGTTTCCCACTTGGTCTACTTGCATAGTTATGAGTCTTAACTACTATAGGTACTGCTGCATGAACACCACCAGATATTCTCTTAATAGTAAGTTCAATCTTAGTGATATTTTTTTCTTTGAATCGATTGAATTGAGTACCAAAGAACCAACATCCATTACAATCTCCGTAGCCATAATCACCTTGTCTTGCAGTATTATCTTGTTTCCAGTTATTATATACAGAACTTCTATAAGTGTCCCCACTATTAGATTTTATAGTAATTACTTTTGTAGTTGATGTAGTAGGGGCTTTGTCTGGGTCTGTAGTTTGATTACCTCCAGCAAATGTTGCTTTTGCGTGTTGTATAATTTGTCCTGGTAATGTTTGAGCGGTATTTGCAGTTAAACCACCGCAGTGAGCTGCATTGGCTATTGTTATAAATGCACCACTAGTAGTTTGAAATCCGTATTCACTACATACACCGGCGGAACTCGCATCGTGTATTCTTGCACAGGCACTACCTCTGTACCCTATTTCACAGTTAACTAATGTAGTATTTTTAATATACATTGAGGCAAAGGCATCCCCGATATAACCTACAATATTACTTTGCCCATCACTGTGTTTATTATCACTACCATAAACTTTAACGCTGTATGTATTGAGTGAACTACTTTCCTGCGATATAATACTACCAGTTCTACCAGCTACTGCACAACCTGTGTCGGGGTGGACAACACCGATTTGTCCTTCTTCGGTACCTGGCCAGCCACCATATACCCATAATTTGGCACTACTCATATAGTTTCTAATGTATCCGTATAATGTGTGCCCATCTAAATAAAGTCTTATTTGTCCACTAGTATAATTTTGGAAGTCAGCATTTTCGGTTATATCCCCACGCATCCATATATTTATTCGTTTACCATTAAGAAATTTAGGTAAGGCATCTATTACTCCTCCCATTGTTTTATATACTGCACCTTCTGTTAATTCAACATCATCACTACCTGATGAAGGGTCTATTTCAATTTGTATATCGTCATCCAGTGTGCTTGGATATTGTGCATTATTTATTTTATTGGCGGTGATTGTATCAGCAGTTAATTCACCTTCAACTGAGAAACTATCTCCTACAACTTCACTACCTTTTATTTGTGCTCCAACAATATTTCCTTCACTATCTACACTAAAAGTATTACCTTGATTCCTAAAAGTACTACCTATAATAGTTGCTCCTGTAATAGTTTTACCATCAATAGCTCCATCAACTATCATATCCCCAGTTATTTTTACTTGATTAGCTATAACAGTTAATGCCTCATCTGTTAATGTCATTGAGCTTGAACTATTACCTCTGACCATCCAAGAAAATCTATCAGCCAATTGTTCGTATTTTGTTTCATTGGCTTTTATTACTGAACTTTTGGTAATTGCTGCTACTGGTATAGTCTTATTAACAGTTGTTTTTTCTTCTATATTAATAGTGACGTGTATTTCCCCGGCATTACCTGTTGCAGTAAGGAGCGTGATAGTTTTATTATCACTCTCTAATTTTGCAGTACAATTAGTTGTATCGGTTATAGTTACTTTATACTGACCCTTAGTAGGTGTTGTACTGACTGCAACTAATGGAGTAGTTCCATTGTATATATCAATTCTAGTATTTTTACTAGTTTGTTCTACCACAACTTTATTGACTGTTGTGGTGAACGTATTACTATATATCTCACTCATAATATCACCGCCTATCTTAATGTACCATTACTTACTGTTAATGTAACACTTCTTGATACACCATCTTGTGTTGTGGCAGTTATTACAGCACTACCATTAGCTCCCGCATAAGTAGAACATAATCCACTATGAACCCAAACTAATTGGGAGTCACTAGATGACCATGTTAATGACTTATTAATACAGTTATCATTAAAAGTAGGTCTTACCATACAGTTATGTGAGTTATCATTCCAATCCATAGCAGTTAAGGAGAAGTCACTAGAATTTAACACTACATTATCAGTACTTAATGGATAATATTTAACCCAATCAACATATTGAGTTATTTCAGTTGTATTACTATCAGGAGTACCACCACTAGCGCCAATTGCTTGGTTAAGTAAAATAAAGTGTGGTATATGGAATGCTCTATTATCAGTAGCATTTGTTCTACTTAATTCATGGCCATCAATAGAGAAAACTAAACTACCATCTGTATTCCATTCCATAGCAAACTCATGCCAATCACCAGTAGGATAATTATTATACCATACACGACCACTTTCTTCTTTTTCATTGAAGAATGTACCACAAGTTAACTTGCCATTATAAAATTCCATTACATCAAATTCACCACAATAAGCCCACCATTCACCTAATGTGTCAGGGCTACCATTTTCTTTATATCCAAATTCAAAACTATCTCCTAAAGTCCAAAATGCACCGAAAGAACCATTCCAATTGCAGGCTCTAACTCTAGCCACTATTTTACCGTACATAAAAGCAAAATGTCCTTTAGAGATAATTGATGCAGATGTCCAAGAACCATCACTTGCTTTTTTACCTCTTAATGCTAATATACCATCGTTGATTTCAGCATTAGTGTTTGTATATCTTTGAGTTTCATTATTTCTAACATAACCCAATTCATATGACCATTTATTTGGGTCTACGCTACTACCTGAGAAATCATCTATCACATAAGCCCCGGTGGAATCCAATAGTGAACTTGAACTTGACCCATTGTCATTTAGTGTACCCGTGATGGCAGTACTTGCATCACCAGTAGCACATATTAACATCTTTGTTATATTCGCTGGTACAGTAAATGTGTATGATAAAGCTTTATTTGACCAATCATCTGTGTTGCCTTCGACAAATGATACATAAGAATTTGATGAATTATAATAACAAACACACACATAATTAGCTTTATTAAGGTCTATAGTATAAGATTTACCGGCAGTTACACTTATATAATTTAATGTACTATAATATGTTCCATCTGTGGTATCTGTAATTACACCATCATTAAGTCTTTTATATTGAGTAAAAGCTAATTGATTATTATCTACTAAAGTAACAGTAAATATATTACTTGTCTTAGTAGTACCTTTGGCAGTTGTAACTCTTATAGTCATATTATATGTTCCGGCAGCTCCCGAATTATCGTGTTTAAATTTATAATTTGTTCCGGTTGCAGTCACATCACTTGTCTTATCATAGAATGTATGTCCGCCATCCCATGAAACTTCATGTTTTGCTACTGCTATATTTGTACTATATTCGATATAAAATTCTGTTTGTGCAGTTTGTGTTATGTTTGCTATGTTACTTATAGTTAGAGTTTCAGGAGTAATTTCTCCACCACCACTTTCAGTATACACACATTTTAATTTACAATTATTGTATGTCCCATTATCCCAGCTACTAACATTAAACACAGCACTTGAACTAGTAAAGGAAGTAGCACTTATATAAGTACTACCACCATCTTTACTCAGTAAAATGTCTGAAATATTAGTAGCATCGGTTGTAAAATTTATTGTCAAAGTATCCCCTGTTGTACTGGGATTACTTGTTACGGTTATTGTTGCCATATAAACACCTCCATTAATCACAAGTAGTTACTATACACTCTTTACTAAGTATTATAGTATACCCGTCTTGATTTTGAATTGACTCCTTAACTTCATTTAATCCCTCTTTTGTTGCATAGGTAGCACTTACTGTCATCTTGAATCCATCTAATGATTGTTCTAATTTTGCTTGTTTACTAGTTACATCATTTACATTTGTTTCCAATTTCCCTATTGTAGTTGTATGTTTATCGACAGTGTCTTTTGTGCTATTGTACTCGTCTTTTAACTGCACTACAGTCCCGTCTTGTTTTGTGATAGTTGTATTACTAATAAGACTTGCTATTTGACCTTGTGCCACACTAATATTAGTAGTATTGGTAGTTACTTGTTCTATTACGCTACTTAAGTCTCCATCTACAGTAATATTCTTGATTGTATCAACTGTCTTTTTAAGCTGATTGAATGACACATCTAGTGTCTGTTCAGTATCATCAAATTTTATATGACTTGCTTTAATTGTATTAGTGTTATTATTTATATTGCTAATAATACTACTAATATCCAATTTACTACCTGAAATATTGGCATTATCATTAACCATAGCGTCTACTATTAATCCATTAGCTACAGCCCCACTTTTTATCCCTTTTTCATCTATTAATACACCTGTGCCAGTAGCATCAAATAAACTGAATGTGAAATTACCAGTAGCATCTTTTCCTATTTGAATACGTACATTTCCGGCTTTATCTTTGAATTGTTGCAAGTTACCTTGTAGCAACATAGAACCGTCGTCGCTTTGAATATTTACATTATTAGTATTAATAGTTCCTGTGTTAATTTTATTGGCACTAACAGTGTCAATCATAGCATCTTTTATTAGGGCATTGGCTATAGTGACTTTATCAGATGTTAATACTAGAGAATGAATATTATCCATAGTTAAATTGCCACCAATTAAAGTTTGTATTTCAGCTACTGTAGCCTTTAATTTTGTTATAGTTGCATTAATAGCATCTAAATCTCCCACATTTAAGTTATCAATTTTGGCATTTACTGCGGTGAAGTTTTTAGTAGTAAGGTCCTTAAATTCACCATAATCAGCTTTTATCTTTTGCGCTTCTAACTCTATTACCTTTAGCTTTGGAACTCGTTCCCCGTCTAATAGTAATTGGCCATCGTCATCTATATATAACCACGGAATAGTTCCTCCCTTAGTTAATGCCTCTATCAAGGCACTTAAGTCTGGATCTGTTGTTGACTGTGTAAGATCCTCAACTGTAGATGATGTAGCAGTATCATCCGGATTACCACACAAATCTGTTATAGTATCTTGAGCAGTAAGCATTTTTTCTTGTGCTTCTTGTATATCTGCACTCATATCAGCAGTTATTTCTCCAATTTCCAAGGCTTGTGTGAATAGTGCTATAAGTGTATCTGTAGCATCATCATAGTTTTCTTGTGCTTCTATAATATCTCCTATTTTATTATCTTGAATTTCTTCATCATTCAATTGTTCAAATTCAGCCTCAAGTCTATCTTCATCATCTTCTGCTTCTGTATCTGGTTCATAGAAATCATCTGCTACTTCTTCCTCAAGTGAACCACCAGGATCTTCAACATCTGATTCAATAAACTCCTCCATATCATCTTCTTCCGGTGGATATATAATCAGTTCGCCATCCTCATCAATGGTAGGATTTTCTTCATATTCTTGCCCATCACCTATCATATGTTCACCTCCTATCCTATCCTAAAACGCCCTATGAATAATATATTTTTACTAGCTAAATTTTTAACCTTCACATATCTAAATACTCCACTCGATAATCCATTAGTGCATTCAAGTGCTTCATAATCGCCATTGCTATCTTTACCAGTAACAATTGCTGTATGAGATATGCCCATGAACTCACCATTATTAATTCCATCTGCATCCATGAAAATAATATCACCTTCTGATAAATTAGTATAAGTTTGTAAATCTGCTCCATCTACTACCCAATTTTGTTGTACAAAATATTTACCAATATTTGCTTCATTTCTAACGCTAGGTAATGCCCAGCTAATATTGTTATTTCTATTATTATTAGTTTTCTTTTCATTGCCATAAGGTGATTTATCATAAGTCCAACCTGTTAATACATAGTTAAGAAAACAACTATCATCAATTTGATACTTACCATTTGTTTTCCACTTACTGATATTATCAGCAGGGTTCTTAAAGTCAGCTGGTGTTGTTCCATTGTATGTAAACTTGTTATTATTTGAATAGTAAGATTTTGCTATTTTAACTAAATCCGCTCTATATCTAAATAATGGTTGTGCAGCATAATTACCGCCTTTTCTCTTAGCTGCTACACTTCCCAAATATGGTTTATTGCTAATTGTAGTGTCTGGATTGTAGTAAATTGAGATACTGTATGTTGTGTCTCCTTTTGGAATTAACACTCCTTTCTTACAGTCAACTCCTTCCAAATATACTGTATCTGGTTGTATGTATTTAGTAGGGTTTTTGTCCTTTTGAGTTGTAAATATAAGTCTCGCATAGTAACTATCGTTATATGTAGAAGCAGTTACAGCAGGCACTCTGAATTGTATTTTTTTCATAGGTTTTGTATAAGTATATATTTTTTCACTATCTAAAAACTTATTAACAGTAGTGCTATCATTGGACCAGTTTCCTCCAGTACCATAGTATAGTATTTTTTTCTTATACTCTTTGTAATAAGTCTGTGTTGATGTTTTATCTTTCATAGTCCATCCATCACTGGTTAAAGATGATAACCATAATTGCTTATCTGAACTATCGCATAAACCGGCAGGCTTCTTAAGGAATATTACATATTTAGTAGTATTGCAATAATCCTCCATAAGTTTGTTAAAAGCACCAACTTCTTCATTAACTGTTTTGTAGTTGTTATATGAACTAGGTACGTGACATTCTTGGCATACAAATATAGGTTTCTTTGGATATTTCTTAAGTAATGCTTTTATTAAAGATTTATAATCTTCTACTGTGCCTTCTCCAAGACTATTAATACCAAAACTCAATAAAACATGACTAACAGTTTTAGGGTATGCAGTTTTATCTGTGGTATTATTAACTGTTACATTAGTTACTAAATTTCCGCTTGACACAAAATCTCCAGGAGATGATCCATCTAACCCTTTGAAAGTAACTTCATATGTAACTTCATCAGGGTCATCTACTATGTCTTTTGGTGGAGTTTTATTTGTATCTTTTTGGTTTTTAAGTTTTGCTTCTTTGTCAGCTCTTGCTAGATCCCAAGGTCTAAGTATTATACCATGTGTATACCAATAATGGTAACTACCTGAACTACTATAATGTTTACTATTCATAGGTTCATATCTTATAGCGTCTGGCCATTTATGACCTCCACTAGCATGGGCTATCATGTGTTTTCCCTTAACTTTTCCACAATATACAACTACGTGGTGAGTACCGGCAGTGGCACGCTTAGAATCTCCTCCAGGCTTTGACGCCCAAGCAACTGTTATATTTGAAGGCACTGTGGCATTACTTGCCATAATTAAATCACCAGGTAGTAGTTCATTTATAGTGCTGCTTGTTAATTTCTTTAGCGTATATCCACTATATTTTGTAGCATATCTCACTAGAGAACCATATGCACAATTGGCTCCACCATATTTGGCAGTTACACTTCTAAGACCTGCATATAAGTAAGCACATGAACTAAGAGAACTACATACGTAGCAGTATGGATTTTTAATACCATGTATAGTTCCTTTAACTCTAAATCTTTTGCTATCATCGTATATACAAGCACCCCCATAGTAAGTAGCTTTTTTATACTTTTGGTGTAACTCTGCTATTTCTTTAGCTTTGCTTACTATTTTCTTTCTAACATTTTCTGCTACGCCCTTTTTAGTAGTAGTGTTTCCACTTATACTCCATGTAGGTGCTTTTGATACACTTGTAGCAAATGTAACTATACCATTAGTACTTAGTGATTCTGTTGCGACTGCTGTTGCTTCTGCACTTTTATTGGCACTAGCCGGTTTCACTGCTCCATAGCCTTTTTTATTGCCTTTAGCATCTAATGTGTATGGTAATTGTCCATCTACTACTTTATACCAACGTAAATACCATTCTATATTCGTAGATGTACCCCATCCAGTTTTAGCTTTATATTTTGCTCTATATTTAGCCCAAGGTGCTTGCATATTTTCAAGCACTTCCCAAAACTTCTTTTGAACTGCAGCTGATTGTTTATTTAGAAAAGCACTTTTGCCATTATTATGTACATATATACTCATACCATATTTATCTTTTATGTAGTGCATTACTATCCACCAAAACGAACCTATGCCCATATTGTACATACATAATCCAGCGAAGACATTGTATCTACAATATACAAGTGCCTTTCTAAGTTCATTGCAACCAAACATAATTTGATTAGCTACAGCTTTATCTACTTTTACACCACTTATAGTTCTACTCCCACAAGATTTAGGTCTCATATTGTTGTATGTAGGAGTGAAATAATCCTTTGAGCCATCTTTGAATACTATAGTTTGCTTTTTATTAAAATAAGTACCTCTTTCACACTGCATAAGTCCATATCCACCCGTTGAGTTCTTTGTAGCTTTATATGGACTTGCAGTAGATTCTGCATAAATCACTGCGTATACTAATTGTTTGTCCAGTCCAAATTTTTTAGCATAGTGTTCAACCATTATATATATCTTCCATGGATTAGACTTACTTTTTAAATTTTTCATTCCCGTAGTATCACTTTTTGTTCCTAAAGTAAACTTAGCATAGTAATTTACAGCTGCTTTATATTGTTTTGCTAATTTGGAGTTATCTTCTTTAGGAGGTACTGGAGTAGGATCTGTTGATGGCTTTTTCTTTGTAATTTCTCCACATTTATGAGTGATACAATCTCTAATTCGGTCATCTCCAAGCCAAAGTCCGTTATCTATTTTACTTATTTTTATCGCTCTATAATCTTCCGTATCTTCATTAATTTTGCTTTTGTCGTCTCCTGGATCCACTGGGTCTGGTAGTACTTTATCAATATATTTTTTTATAAGGTTATCAATAGTTTTTTTATCCACACCTAATTGTTGTAGGTACTGTCTTATTGCTAATATATCGCTTGCAGTTAGTTTTCCTGTCTTTTTAATAATATCTATAGTTTCATTTATAATATCTTCTTTTTTTAACGATTTGATATTACTTTTTACATTTTTGAAGTTTGCTAAGGTTATTTTATTTTCACTATCTGTTAATTCTAATTCGCTTATTCTTCCTTCCAATTGTATAGGAGGATTAAACTTATCATTTACTATATAATTAGTGTCTCCTACCTCAATTTCATCATATTCATCATCTGTTAAATATACTGGTATCTCATATGAATATTTTATTTGTTTAACTTCCTGCAATTTCTTATATGTTTCTAATAACAATGCTCCTGGGTCTGTTGTATCACTGGTATATTTACCTAATATATACTTGTCCCCATTTGAAAACATATCATGTGCATCTGGATCTAATAGAAAATCTTGTCCTAATGGTTTATCTAAAGGGTCGCCTTGGTCTTTTTCCCATTTAATATCTTTGAATGTAATACCATTAGCTCCTACACCTATAAGCCCACTAGCAAGGTCTGTAGCATCGCCTGTCCTTTTCATGCCATAACTGTTGAAATCATAATCATATCTTTTATATGTTTTATTCCCTCTTTCACCATCTGCATAACAGTTAACAATTAATTCATAATTTCCGTTAATGCTATCTATAGGATTTACTGTAAATTCATATTCGCAATTACCATATCTAGCTATTGATTCTTGAATTACTGTGTAAACGGCTTTTGGCTCTGTAATACTAGTTTCTACTGATATATCATCAAGTTCTGGGCTTACATAACCTTTTTTATAATTTGTGTCTTTAAGAATAGTATCTAAGAATTTATTCATATTACCAGTTATAGTAGATTCTCTTATATAATCATTCCTTAATTCAAGCCCTACAATTTCAGATTGTACATTCCTTACTACTGAATCAATATTTTCTTCATCTTCACAAGCCATAATCTGAAACATCTTATATTTATTATTTCGAATGAATAATACAAAATTTCTCTCAGTTATTGCCTGTTCTAATTCTTCATCAAGAGTAACTGAAAAATCAAAGGTTTCAGCTCCAGTTTCAAGATATGGATGATATGAATAATCAAAATAAAGGCTAGGTGTTAACCTAGCACATATCTTCTTATCGGAATCTAAAATTATTAATTCACCTAGCACTTTATCACTCTCCTAACCATTTATCCCTAAATATCACACTCGTTGTAGTATCTGTATCATTGCTGTTTGTTTTTATATTATTTTCTCCTGTCTCTAATTCAAAATAACGACTACCTATGTCAACTAAATCATCGCATGGCTCATCATTTAAATAACATCTGTGATTTTCACAGTCTATTTCAAGCACATCTCCTTCTTGAAAATATACAATATTTTTAGGAGTTTCTTGTTCTTTAGGATTTAATTCATCAACTCTAATATGTGTTAAGCTCATAGCACTTGACTTATCAAGAGTGCTAGTAGTTCCTATATATAAAACTACATATGCTAATTTTTCAGTTGGTAAATCAGAATATTTTAAGCTTTTACTACTTTGGCTTTTTATAGTTTTGCCATCCTTAATCTTAGTAACTGCAACATTCCATACATATTTCTTATTGATTTTTTCTCTTGACAATGTCCATTGGCCATAATATTCATTCCAACTACCTAATTTCCCAGATAGTTTATTACTAACTGTAACAACTGATTTTCCTGATTTATCAGTAATTATGTATGTTTTAGTATCAGGCTTTGGTACTTTTGTTGAATCTTTAAGAACTGTTCTTGAGCCTACAGTACATTTAGGATATGTGTACTCATACCATGCATTATCATCATACATTCCTAAAGTAAATAATTTTTCCCCATTAACACCAAAACCATATAACTCAATTATTCCTGTTTTATCATCAGCAGTTTCAAAGTCTTCTTCATCCGGATAACTATACACTGCATTATCAGCACTAACCAAATTTCCTTTAGCTATATATCCAATATAACCCTTATATTTCTTAGCTAATTTATAGTAAGTTATTTTACTCTTATCATCGTAATGGTCTACCATAATACATCTTACACAAGTTCCTACAGGTATTTTTGCTAAGGCTTTACTTGATTTCTTAGGTGATTTTCTTAAGTATGCTGATACATTTTCTTTATTGTCATCAGATATTACTACAAAGTTTCTAACTGTTACTTTTACTTCCGTAGTATCATATTCTTTTGATAAGTAACTAAGACTACAATATCCAGTAGTTTTTACTGTCTTTTTATTCTTGTCTGTGTACTCATAATCAAAACTAAGCCAACCATTTTTAGCTGTACCATTTTTAATCTTATGACCATATTTAAATGTACCTATCTTTTTATAGTTTGTTCCTGCGCCCTTTCTAACATTTAATGTTGAACTAGTTACCATATAGTAAGGCGTTTTACTTCCTGATAAAACTTTTTCATCTTCATTTTTATACTTAGGTTTACTAGGGTCACCATTCTTTCCTGTGCTATTATGTCTCATAAATGCTGTTAATTTAAACTCATCAACACTATGACTTAAATCCTGTCTTACACATACTCCCTTCCACGTAGTGTCTCCACTAGGTACTGTCCCCATAATAACACTATTTCCACTTTCACTTACTGCTAGAGTTCCGCCTACAGTTCTATCAGAACCGATACTGGCAGAAGATGCTGTCCATCTAGATGTATCTTCACATTTGTCATATAATACTTTCGTTGATTGTTTTACTGCTGATAGAGACAATGTAGGATATTTACCTACTAATATTCTTTCCCCTGTTTCTTTGTGTTCAAGTTGAGCATAATATGCATCTGTTGAAAATCCTATCTGGATAATTGGAGATACTGACCTATTGCCAGTGACATCACATGTCAACTCACTACCTTCTGCATCTATTGCAGTTATTTCATCTGAATAAAAATATGGTTCTGGGCAAAATAACTTAATAGTAGATTCATAAGAATAAAAACATACAGGGTCTTTTTCTATTTTATCTTGTAGTATAGCTAAAATAAATCTTTCCTTGTTAATATAAAAAGGTTTAGGCTCATCTACATCAAATATATCTCTTATATCTTTTAACTTTTCATTAAGTTCTTCTTTAGTATCGCAGTCAATTAATATGTCTATTTCTATAACATACGATTCGTATTTCTTACCATTGTATATTTCTCCATCTCTGGATGCTATATCAAGCGTTGATATTTTATTAGAAGGTAATATAGGCAATCTTATTTCTTCAATGTCACATACTTCAGATAAATTGAAGCCATTGTATTTTACATTATCATATCTATGCATTATATACCTCCTAATCTATTTAATCTTTTTATTCTATTACTTATATCTTCTTGAACTGGTTTTGATGTTAAGCGGCCTACTTTCTTACTGTCCATATACATACCAATGCCATTTAGTGCATCGACCATAGCTTCTCCCATTCTATCATAATCAATAGCTGTATTTCTCGCCATTGTATCAAGCTTATCATCTAGATAATTATAAAATGAATTTAAAGGTAATATAGCTTCATCTCCTGCTTCTCCACCTCCAAATAGGGTTGGCTGTGTCATAATACCACCCTTAGCATACCAGCTTATACCAAACGAAGGAACACTTGGAGGATTTAAACTAAAACTGCCACTAACACTAAAATGAGGTAACTTTATCTTTGGTAATGACCATGAAAAATTAAAGAATGATTTCATTCTATTTATTGCATTACCAACTGCATCCTTAGCAGCATTAATCTTACTACTAATAGTATTATAAATATTACTGAATATTGAACTGACTGTACTATAAGCTGACCTAATTGGATTTATTGCATAAGTCTTAACTAAATTAAATCCTGTTTGTACTACTGATTTCACAGTATTAACCTTAGCTTGAATAGTAGATTTAATTGCATTCCATACTGTAGAAATTACAGTCTTGATACCATTCCATATGGAATTTGTAACAGTTTTGATTGCATTCCATACTGTAGTGATTATAGACTTGACTAAATTAATACGATTAGTTATAGATGTTTTTATTAAATCCCATACTGTAGAAATTACAGTCTTAATTCCGTTCCATACAGTGCTTGTAATGGATTTAATTGAATTCCATACGTTTGATATAGTATCTTTAATACCATTCCATACCTCAGAACATTTCGCTTTAATTGTATCCCAGTTTTTATACAACGTTATACCTATTGCTATTAATGAGGCTATAACTGCCACTACGATAAGTACTGGAGTTGATATACCAGCTATAACTGCACCTAATCCAGTAAAAAGTCCTATCAATGGTTGTAACGTTAACATTAAAGTCCCAATTGTAGAACCAACTAATAATAATATAGCTGCTACTGCTGCTATAGTTGCTATGGTTGATTGTATGCCAGATGGTAGACTGTTAAACCAGTTAGCTAAACCATTAAGCGCATCTAAAACTACATCTATGGCCGGTTTTAAACTTTCTTGAAAAGTTCTTTTTATACCTTCTATAGCACTTCCTAAATCATTATATTTGATCTCATTTAGTTGCCCTAGTGAATCCTTTGACTTATCAGCTTCACCTGATATATCCATTAATGCCTTGACTCCATCTGCCCCTAAATCTTCCCACATAGTACCAAACAATTGTACTCCTAATGTATTCTGTTCTATAGGATCTTTTATTCCAAATAAAGCACTTGTAACTTGTGATAATGCTTGTTTTGCTTCTTTTCCACCTTTCCCAAACTTAGCAGTAGTTTCATCAACATTAAGTCCTAACTTCTTAAATGCATCATCTGCTGTACCATCTTTAACACGTATGCCAAATTCTTTTACTGCATCTCCTAATTTATCCACTGAAAATGTTCCTGATTCTGCACCATTTTGAAGCATATTGAACATATCTTCGCCATCTAAACCTATTTGCTTAAAATGTACTGAATATTCGTTTATAGTATCTAATAAATCATCATTTTTGTTTAAGCCATTTTGTGCACCTTGAATAATTAGATTATATGCTTCATCGGATGTATAACCAAATTGTTGCATAAGCATGTTAGCACTACGTACTGATTCAGCAACATCCATATCAAAAGTATCACGTAGTACAAATGCATTCTCAGCAGTTTTCTTAAGTTCTTCGCCAGTTTCTCCAGTTTGTTGCTTAACTATAGCCATGGTTTCAGCTATATCGTTCATATCCTCTCCAAAATTATCAGCATAAATTTCATGCATTACATTTTCAAGAGATTCGAACTCATCCTTTGTGGCTCCAGTTTGAGTAATTAAAGTATTTAGCGCCTTGTCACTATCCACGCCAAACTCAATCAATCCGCTTGCAACCTCTTTAGTTGTATCATTAAGTGCATCTAATTTATCTTTTACTATATCACTAGCTAAATTGCCTTTCATTATATCTGTGACATTATCTGCACTATCTCCTAGTTCTTCATAATTATTAGCCAACTCTTCGGATGCATCTTCTACTTCTTTTAGTACATCTTTATTTTGTTTAAGTTCTGCTGATAGTGATTGTATCTTACTTTCTAGATTTTTAGCCTCCTGAGAACCTTGACCTTGTTCAAGACATACATTTTGATATTCTCGTTTTAACTGTCCTAATTCATTTTCTTGTTTACTAATAGTAGACTCTAATTTACCTAATGCACTTTCAGATTGTTTTGTAGAATTTTCTAATTCTTGTAGTTTTGAACTTGTTTGAGATAATGTGTTTTGTATCTTAGCATTTTGAGTTTCAGCAGTTATCAGCTTATCTGTCCACTTTTTTACTTCTTCACTATTTTCACCATAAATTTGTTTAGCTTTTTCTAGACATTCTCTTGTATAATCTATTTTTTGAGCGCTGGCTTGTAGTTTATCTTGTAGTAGCTTTTGTTTATTTTCCAAAAGTTCAACACTATCACCATTAGCTTTGAGTTGAGTAGCATTAAGATTCAACTGTTTATTCAATGTACCAATATTGCTATTCATCTCTTTAATTCCAGCTGTAAACTCGGCAGTTTCTGCTTTAAAGGTTATCTTTGCTTCCTTATTATTAGCCATTTTATCACCTGCCTTTTATTTTCTTCTTTGTCTTTGTTTTTCATATTCTTTTTCTTTTACATAGTTAATGTAATTATCGTATGCTATTTTATCTTCTAAAATAGATAAAAGTGAAGAGTAATCTACATTAAAGAAAATCTCTTCACTCATTCCTAAAATTAATACAAAATATGTATAATAATCCTCCCAATCTTCAAGGATAAACTTTGGGATTCTTGTTCTTGATTTATTTACTCTTCCTGTAGCTTTAATGAATGGTTGTCTAAACCCTACTTTTTTTTAGGGTGTATCAATTCAGCTGTTACAGTGTTTATAAGCTCCATATCTGGAGGTACCATCTCAATGAATTTACCCTCGCTCATTACTTCATCTGTACCTAATTTGTCTGAGTTAGCACAAAGGTAAGCAACATATAATACCTTTAAGCTATCAAAGATAGGGTCAAAACCCTTACCGCCTTCTAAAGCTTTCATATATTCTTCATATAACTTTTTATTATTATTTTTTACTTTTAATAGTCGAGCAAAATTTAAAGTTAGTTCAATTTTAGATCCATCTATTAATTCTAGTTCTAGCATAGTACATTTCATTATATATCACCTACCTTTGATTTCTTATACACTTGATTTTCTTACTAAGGCCGGTGTGAATGCAGTTAGCCATGTACTTTTTACTGTTTCATCAACATCATTAGTCACTACCATTTCATACTTACCATTACCAAAGTCATCTGGCATTATTGATATTTCTATTTCAATTTCTGCTATTTCTTCTACTCCATTTTCAATACTTCCTTTTGGTGCAGAAGCCATTATGCATCTTGGATAAGCTATCATCTTTTCTAGCCCATCTTCATCTAATACTTTAGCTACATAAGTAAACTCTTTATGTCTACTATTTCTACCATAAGCTACTACCCCATCTTTCAAGTCTGTACTTTCCATTCCAAATGCTTTTACATAAAGATCATATCTAATATGTAAAGATAAAGTTAATGTACCATTACCAGTTCCTATTGTTCTTGTTTTAGCAACAATACCTTCACATTTTTTTTGTACTACTTTACATTCTAGTTCTTCATCTAATTTACCTACGCATCCTAGTTTATTAAATGAGCTTTCTGCTGCATCATTAAATTTTACAGATGATTCTTTGACTTCATATTCTGCGAAATTAGTTTGATATATAGCCATCTTATCAATCCTCCTTATTTAAAATTATTTTGTAGTTTTTCTAATAAATTGTTTACTACGTTATCATATTGAGCATCTACCCCATGTTGCATAAAATCATTTGGAACTTTGCCTTGGAAGTGTACTCCTTCTGCTTCCTGTGGAAAATACAGATAATTGTATTGTGTTTTTGTATGTATATATAATGATAAATTTTCTTTCTGTTCAGCTTTCAATGGTGAGCTATCTTTCGCATGTTGCTTATCACGATTTGATACAGGAATATAATTTATTATGGCTTGAGTAAATATGTTGCTAGCTTCGTTTTTTAAGTAATTATTTATTACCTTTTCTGCCCCATCTCCATAACTCATTATGGCCTGTTGTAATCTTTCAACATCTTCGGCTGATAATCCAAATACTGCTCTAGCCATCTAAATCACATCCCTTAAATGCTCTTGTGAATTCTAAAGTCAGCATTTCAACCACCATATCTGTATTATTTTTTGTAATATAATTAAACTGCATCGACTGATCTGTTAGTTTTAACCTTGTATTATCTTGTATTGCTTTTATTACTTTTTGTTCAAAACCTTCTGGGATATAATTTTCCATAATTATATGGACCTGATAATAATAGTTGTAATCTAGTTTACTTTTACCACTTCTATCAAATTCCTTTTTGTTAAATACAAAGTAATTCCATTTATCTTTTCCTTTTGTAAATGTTCTTCCATACCATACCGGTAACTCAAATGTTTGTTCCAATACAGATTGTATTTGTTCAAGTATTCCATCTAATTTACTCAACTTCTGTCACCTCTTCCAAATAAAAATACAACTCTCTATTCTTTCTATCTTCATCTATATAGATGATGTCATACAGTGTATTTTCAATTGTTACTTTGTACTCATTATTTATATTTTTATAGAATCTAGTTTTAACTTTTACATTTAAAGTTCTATCATTTGACTCCGCAAAATCTAAATCTTGTTGCCTTTTACTACATTCTTCATATGCTAACTTAACAATAAATTCAAGATTATCCTTTGTTTTAATATTCTCTTTTGCTCCAAAATTAGTTTTAACTGGTATTTCCTTATAAACTCGAATATATCCATCATTGTAATTACTTACTCTCTTCATAATTTATAACCTCATACATTTGCCTTATTTGCATTATCTCATTGAAATAATTATCATCAAATTCATTGATACAATTGTTATAAGCATACATACAGTAATTAAGAAAAAGGCTATGTTCTATACCCTCTTTAGAGTAGTCTATGCTATACCCAAGTTTATAATTCAATGTTAATTTAGCATCTTCTATTATCATATTAAGTTTTCTTTCTGTATCTTCTTCATCCCAGGTAATGTTTAATTTATCTTTCAAATCTTGTAATAAACTATCCATGACTTTCTCCTTTCTAAAAAAGAAAAGACTAGTCATAGACTAGTCTTTCTTATTACTATTGTCCCGCTTTAGTAGTTACAGTTCCTTTAACTGTACTTTCTACAGTTCCTTTTACTTTTGTGTATACTACTGCTTCTTCTAATCCAGATATATCAAGTAATAAAGAACATGTATTATCAAATGCTTTACCTTCTCCATAAGTTTTTATTTTATAAACTCTGTTGTCTTCTAGGAACTGATATTCATCTGAATAAGTTATTACTCCATCTTTTGCTGCACCCATAGCCATAAAGTACTCTTGTGGTAAGCATACTATAGCTTTACCTGTTGCAATTTCATTTGATATTACAACTTCTGTAGGGAATGGGAATACATCTTTTACATATACTCCATTTACATTAAGTAAAGTTGTAGCTGGCATTACTTTAGTTAAGTAATCTATTTGATTACATATAAATAATACTGAGCCAAATTTTCTAGTTCTTCCGCCATGTTTTTTACTATTATCATCTGTATATTCTTCTGTTTTAGCCATTTTTGAAATTAAATCACCATAAGTTTTAGGTGAAAAATCTGTTATTTTTATAGCAGTTTTTTGAGGATATCCAGTACTAGTAGAGTATGACACTCCTTTATGTATATCTCTATCTAAACCTATAGGAGAATTTATACCATTTCCACTAACTATTGCTTTTTCTATTCCACATGCTATGGCATCTTTCATTATAGTTCTTACATAAGCATCTATAAATGTAGGTCCTAAATCTAACATATCTTGAGGAACTGAAACAAATGCAGATAATTTATTTTGAGTTATGTCTACTGCTTTAAATGCAGAAGTAAGTTCTTTTGTTATTTTACTGTTTAATGGTCCCCAAACTGCAGTATCTATTGTATGATCATTTAATATCCATTTAGTAAGATATTTAGCATTTACAAAATTTATTTTAGTCAATAGTGGATGTTCTTCTAATAAATCTTTATATATATCAGTTATGATAGTTTCTGGCATTATGCCTTCTGGTGAGCCTATAAAATCTGCGAATGATTGTTGAGGTTTATTTGATTTAGCAGCTTCTATAAATCCTTTATACCATTTTTCTTCAGCAGTAGTAAGTTGTCTATAACCTCTATCTGCTAAAACTGATTTGTCTTGAGTTTGTTGATATTCTAATGCATCATCTTTTATTTTTTGCATTTTTTCTTCTAGTGCATCACTAAGTATTATTACTGCTTGATCTTTATCTTCTGCTTCTAAAAACTTAGTTATTTCTTCTTTAAATTTTATATCTTTATTTAATATCGCCATTATTGTTGGCCTCCTTTTCTATTTAATTTATTTTTAAATTCATTAAAAAAAGAACATTTAGTATGTTCTTCCGGTTCTTTACTCTTATTTTCTTTGCTATTATTAATTTCTGTATTTAAATCATCTTCTTTTTTAGCATTTAAAATAAGTTTCATTAATGATTTTTTAACTGACTGACTAACTTCTTCGGCCTCTTTTTCATTTACTATAGCCGTGATAAATCCTTTTTCTATAGCTTCCTGTGGAGTTATCCAAGTTTCATCATCAAGCATTTGCTTTAATTCTTCTTCTGTTATATTTATTTCTTGCATATAAGCATTGACACTAGCTTGAGTAATTTTATCTAAATCATCGGCTTGTTTTCTTAACTCTTTAGAGTTTCCTTTTACTCTCGTCCATGCATTATGTATCATAAGTAGTGATGCCGTAGACATTATTCTTTCATCTCCAGCCATGAAAACTACACTGGCGGCACTACATGCAAAACCATCGCATACAGTTTTCACTTTTGCTTTATGTCTTTTAAGTTGGTTATATATAGCTAAACCTTCCGCTACCTCTCCACCATATGAATTTATGTATACATTTATTTGGTCACACTCTAACGCTTCTATTTGCTTAGATAGTGTATAGCTTGATACATCACTTTCAAGCCATTCCCAAGATGTTATGTCACCATATATTTGTATATCAACTTCATTATTATTTTGAGTTAGTTGGAAATATTTTTTATTCATCTTCTTCACCTCCTCCATTATTATTTTGTCCATCACCTATTAATCTGTTTTCCACTGTATCATAGTTTTTAGTTATAAAGTGTTGTTGACTAAATTTAGTGTTAAGTCTATCAAATCCTATTATTTCTCTAACTTCATCTATACAGCACGTACCAGATGCAATTAATTTGTCTGCTTTTTCAGCAACATCTAATATATCTATATGATTAATAGTTGATGTATCTACTTTTACATAATTTCCTTTCGTCCAATTATCATATCCTCCTGAAGTTTTCCTTGTAGTTTCTTCTGAAATCATATCTGCTATTGGATCTATACAAAATGTAAGAAATACTTTTACTATTTCATTCATATTTGTAATGTTTCCTAACATAAGACTAACTGGTATTTGAAGTGCTTGAGCTACTATTTCAAACATTTCTTTTCTCAATGCCCTAAAATCAGAACTATCCTTATTTGTATTAGTTCCATCCATGTACTGCAAATCATACCCTTTGTATTGTGGATATACAGCATTATCATTTTCCATAAATTCTTTAAGTTGTTTTTGTACTATCTCTCTATATGTTTTCTGAAAGTTTTCATCAGATGCTTTAACTTGGTCTAGAACTAATTTATATTTTGCTCCATTACTCTTTTTATAACTTTTTGCTGCATAAGAAAGTAGTTCTCCATACTGCTCATATAAATTATCGATTAATTTTTTTATATTAGAATTATTTAATTGTAATCTTAATACTTCGCTACTTTTAAAAGTTTTATTTAGCTGTAAATTCCCTATTACAATTCCCTTATATAAGTTTCCTAGTATTGGATATTCTTCCGGAGCATAACTATCAGCACAATATAAATTATCATTTACATCAACTAATATACATTCATTCTGATATATCATTTTTTCAATGGCTTTATGCCAAAGTTGACTGCTATTTTCATTTGCATTAGGTGACACATTTAAAATATAATAAAGCTTATTTTTTACTTCTTGATTATTTTCATATACTTTTATTTCACACTTAGCTATTGCATTCGCTATAAGAGATATAGCTGTTTGTATAGCTAACTCCTTATAATATATTTCTTGTATCTTTTCCTCTATTATATTTTCGGTTATTTCACCCTTTTCATTTTTAACATTCCCTAAAAAGTCCATAAACCATGTTTTTATACTCACAATTTCCTCACCTCCTTTTAGAATATAATAGGAGGCATAAAGAATAATTCATTATTATCTTCATCCTCCAATACATCTTGAGCAGCAATCATAGCATGGACAAATGCCATGAATCCATCTGTTTTCCTTGATTTAGGCTCTATCTTATCGTATACATAGTTACCTAAATTCTTATCAGTTAGTTTAGTATTATTAGTAAACCACCTCATAAGTGGGTTATCTCCCCACACTATTTGGTGATTATTAAATAAACTATCTATTACTGGTACAATTTTCATAATATCACTAGGTCTAATTATTTTTACTTGTTCTTTATTTGTTGCATCTATCCCAATATTCTTCATAGATTTACTTAACAATGCTAACCTAAAATTATCTACTCCTAATTTAACAAAATTATATTTTATTAACTGTTCTTGTATCCATTCTGTGGCCATATCTGGATTAATTTCTATGTCATTAACTATAGTTAATAATCCTTGCTCTGACCATTCTTCTAAAGGTGCTTTTATTCTGTCCTTATCTCTAGAATTAGTACAAAACCAGCTATGACTAACCCAATAATATATGCCACCTTTTAAAAAAAGTAACCCTACACTCATCATGTCATTTACCTTTGTATAGTCAATTCCAATAGTGCAGCTTGCTCCCTCAAGGTTTGGTATATCTTTATTTGTCGATAATATATTTTCCCATGAAGTTACTTCAATATCTTTTGAACCTTTTGGAATATTCATCCTCTTGGTCATAAAAGCATTATTTACATAAGGATTAATCTTATAATCTGCATATTCTTTTTTCATCTGTTCCATTAATGAAGGTCTATAAGGTAAAGAAGGGTTTGCTTTTGCCCAGTTATCTGGATTATCAACTTCTTTTTCTTCATCCAGCTTACAAATAAAAGGGAGAAAGCCATTATCCTCGACTTCTCCCTTTAATATCATTATTGCTTTTTCTAATAAATTATCCAGTGGACCATCCCTTACATCTCCATTTGTTGTTATGTAAGTTCTTCTTGGATTATCTTTTTTACCTAAACCTGTAGTAAATACATTTATATTTGCCCAGTTTTGATAAGCATGTATTTCATCAAAGTCAACTTTACCTGAACGCAAACCATCTTTCCCTTTTGGATTATTAGTTCTAAACTTTATTTTACTTTTAGTCTTAAGATTTATAATTTCTTCCTTATTCCAATAGAAATTCCTTTTCATTTTTTTTGTATATTTAGGATCTTCTAATATATTATAAATATCCATAAAAGTAGTTTTTGCTTGGTCCTCACTATTTGCTGATATATCTATATCGTAATTTTTTATTCCATGAGTAGGAGTAATTAAACAAAAGTCCTCATAAGCTAAATAAGCATTTTTACCAGAGCCTCTTCCAACTAAAATAAACAAGTCAGCAAATCTAGGTAATCCATTTTCTTTAAATACACAGTTATGTAAAACAAATAAAAATTTCTCCCATGGGAATAAATTAAAAGGAAAGTATTTCTGATAAGAAAAATATTTTTCTACTTTTTCTTCATCTATTATTAACTTTTCATTATCAAATATATTTTTTATGAACTTGGATAATAATTTTTGTTCTTTACACATTGGAAATACTTCATTATCAATAATATCTAAGTATTCTTTGATATATTTATTATAATTCATCGTCATCACCACTGTCTGCTACAGTAGCTTTAATTCCTAGTTCATTTAAAAGTTTAAGCATTTGAGCATTTGTCTTATTTAATTCTCCTACACTGTCATTTCTTTTATAACCAGATTGCCCTCCGCCATTATTGTATTTTACATTTACTCCTCTTTTATTTATATCCTCTATAAGGAGTGATTTTGTTATCCAAAATGCCATATAATCTTCTACTAAATCTCTAAACTGTTCTCCATACGTGCCATTTCTATCTAACTGATCCAATAAATCTTGTCTAATTTTATTATATTTTTCACTGCTTTTTAATTCTTTTACAGCTTTTCTATCTGCCATTTCACCACCTCCTTATAGTAATATCAGCACACCCACCCTCATGTGAGTTTTATAGATTTTCGTTTTGTCTAC
>OGQX01001053.1_pt1 | contig 27131 bp, 25 predicted proteins | sample 1553291 | NCBI WGS metagenome assembly OGQX01 (sample SAMEA2580030, study PRJEB22360) | human gut metagenome | biome: human gut; feature: human-associated habitat; material: faeces | place: Denmark | collected 2008/2010
AAAGGTCGGAAATTTACAGCTTATAGGAAAGACGGCCTAAACTGAATGCTTACGTAGCAAACGATCTTTTTCTATAAGATTACAACAATAAAGGCGCAAAGATGGGGTCGTTGCGAACCTACGTTCTCCCCATCTTCGCGCCTATATGGCACCATGAAACAAGTGGATGCTATCGTGTCACTATCAGCCGCAGACTGTCGGCATGGGTGCGTTCCTTCAGCCACGATTGCATGCGGGCGCGCTCACTGGCACTGAGTACGCGCTGGGTGCTGACCACCGCCATGACATAGTGCGAGGCCTTGGTCGTGTCGGTTTTCCAGTCAGCAACCCGCGAGACGCTGACTGCCGTCACTCCCGGCCATACTGTCCGGGTCTCTTTGCCAATCTCTGCTCCTAAGGAAGCATAGTGCTCGTAACCTTCGAGACGCTTTTCCAACTCTTGTATGCGCGCACTCTGCTCCACCATTTTCTGTTTGCTGGCTTCCGTGGTGGTGTTGGCCGAGGCGAGTGCCTGGCTGAGCAGTATGCTGTCAGATTGTGAGCCTTGGATGATGTTAAGGCGGTAGTCGTCGAGCTGGTATTCACCCATCATGGTCCTTGCACGGCTGATCTGCTGGCTGCTGATGGATTTGCCGACAGCCACCAAGTTGAGCGTCTTCGACTTTTCGTTGGTCGACTGCGAGATGATCTGCGTACCGGGGAACGAACATTCGTTCTTGACAAACTTGCGGATGTTGTTTTCCGTGACACTCTTTCCAATGATTCCTACGGTCATGTATCCGGCAGGCAACATCGTGAGCACCACCACGCCCAGGATATATCGGTTGACGACCTTCAGTCTCTCGGCATTGACAAATTGCTTTCTCCTGAAATGCATCATGCGCACTCCGAGATAGGTGGCCAGCGAGATGAACACCGTGTTGATGAAAAACAGATAGAAGGCGCCGAAGAAGAACGAAGCCTTGCCCATGGCCAGTCCATAGCCAGCCGTGCAGAGAGGCGGCATGAGGGCCGTGGCGATGGCTACGCCGGGGATGACATTGCCCTTGCCCTTTGTCGAGAGCGCCAGAATACCGGCAGCACCGCCGCAAAGCGCAATCAGCACGTCGTAGAGCGTGGGCGAGGTACGGGCGAGAAGCTCGGACTGCGCCTCGTTCAAGGGCGTCAGCAGGAAATAGACTGTAGCCGTGAGCACACTGATGACGGTGGCGACAAGATAGTTCTTGGCCGACCGCTTGAGCAGTTCCAGATCGCTGATGCCCACGGCGAGTCCCATGCCGATGATAGGTCCCATGAGCGGTGAGATGAGCATGGCGCCGATGATGACGGCCGTAGAGTTGACGTTGAGTCCCAACGAGGCAATGAAGATGGCAAAGATGAGCACCCAAAGGTTGGCTCCATGGAAGGTGACGCCACTGCTGATCTGGCTCACGGTGTTGGCTTCGTCCTCTTTGTCGGGCATGACGTTGAAATAACCTTTCACGACTTGCCACAGTGTTTTAGGTTGCTGCTGTTCCATAGCTGAAAGCGTATATATATAATAATGTGTAGATTATCTCCGTGAGAGTATTCTGTAGCCGATGATGCCGCCGAGGATCGAAGCGGCAAAGATGCCCACTTTGGCCTGACCATAGGCTTCGGCAGAGTTGAAGGCCAGCGTGGTGACAAACATCGACATGGTGAATCCTATGGAAGCGAGGAAGCCCAGTCCGGCAAGCCGTCGCCATGTGAGTTGCTTGCTGCGTCGGCCCAGCCCCAGCCGTTCCATCAGCCATACCGAGGAGAGAATGCCAAGAGGTTTGCCGGCAAGCAGGCCCAGCATCACGCCCACGGCGATGTGGTTGTCGAAGAGCTGCGCCAGATCCATGTCGACAAACGACACGCCCGCATTGCCCAGCGCAAAGACGGGCATGACGAAGAACGACACGAAGGGATGAAGGCTGTGCTCGAGCCGCTGCAAGGGCGGCAGGGCCTGGTTGGCATCGGTCTTCACGCGGGCGATGATCTCAACCTGGTCGGGCTCCAACGTCCTCACGTCGTTGGACTCGGCCTCGTCGAAGCGGCGGGTGAGCTTTCTCATGCGGGCCACAAACGAGTCTTCGCTGATCTGCGAGTCAGCGGGGATGACCATGGCAGAGAGCACGGCGGCTATCGTGGCATGGATGCCGGAAAGCAGAAAGGCCGTCCATACGCCGCCAATGCCCAAGATGCCGTAGAACCAGATCGACTTCACGCCCATCTTGTTGCCCACAAACATCACGGCTAAGAAGGCCAGACCCACGAGCAGGTTGACCATTGAGAGCTGCGATGTGTAGAACAGGGCGATGACGAGCACCGAGCCCAAGTCGTCGACAATGGCCAGCGTGGTGAGAAACACCTTCGCCGACACCGGCACGCGGTCGCCCAGTAGGTAGACCACCGCCAGAGCAAAGGCAATGTCGGTGGCCATGGGGATTCCCCATCCGTGTGCCACCGGGGTGCCGCCGTTGAAGACAAGATAGATGAGTGCAGGGAAGACCATGCCCATGATGGCGGCAGCCACGGGGAGCGTGACCTTGCGCAAGTCGCGCAGCTCGCCACCGATGAACTCCCGCTTGAGCTCCAGTCCTACGACAAAGAAGAACATGGACATCAGTCCGTCGTTGATCCAATGCTCAAGCGTGAAGTTGAGGCAGGGTTGGCCGTCCACGACAAAGCCGAAATGGTGGTGGAGAAAGTGGGCATAGTCAAATCTTAGCGGACTGTTGGCCAGCACCAGTGCCAGCACCACGGCAAGTCCCAAGACGATGCCGCCGGACTTCTCCTGATTGATGAACTGCATGGCAGGCAGGACTATCTGCTGCCGTATCTTTTGTTGGTAATGTATCATAACTAAGGGGTTGTAAATGAAATAATGTTTTCTGCGCTGTCCTACATCACTGTGGCTTCTTGTCGACAAAGACCATGGCGTTTCTGTTGTCGCTGATCGAACTGATGTATCTGCCATACTCTCTGAGCACGTCGGCGATGATCTCATCCTTGCTGAGATATTGTATGTCGTTGCCCGTGCGTCCGTCGGAATAGTAGGTCACGGGGATGTATTGTGTGCCGTTGTCGGCGTCGGGTGTGTTGTCTTCATCGACAAGATAGTCAGAAATCACCCGCTTCTCTGTGGTCACGCCATACCGGAAGTTGCGTATCTGCACGTGTGGCACGGAGAGCTCAATGGAGAGTGGACCATTCTTGCCCTTGAGAATTTCTGACTGTATGCCATATTTCTCCAGTTCTGTTTGCAGTTCGCTGAACGCCGGCTCCACCTTTTCGAGGAAGAAGCGGCGGATGTCCTCTTTCTGTGAGAATGTGACAATCTGCTCCAACCGCTTGCGCCAGTGGGCACCATCCCAGTTTCGGCTGCCATAGGGCAGGTGGGTGGAGTTGTAAAATTCATCGGTTCTCAGCGCTTTAAGCAAACAGAAGCAAAGAATCAGGAGAATGAGACCGAAGGGCAGGGCCGAGATCAGCGTCATCGTCTGCAAAGAGTTGAGCCCGCCGGCATAGACCAGCGTCATGGTGATCACTGCCATCAGCAGGCCCCAGAAAGCGTTTTGCCACTTGGGAGAGTGCGGATTGTTGCCCGTGGAAATACTGTTCATCACCAGGATGCCGGAGTCGGCAGAAGTGACAAAGAAGATGGCAATCATCACCAAGGCCAGTGTACAGAGCCCTTTGGCAAAGGGGAAGCTCTCGAAGAACGAGAACAGCAGAATGTCGGGCTGGCGCACCAGTGCCGAGAGCGCACCGTGCGCCACGTTGCGGTCTATCCAGATAGCACCATTGCCAAAGACTGTCATCCACAAGAAGATAAACAGTGAGGGAACGAGCATCACGGCAAGGATATATTCGCGGATGGTGCGCCCCTTGGAGATGCGGGCGATAAACAGGCCCACAAAGGGTGCCCACGATATCCACCATGCCCAGAACATCACGGTCCAGCTCGTAAACCATCCGCGCCCCGCCTTCTCGAAGGCAAAGGTGTTGAACGTCAGGCTGGCGAAACTTTCGATGTAGTTGCCGATGCCCTCGGAGAACGCGCTCAGCAAGAACGTCGTCGGGCCCAATAGCAACATGAAGACCAACAGCAGGATGGCCGTGCCGAGGTTCAGCTCGCTAAGTCGCCGCACGCCTTTGTTCACGCCGGCTACGGCCGACAGCACGGACAAGGCACAGAACACCGTCACGATGACGCACTGAAAGAGAAAGCTCGAGCTGTGGAGGATGCCTAAATGTACCAGCCCCGCGTTGACCTGCTGCACACCGAAACCCATGGAGGTAGTGATGCCAAAGAAGGTGCTCACCAGGGCAAAGACATCCACCACATCACCGATAGGTCCATAGATACGCTCCTTCAATATGGGGTACAAGCCGCTGCGGATGCTCAGCGGCAGTTTGTAGCGGAACGAGAAGTAAGCTAAGATGAGGCCTGCTAACGCAAAGATCGACCACGCGTGGATGCCCCAATGGAAGAAGGTGGCCAGCTGCGCGTCCTTGGCTTTGTTGACAATCGAGGGCAGGGCGGGATAGACATAGTGCGACATGGGCTCCGACACACCAAAATACATCAGACCGATGCCCATGCCGGCGGCGAAGAGCATGGCAATCCACGAAAAGAAGCCATATTGCGGCTCGGAGTTGTCGGCCCCTAAGCGGATGTTGCCCAACTTGCTGAAGGCGACAGCCAACAGGAAGATGACAAAGAAAGAGACGAGCAGGATGTACATCCAACTGAGATTCTTGTAGATAAACGACTGTACAAAGGTCAGCCAGTTGTTGACTCTTAAGGGAAATAACGCCGAGAGCAGCGAGAGCAACACCAGCACGATGATGCCCGGAAGAGCTACATTACGGGTAAAAGTAGTGTTATGTATGATATTCTTTAGCATAATCTGAAATAAATATTAAAGATGAGAAAGACTGTCAGAATGGAGAGAATCCGTGGTAGGTGACAAAAGCTTTCACCCGCCCACAGCTACAAAGGTAATAAAAAAAATCGAATCTGCAAAGCTTTTCTCTTATTAACTGTAACTATCTTGCCCGTTCTGCTTCATCTTTCTATTTTTCTATTTCAGTCACTTTTCTGCTTGCTCGACGGTGGAAATACGATAATTTTGCAATCAAAAGTTATATTATGTCACGTCATACTCTCATACTCAGGATAACGCTTTGTCTGGTCATAGGTCTTCTATCTGCAATACTCCCCGATCATGCTATCCTATGGCTTGGGCGCACTGGGACTGAAAAGCGAATATAGTATAGTGGAAAGAACGGAGCGGCTGGGGCTGTCGTTTGCTGTTATCACGTTCATCCCCTCGGTGAGCATCGTGGTGTCGCTCATCGGCACCTTTGCCTTCATGCAGTTCATGGGCTTCAGTCTCAACCTGCTGACGCTCTTTGCCCTCGTGCTCGCCATCGGTATGGTAGTCGACGATGCCATCATCGTCGTTGAGGCCGTGCAGGCTAACTTTGACAAAGGCTACCGCTCGCCTTATCTGGCCTCTACCGATGCCATGCGCAGCGTAGCCATGGCGTTGCTCACCTCCACGATCGTGTTTATGGCGGTCTTTATCCCCGTGAGTATGATTGATGGTACGTCGGGAGCTTTCTACCGTCAGTTTGGACTGACCATGGCTGTCGCCGTGGGCATCTCGGCGATCAATGCATTCACGCTCTCGCCGGTTCTCTGTGCCCTGCTGCTCCGGCCTTATACCGACGAGAACAGACAGCAGCGCAATAACTTCTCGGCCCGTTTCCGCAAGGCTTTCAATGCCGTCTTCAGCGTGATGAGTCAGAAATATGCTGCCATCGCCTTTCGCTTCATCCGTCATAAATATCTTTCGTTTGGCATCATCGCCGCTGCCGTGGCATTGCTCCTCTTGCTCGTCAAGGCAACGCCGACCTCGCTGGTACCCGATGAGGACACGGGTATGCTCTATGTCAACCTCACCACGAAGCCCGGCATGACGCTCAACGAGACCGACCGTGCGCTGCAACAGCTCGACAAGAAGCTCGCCAAAATCCCCGGCATCGCCCACCGTGCTAAGGTCAGCGGCTATTCGTTTACCGCGCAAGGCAGTAACTCGGGAATGTTCTACGTGCCGTTAAAGCCTTGGAACGAACGCGGCAAGGGGGAATCGCTCAACGATATCACGGAGAAGATCAACCGCGCCGCTGCCGACATTGCCGGAGCGAGTGTCGTAGTGATGAGTCCGTCGCTGGTATCGAGCTTTGGCATGAGCAGTGGCTTTGACCTCAACTTGGAGGACCGTAACGGTGGAAGCATCTCACAGTTCCAACAGGTGAAGGACCGTTTCGTCAAGGAACTCAGCCGTCAGCCGGAGATTGGTTCAGCCTATTCTCACCATGCTCCTTGGCATGTTGCCCCTGATGGTGGCTACGGGAGTCGGAGCCAATGGCAGCCGCTCATTAGCCTCCTGTGTGGTGGGTGGCATGGTGTTGTGTATCCTTGCCCTGCTTTTCCTCGTGCCCGCCCTGTTCATCATCTTCCAGTGGTTGCAAGAACGGCTGATGCCAAGGAAAATGGTGGCGTGATAGAGGTTAATTATTCTAAATAATATCGCGTTGAGCAATACAATGTCATAGGCATTTTGTAATATTGCAGGCAGATATGATTTAGGATAACATATATGACTTCAAAGACAGTTCCTTCGGGAAGTATGGCCCATCGGCTCAGCGTGATGGGTCTGTTAGTGACTTTAGGCATCGTTTATGGCGACATTGGAACGTCACCGCTCTATGTCATGAGAGCAATCATCGGTGCCACTCCTGTTATTACCACCGACTACATTATTGGTGCAGTGTCGTGCATCATCTGGACGCTCACTATTCAGACAACATTGAAATATGTTGTACTGGCACTGCGCGCCGATAACAAAGGCGAGGGTGGCATCCTGGCGCTCTATGCGCTCGTGAGGAAACATGGCAGGGGGTGGCTCTATCTCCTTGCCATCATCGGAGCGAGCACACTCGTTGCCGACGGAGTCATCACACCTTCCATTACTGTTTTGTCAGCCATAGAGGGGCTGCGCGCTTATGAGCCTTCCACCCCCGTCATCCCTATTGCCATTGCCATCCTTACGGTGCTGTTCTTTATCCAGCAGTATGGTACCAGTGCCATCGGCAAACTTTTCGGTCCGTTGATGCTATTGTGGTTCTCGATGCTTGGCATACTGGGACTGACACATATGGGTGACAGTTGGGTGATCCTCAAGGCTTTCAATCCCTGGTATGCCATCCGTCTGTTGACTACCAGTCCGGAATGGTTCCTCATTTTGGGTGCTGTGTTTCTTTGTACAACAGGCGCTGAGGCTCTCTATTCCGATTTGGGCCATTGCGGTAAGCAAAATATCCGGGTGAGCTGGGCCTTTGTCAAGACAATGCTCATCTGCAATTATCTCGGTCAGGGTGCTTGGATCATTTCCCACGCCGACCAGCTGACGACGGGCACGAATCCTTTCTACGCCATTATGCCGCATGCCTTTCTACCTGTGGGCATAACGATGGCCACCATAGCAGCCATCGTGGCCAGTCAGGCACTTATCAGTGGGTCGTTTACTATCTTTAGTGAGGCCATGAATCTCCATTTCTGGCCACGGCAGCGCATTAAATATCCTACCGATATCAAAGGGCAGTTGTATATACCGTTTATTAATGTCAGCCTTTACGTACTGTGCATCGTCGTCATCTTGTTTTTCCAGACTTCCAGTAATATGGAGGCAGCCTACGGACTGGCTATCACGGTGACAATGCTGATGACCACCTTGCTCTTAGGTTGCTATCTCAAGCAAGGCAAGATGCAACGAAGTATCGTGATTCTCGTCATCAGCTTTTTCGTGGTTTTGGAGAGTATCTTCTTCGTGGCTAACCTGGCCAAATTCATGCATGGCGGTTGGGTGACGATGCTATTAGCTGGAACCATCTGTCTTGTGATGTATGTGTGGTACAATGCCGACAAGATCAGAAACACCTTTGTGGAGCACCGCGACATCCGGAAGTACTATGATATACTGTCGGATATCAAGGCTGACACGTCAATCTCTAAGTTTGCTACCAATGTCGTTTATATGAGTCGGTTCGGTGGCAAGTACGATGTGGAACAGAAGGTGCTGTACTCCATTATCAACAAACATCCCATGCGCGCCGACCACTATATCTTGCTGCACACGGATTATGAGGACACGCCCAATGAACGCAGCTACGACTTCTATGAACTGATACCGGGTACGCTTTACCGCATCAACCTTCACTTAGGATTCCGCGTGCAGCCTTATGTCAACCTCTATCTCCGTCAAGTTATCGAGGATCAGGTGGAGAAAGGCAGCTTTGCGCTTGAGAGTGGCTACGACTCGTTGCGTCGCCATCATGTGGCGGGAAACTTCATCTTCGTGTTTATCAAACGAGTATATGCAGAATTCAATGTGTTTACTCCCAAGGCCCGTTTCATCATGACCATCTATAATCTTGTACATCATCTCAAGCAGAGTGCTCCGAAGGCCATGGGCTTGAGCACCAGTAATGTCTTTGTAGAGACCGTTCCGCTTGTAGTTCGGACAAGGAAGGTGGAACGTGTGAAGCAGAATTAATAGGATAACTACCAAAGGTTTCCCGCTTTTCTCTTTGTAGTTTGCAGAAAGTTTGTTATTTTTGCAGAAAAGACATCCTATGCCGACCATATTTATTTTCTTTGGATTTAGATTCATGTTCTATAGTAATGACCATGCTCCAATTCATGTACATATATTGAAGGATGGTCATGAGGCCAAATATAATGTTGATCCGGTAGAGCAGGTTTTTAATCATGGTTTTAAGAAACATGATATATTACTCATAGAATCAGTACTCGAAGAGAATCGGGAGATTGTCATCGACCGTTGGAAAAATTATTTTAAGGAGGAAAACAATGGATAAGCTTTATATTACTCGAATTTGGTTGGACGGACATCACCTCTATGCGATGACAGAGTCGGGAGAGATTGCTGATTATGACCTTTCTACGATGAGGGGATTCCGTCACGCATCACCCTCGCAGCTCGGTAACTTCACAGTAGTGAACGATAAAGACATTCACTGGCCAGACCTTGGTGAGGACATCAATTTGGAAGGTATGCTCTATGACAATCATCTCTGTCTACTTACTGCTACAGAGGACTCGGTTTTATACCGGCCGGAGCCGCAGAGTCACGACTGTGTGGCTGACCCTATCGGTTCTGCTGATCCCGCTACCTCAACCTCTATGAATTCATAGGATTTGACAAAAAAGTTGCAATTACACCTAAGGTGGCAGTTGGTATAGGTTGGCAAAAAGAATCATCCCGTTAGCATTTCTCCGGAAAATAGTTGTCAACTTGATGGTCAAACGTTCGTTGTACGTTCGGTCAAACATTCGTTTTACCTTTGGTCAAACGATTGTTTAACTAATAGTCAAACGTTCGTTTGACTATCTGCTGAAAACCATTTTGATGCCTAATGCATTGCGTGATATGGTGTTAAGACTTTAGGTGAGTGATGGAAAAAATGTCTCGAAGGCAGTACGTCTGCGCATAGAGGATACTTGCACTCATGCGATACTTCATAAGATCTGTATGGATAAAAAGGTCATGCGAAGAGAAAAATTGGCCTTAAGGAAATCTTAAGAAACAGTTAAGGTGATCTTAAGATTCTTTCGTTTGAAAGTCCGTACCTTTGCAGCGTCAAAAGAAAACAAGACTCACAAACGATTAAAAATATACAGATTATCTAAAAGTGTACATTGAAAAGATGTGCAAATGAGTGGAATAGCAAAAGAAAACACGAAGTTTTTCTTTTGCATTCCCGAGTGCAGACTGTCTTATTTAAAGATAGTGCAAATGAGTCCCCCGCTTGAACACCTTGCCACATTCTTCTTTGCCGGTGACATCTCCTACTTCAAACTTTTCACGATAGCCTACGCCGGGCATGATGGACCAAAGGGACGAGAGATAGTAGTTCAGACCGTAGCCGACATGAAAAGCTGTTGGAGCCTCTTCATCAGCGAATTCGGTTGCATAGCCCAATCTGATATAGAAGTTGTGCTCAACGCGCTTTTCCTGTCCGACGGCAGGAAGACAAAGCTTAGGGCAAGCAGTCCTTTTCGCCGTTTCTTCATGATGGCTACTATATATAATAAGGTGTATAGTTCATTATTTCTTTGCCGGTCTGAGCAGCATCCAATAGGCGTTTTCCTTGATCTTGTTCATCAGAGCGGCGCGCAAGCCTTGCTGCCATGCTTTTTGTCGCTCATGGTCGGCAATCCATGAGTTGACGGTTTGCCGGGCTTCGGCAGAGTGATGGTCGTCCATCAATGCTGAGAGCCAGTAACCGGGGAAGAAGATGTCGGAGGTCTGTTGGATGTCGACGATGGCATCCAAGCCAGGCTTTAAGTAGTTGTTGGCTTGCGTCTCTCGTGTTGGGTCGCATAAGAGCGACAGGGCACTCTCTGCCCACGGCTCAACGAGCCGGCCCGACTTGGGAATGAGGCTGAGGAACAAGCGGTGCTGCGCGGCTGTGTCGGACGTGCAGGCGCGGGCGATGAAGTCAAACTCGCGTTGCTCGTCGGTGGTCTTTAGCCGTTGATGCTGCGTGGCGAGGATATGCAGACAGCTGTCGGGTAGGATGAGTGCGAGGTGATAGGCCAGTCGGGTGTAGTCGCGCTCGTTGAGCAGAGTGTCATCGTGGCATAGCCATTTGCGGTAGAGGCTCCCAGTCACGACTTTCGAGGTGGCAACGTTGGCCAGACTGCGTGTCAGCTGTTGTCTGACGGCTTTGAGAGGATGGGAGGCAGACAGCGCGAAGAGTCTGCTCTCCATGCTGTCGCGTTGCTGTTTGTCAGTTGTCAAGTGGAGTAGGGAAGCGAGATTGCGGCAGAGTGTGGAGGCAGTCTGCTGGCCTTGGCATTGCGTCAGCGAGTTGCACAAGAGTTGGAACAACGCTGCTGTGGAGGCATCGGACACGCCTTGTCGCTCGGTGCAGAGTAGGTAGTTCTCATAGAGTGTGAGAAGCACGCTGTATGCTGCCGTGTTGTCGTCGTGGATATGCCGTGTCATCCATGCGGCGCAGCCCTGCCGGTCACTGTCGTTGATAATAAAGCGGCCATAGCCCTGTCCGTTGATGTTGGGAATGATCGTTTCGGGATGGCAGGGAACTTTGACGTGGACCTCAGAGTGATGAAAGTCCACGGTCACGGGGATGAGGCTGTCGCCACACAGCAGTCCATAGGTGGCTCGCTGAGGCCAGAAGAGTGAGCGATGGAAAGGATCGGACTGTCGGATGGTGAGCGTGTCGCCGTGCAGGCGGTAGGAGATGACGGGCACTCCCTTTTCGCGAACCCATACGTCAGAGAATTGGTGCACATGAGCCTGTGGCGCTACGGAGTCAAAGATAGCTACCAGATCGTTCCATGTGGCGTTGGCGTAAGCGAAAGTCTTGAGATAGCGTCTGAGTCCCTCGCGGAAAGCATCGGGTCCCATCTGTTGCTCCAGCTTATCCATCATGATAGGTGCTTTCTCGTAGATGATGTTACCATAGAGCAGTCCGGCACGGTTGAGGTTGTCCAAAGGCTGCTGGATAGGATGTGTGCCCAGGGTGCGGTCGGTCGACATGGCTCTGGGATAATACGATTTGAGGAAGTTCAGGTCGTGGTTGATCAGTGGGAATTGCTCGCGTGCTATCTTGCTGGCCATGAAATTGGCAAACACCTCCTTGGTCCATACGTCATCGAACCAGCGCATTGTGACCATGTCGCCGAACCAAAGGTGGGCAGTCTCGTGGGCGATGAGCTGCAGGCGCGTCATCTCCTCATCGGGAGTGGGCTGCGGTCCGAGAAAGATCTCTCTGTCGGTGAACTGTATGGCACCGGGATGCTCCATGCCACCAAACTGATAGCCGGGCAACACCACAAAGCCGTAGTCGCTGAAAGGACACGACCGTGCCGTATAGCGTTCCAACCATCTCAAGGCCAGAGCAGCCTCGTCGAAGCATTTGTCGAGTTGGGCTACCTTGGCGGGATCGGTCTCACGATAGAGCGCTGTCATGTGCCGTCCGTCGCGTACGACCGTCTTGGTCTGGAACTTTCCGGCAACAAAAGAGAACAGATAAGTCGGCAGCACATGGGTGGAGTCACTGCAGCGTGACACCCAGCCGTCGGGAGCCTGCAGCGTGCATTTGAAGAGCGCCTTCAGGTCGGGCTGGTCGAAGCAGGGGAACACCGTACGGGCATTGGCTGGAACAAAGAGAGAATAGAGATAGTCGGCATGGCGGTTCAGGCTCTTGTCGGCAGCGGTGAAAACCAGGTCAACGACGTTAAGACCTCGGCGCAGTGCCTGATGAGGGAGCAGGATGTGCTCGCTTTGCCATTCGGCTTTGAAGGACTTGCCATTGATGTGACCGAGATGCTGCACGTCCTTTCCCGCGAAGTCTAAAGGGAGGTCGGTCTTGGTATTGGTCAGATGGAAAGAGAGACGCAGTCGTCCCGTGACCGGCTGAGCGAGGTTGTCGGGAATACGGAAGTTGAGTTGGTATGTGATGTTGCTGACGCGGATCGCCCTTGCGACGGCAAGGCTACGTGCCACGCCCGGCTCCTGGGCACTCAAGGACAGAAAGGCGAGAAGGGCAATGGCTGTCAAAGCCAATGCCCTGCGAACTGTATCATTGATTTGTGGGAAGGGTATGGAATGTATCATCTGATGGAGTTTTCTGCAAAGTTAAGTAGAATCCATTAGATGTGCAAGCGATCCGAAGGAAACATGCGGGGCTTGTCCTCGCGACGATAGATGAGCGATGACAGCGTGATGGCAAAGAACGTGCACGAGAGGATGTACGGCACGATGAAGGCCAGTAATGTAGGATAGTCGCCAAGCATGGGAAGGGCGAAGCCCTGAGTGGCCAGCACCGTGAGTACGCTGACGAACATCATCTCGGGCAATCCACAATAGCACGGGAAACCTTCGAAGCGATAGAACCATACATCCATGAAGAAAAAGATGATGATATAGATGATGGTCTGAGGCAGCAGTTTTCCGGTGAGCGTCTATGCCGCAAGACTCAACATCACACCGAAATATCTGACGATGGTCTGCACGCGATACAGTGGTAAGTCGGCAATGGACTGGATCACGCAGTATTGCAAGGAAGATATTCGTTACTATCTTTGCCACACCGATCTGACGGTCAAAGAGGTGTGCACAAAACTGGGCTTCACCAACCTCTCTTTCTTCGGATCGTATGTGCGCAAATGCTTTGGCGTGTCGCCTTCGGCACTCAAGAAAAGAAGAATGGCAGAAAAATAATCTTGATGCCGAAAGCGACTCACCTTATTATATATTATATATTAGATGACTACTGCCGTTCCGCTCACTGCCACCATGAGCATAGAACTGCTTTGACCCACGGTCTCGTAGTCGATGTCGATGCCGACGACAGCGTTGGCACCGAGGTCGGCGGCGCGTTGCCGCATCTCGTCCAGTGCAGTATCCTTGGCTTCGCGCAGCACTTTCTCGTAGCTGCCCGACCGTCCGCCGATGATGTCGCGGATGCCTGCAAAGAGATCTTTCATGAAGTTGGCACCAATGATGGTCTCGCCTGTCACGATGCCCTTGTACTCTCTAATGGAATGACCCTCGATGGTCGGTGTGGTGGATAATAGCATAATCTAAGACGTTTGGTTGCTGCAAAGATAGCGTTTTTATTTCAAAGTCCAAAGGAGAGAGGGATGAAATGTCTCTTGGCGGTATTCCTTTTGGCTTTGTGAGTGAAAAGAATAGAGAAGATTCGGGTATGCCAAAGAAAAGTTGTAACTTTGCCTGAGATAGAATCTTATGTATGACAGCAATGAACAAAGATAAAGTTTATCAGCAACTGACGGCACAGGCAAAGAGTCTGGTCGATGGTGTAGACAACGTAGTAGGGGCCTTGGGCAATGTAGCAGCCCTGTTGAAAGAAGAACTTCCATCGTTCTTTTGGGTCGGCTTCTATGTTGTCAAGGATGGGCGTTTGCAGTTAGGCCCCTTCCAAGGTCCGGTCGCCTGCTACAGCATCGAGAAGGGGAGGGGCGTCTGTGGCACTGCTTGGGAAAAGGCGCAGACGCTTGTCGTGCCCGACGTGCATCAGTTCCCCGGACACATCGCCTGCTCGTCACGTTCCAATTCCGAGATTGTCGTGCCGGTCTTCCATGGTGGAGAGGTCGTTGCCGTCATCGATGTGGACAGTGAAGACTTTGACGCTTTCGATGAGGATGACAAGCGTGGTTTGGAAGCAATAGCACAGATTGTAGCGCCACTCGTATAAGTATAAGCTTGGTTGTATCAGCCTTTGCCGTTTTTCAGCCAAATGCCAAAGAACCGGTCATAGACTTCGTAAGTGTTGTTTTGGTCGAGAACGAGTTCCTTCCCGACGAGCGTCTTGATGGCAGACCGCACGGTGCTGCTGGCACCTAACTGGTATTTCATCAGGAAGTTCTTCCCCAGGACTTCCTTGATGGTTCCTTCGCAGGCGATGGCCCGTAGGAGCTGGCCTTGTTGTGGCGTGATTAAGCGCAGGAATGTCTGATAAGTGGCTTCGTTCTCCAGGGTGATCTCCTCAATGGTTTGACTGGTAATAGAGGGAGTTATCACTTTCTCATCGCTTTCGTAGAGCCTGTTGAGAACCATCTGCACATACCAAGTATGTCCGTGGAGCAACGTATAAACTACATGAAAAGTGTCCGGCGGCAGTTGCTGCCCATGCTCTTTAAATTTATCTTCCGCAAAGGCATAATAGGAATCTTCAACAATCTCTTTCAAGGGCATCATCTGTGTGCTCTGGTAGAAAGGACGGGCTGCTGAGGCGAACATCTCTTCCAAAAGGTGACGCTGACTGCCTGAGAAGATAAAGTGAACAGATGTCAACCGCTGGATATAGGACCGCAGCAATGCCTCGATATTCTTCTCACCATAGCTTTCTATTGACTGAAATTCATCAAAGGCAATGTAACATTGTCGGCCCGACTGTTCCATATATTGAAAGATCTCAGCTAAAGAGTGCTCGGCCATTTGTGGCTGCAAGTCCACAGAGAGCGACGGCTCGCCGGTCATGGGATCTAAAGAGAGCGTGGGGCGTAATGATTTGAAGAAAGCAGCAACCGTTTTCAACACTTTGGTCTCCCGGGTATCGAGCGTTCCCAGTACAGCATTGGCCAGCTGACGGACGAGAGAGGCAAAGGAGTCGGTCTGATAGAGATCTACATAGTAGCATGAGACGTTGTCATCGCTGTGCAGCAATTGATGGAAGGCATGATGGATAAGCCCTGTCTTGCCCATACGTCGTGGGCTGACGAGTGTGACATTGCGCCCGTTGCGTAAAGCCGACACAAGTTTGCGGGTCTCTTCCGTTCTGTCGCAGAAATACTCTGGTGAGATGTAACCCGTAAGAAGGAAAGGATTGATTGGCTTCTTCATATCTGATTCCCATTGATTGACATTCATGGCGATTCATAGTGAATCGCCTATTGCGAAAAGTTCGTTGCGAAAAGTTCGCAATGCAAAGATAATGGAATCCGGGGAGATAGCAAAGCTTTTGCGCCGATAATTTTCTATTTGCTGCTGTTCATCCCTTCCTTGAACCTTGCCAGGAGCATTTGGGCCATCGCGTTCTTCGGGTTGAGTTTCAGCGCTTCGTCGAAGTTGTCGAGAGCCTGACGATAGTAGCGCGGTCCGTTTTGCTGTGGATTGGTCACGATGAGCGCTGTGTAGTAGAAGCCGTGGAGCGTGGCGAGGTCAGAACGGTCGGCGGCTTTGGTGGGCTGCAGTGCTTCGATGCGTTGGATCACGCACTGCGCCTCGTCGATATACTGCTGTGCCTTGCTGCTTTGAGGCTGCGAACAGACGGTGCCGAGCAGGAGCACAGCCTGCTGGTATTTCGGCTGAATGCTGTCGGGCTGCATGGCTTCCAGGCGTTGCAGCGCGGCGAGTTGCTGCTCCATCGTGGGCTGACTTTGCTGGGCATGGAGGCTGAGGACGGAAACAACAAGGAGAACGAGGACTGCCATGCGGCGGAAGGCGACAGAGGCCTGTGCCTTAGAAATTTGCGATGTCATAAGCTTTATTACTTTTTAGTGAAACAAATATTCCGATGTAAAGGAAGCGGTCGGAGCCGTTGGTGATGGGCTTGCCGCCACGGTAGCCATAGATGTTCTTGCGTCCGAGCAGATTGCTCAGCGAAGCGTAGACAATGACGCGCTTGCTCGCAAGATAGGTGACGCTGGCATCGAGACTATTATAACAAGGTGTGGTGCGCCCCTCGCTCTTCCGTCCCGAGGCAAACGACTCGGTGAGTCCGACACTGAAGATGCCAATACCATATTTCAGTGCGAGACGCAGGTTGTGACGTGAGACGTAGGGTGGCTGCTGCTCGGTGAGGTCGTTGAGGTAGCGTCGGCGCGAGTCGTTGTAGCTGTAGCTGAGCATCGTGGTGAGGTTGGGCAGCAGCGACCGGTCGTCGATGAAAAGGTCGAACCCACGGCTCATGCCGCGACCGTCGGCGGTATAATGTCCTTGACTGAGGAGCGGCAAACGGGAGTAGTGCTTGTAGTAAGCCTCCATGCGTACGAGCGTGTTGCCAAAACTGTATTGCAGTCCGGCGATGTAGTGATGGGCCAGTGAGGATCGGGATGGCGAAAGGCTACGCACTATGATAGTGTCAGCGGGCTCTTGGGTATAGCGTCCGGCGGAGAGCGAGAGCAGCCAGCGTCGTGAGGGATTGTAGTTGAGCAGAAGGCGGGGCAGCAGCGTCCAACGGTGAGAGAGGCTGGAATATTCCGTGCGCAGCGAAGCTTCGGCAGAACAACCTCTGAAGAGCTTGTATTGTGTCATGGCGAAGAGTACCGGCAACAGATAACTTTTGGAACTGTGCAGACGGTCATAGAGACGATAGTCGAGCCACTGATATCGGAAGAAACTCTCCATGCCAATGGTGCCTTTCATCCATGGCGAAAGCGTCTTCGAAGCTTTTGTCTTGACGTGGAGCTCGCCCGTGCAGTGACAATAGCGGTCGCCATGGAGCAGTGCGTCACTGATGTCTTGCCACACCATGCCGCCAGCGAGCCCCGCGAACCAGGTGACGTGTCCCTTGGCAGAGCCTTTCGCCACACTGTTGAGATAGAGGTTGTTTTCCTCAAGGCTGAGCGTCCGCCCGTCAGTGTCGAGGCTCAGCGTCGTGCGGTCAAAGCCGAGATAGCTCTTCCATACACTCGATGATGTGGGCTGCGCCTTCCATTGTGTTTCGAATGAGAGTTGTCGGTAGGGCTTGTGCAAAGTCCAGCGGTCGGGGAACAGGCGGCTGTACAACCCCAAGTCCATATAGGTGGCATTCATCGACCAGCAGCCTTGTCTTGTTGTCTTTGTTCCTCCAATGTTCCAGTCGATCAGCGAGGCGCTAACGCCCAATTTGTCCGAGACCGATGCGTCGGTAGTCTCCATGGGCAGCACCGATGACAGTGCTTGCCCATATTCCGCGTCGTAGCCTCCGAGGGAAAAGGTGATGCCCTTGAAGAGAAAAGGAGAGAAACGACCGCGCGACGGACTGTTGGGGGCTGTGGTGGAGTAGGGTTGCAACACGTGCATGCCATTGATATAGGTTTGGCACTCCTCGCTGCTGCCGCCTCTGACGTAGAGTTTCCCATCTTCGCCTACCTTTTGTGTGCCCGGCAGACTTTGCAGTGCTGCCACGATGTCACCGCAGCTGCCTCCGTCGAGCACCACGTCGAGGGCTCCCAGCTGTTTCACGCCATTAGCCTGACCGAACTGGAAGGTGCTGCCGGTGACGACGACCTCATCGATGGTGGTTGTGCGCTCATATAGCCGGATGGCGAGCGGCTTGTGTCCTTTTTGCCAATCCCGTTCCGTGTTGTCATACCCTATGCAGGTGACCATCAGCTGTGCGCTGTCGGCTTTTAGCGTTGTGAAGGAGAAATGGCCGAGCGAGTCGGTGAGGCAGCCGTCCGTCGTACCTTTGACAAAGACGTTGGCTCCGGCTATCGGATGGCGACCGTCGGTCACCGTACCCGATACCAGTTGCTGTGCATGGCCGAGGCAGTGGCCCGACAACAGGAGCGTGAGGATGAGAATGTTGCGTTTCATGCCGGCAAAGTTAGTGCATGAAACGCATCGCTGCAAATTTGTGGGACAGACAGCTAACTACGGGGCTATACGCCTATGTGTCTGGACGAAATGCAAGGATTTGGGACGAATGACTAAGCAGAAAAGTGCAGAATCACTTGCGGGTATAAAATATTATACCTATCTTTGCAGAAAAACAGATGCCTACATTGCTTATAGTTTTTGGAATACGTTTTTTCTTCTATATGGATGAGCATGAGCCCATTCATGTACATATTTCTTATGGAGGAAAAAAAGCCAAGATAGAGCTCAGTCCTGCTGTTAGAGTTATTTATAACCATGGCATTAAAGAGCAAGTGATGAAAAAGGCGATTAATACGTGCAATAATTATAGAGAAGAATTTATCGAGGAATGGCATAAATGCTTCGATGATTAAGACAAGGAGGTTTAAGATGGAGAAGATTAAGACTATTTGGTTTGACGCTGACCGTATCTATATGAAGACGCAGGAAGGCAAAGTGTATAGCAGGCCTTTGGAGGCTTATCCTGATTTGAAAGATGCTTCACCGGAACAACGCAGTGATTATGTTATTGGTGATGATGGGGAGGACATCAGATGGGAAAGCTTGGATGTTGACATGCACATCAGTAGTTTTTATGAAGTTTCTGAACCGAAAGATAATGAGATAGCAAGGATGTTTGCCCATTATCCCTGGCTGAATATGTCTGAAGTGGCTCGTGCCATCAACATCAATAAGAGTTTGATGGCCCGCTATATTTATGGTATTTCCAAACCAAGCGAAAAACGGGTCCAGCAAATTCGTGAAGCTTTACATCAGTTTGGGAAAGAGTTGCTGAGTGCTTAGCCTTTTACCCGACAAATGACCGCAGTTTGGGCACATAGCTTCGTGACACGGGCACTGTATGGTGCTCGTCGCCAACGGTGAGCTGATAGCCGTTGGAGTTGCCATGAGCGGATCGGATGTTGCTGAGGTTGACGATGAACGAGCGGTGGCATTGAAAGATGCTCTTCTCGTTGGCATCGGCAAGGACAGAGGTCAGCGTGGTGCGCAATTGTTGGTGCTCGACATGACCTTCGCGTAGGAAGTAGATGTCGACGCAGTTTTTCTGTGCTTCGGCGTAGAGAAAGTCGGACAGGGGGAGTGTGAGGTCGTTGCCACGCACCGACGTGTCGTGAAAGGTCACTGTCTCTCCGGCTTGCGCGTCGGTGTCCTTAGGCAGCAGTTCAGCCAGACGTGTGCGCAGACGCTTCTGATATTCCAAGGCCACGATGGTGATCGTGATGGGAATGCCGAAGAGCAGGGTGACATAGAGATAAGCCAGGACGAGTTGGGGCGAGAGCGAATTGTGGAACAACAGCGTATTGACAACACTATTACTCATGCTGATACAGCAGAGCAATAGCAGAATGGCCACGCACTCATGCCACACCCGCCACGTCTTGACACGCCGCACCCAAGGTCTGAATACACACGCACCATAGCACCACGTGACGGCTACAGCCAACAAGGAGAAGCAGAGTGCCACGAAAAAGATGTTTCCTTCAAACTGACCCAGGCCAAAGGGTCTGAGAAAGAAAAGAAGGAAAAATACGATGGCACCGGCAATCAGTCCTGCCTGTAGCCAGTTGCCATTGTCGTTCTGAGGCAATGGTCTTGAGAAGAAACTTATCAAACTATTCATATTACATCTTGGTCTTTACCTTCCTGTCGAACAGAAAGCTTTTCAGATGATAACTGTCATCGAAGGGCAACGGTCCGCCGATGATGTCGAAATAGGCATAGCTCAGCACGCTCGTCGTAGACCAGTGACGGCGAAGATAGCCAAGTCGCGGAGCGAGAAATGGATGTGTCGGATGTTCATGTCCGCTTGTCCATAGTCTTTCCTTTTGCAAAGATAGTGTTTTCTTTTGATAAGGCGACTCTTCTCTTGATTTTTATGTGGATTCTCTTTCTCCTGCGACTATTCACCGAAGATTTTCGACTTTAACTTGAAGTTCGGCGCAGTCTTCCCACAGTTCAAGAGAAAGGAAAGTTTTGAGGGCTTCGGTGTAGAAAAGCAGCTGCCTCCAATCTTGGAGAAGATGTACAATGAGAAGTGTTTGGTTTGGCGTGCAAACAGCGACATCAAGATGATTTCACCAAGTTCCTTATCAACCGCAAGGGGGAGGGGACGTTTCTCCTCCCCCTTATTTTCTTGCCTCACTGGGACGTTTTTAGGAAAAACTATTGTATATTTGCATGAGTTTATTGATACTCGCAAAAACAACGATCTGTTATGAACATATTACAGGAACTGAGAAACAAGCGGCACCCCCATGTGTTGGGTGCCTTCGATATCTTCAAGTATATTGGTCCGGGACTCCTTGTTACCGTAGGTTTCATTGACCCGGGCAACTGGGCCAGTAACTTTGCCGCTGGTTCAGAATACGGTTATGCGCTGTTGTGGGTGGTGACGCTGTCAACGATCATGCTCATCGCTTTGCAGCACAATGTGGCTCACTTAGGCATTGTCACCGGACTCTGTCTGAGTGAGGCGGCCGTGAAGTACACGCCCCGGTGGGTGGGTCGCCCCATCGTGGTGAGTGCAGTCTTGGCGAGTATCTCCACGTCACTGGCCGAGATCCTTGGTGGAGCCATCGCCTTGCAGATGCTTTTCGGTATCTCTATTCCGGTGGGTGCACTGTTGGTGACCATTGCTGTGATCATCCTGCTGTTTACCAACTCTTATAAGAAAATAGAACGGGCGGTCATCGGCTTTGTCTCCATCATTGGACTGTCGTTTATCTATGAACTCTTTTTAGTGCATGTCGACTGGGGTGAGGCTGCCCGAGCTGCCGTGGTGCCCTCGGTGCCGCAAGGCTCCCTGCTCATCGTGATGAGCGTTCTCGGTGCCGTGGTCATGCCCCACAATCTCTTTCTCCATTCCGAGGTGATACAGAGCCGCGAGATCAACCTCAAGGGCGACGAGCGTATCCGCCACATGCTCAAATATGAGTTTGCCGACACACTTTTCTCCATGCTCGTCGGCTGGGCCATCAACTCTGCCATGATCCTCCTGGCTGCCTCTACGTTCTACACCCATGGTGAACATGTCGATGATTTGGCGCAGGCCAACGCCATGCTGGCACCGCTCTTGGGCAGCAACGCTTCCAACATCTTTGCACTGGCACTGCTCTTAGCCGGCATCTCCAGTACCATCACCAGTGGCATGGCAGCCGGTAGTATCTTTTCGGGACTCTTCGGTGAGTCGTACAATGCCAAAGACCCTCACTCGGCAGTAGGCGTGGTGTTGTCGTTGGGCATCGCATTGCTGATCATTTTCTTCATCGGCAATCCTTTCCAAGGGCTGATCATCTCGCAGATGGTGCTGAGCTTGCAACTGCCGTTCACCGTGTTCTTGCAAGTGAGCCTTACCTCATCGAAGCGTGTCATGGGCAAATACGTCAACAAGCCGTGGAATACGGCTTTCCTCTATAGCCTGGCAGGTATCGTTACTGTTCTGAATATCTGGCTTCTCGTCTCGTCTTTGGCGTGAGGTACATGAGCAATATATTATAAATATATGAGTAGAAACCAACAAATCATTCGTACAAGTTTGGTGGGTATTGCCGCCAATCTCTTCCTTGCCGCCTTTAAAGCCGTGGCAGGGTGGATAGCTGGGTCGGTGGCTATCATCATGGATGCGGTCAACAACCTCAGCGATGCACTCTCGTCTGTCATTACCATTGTCGGCACAAAACTCTCAGAGAAACCCGCCGATCGCGTCCATCCTTTTGGTTACGGTCGTGTGGAATATTTCAGTGCCATCATTATCTCGGTTATCGTCCTCTCCACGGGTATTCTCTCGTTGGTGGAGAGTGTGAAGAAGATCTTCAATCCTACGCACCCGTCCTACACCGCCGTCACGCTGACGATCATCATTGTGGCCATCGTGGTTAAACTCGTCTTGGGTTGGTATGTGAAGAAGCAGGGCCGCCAGTTACAGAGCAACGCCTTGGAGGCCAGCGGTGCTGATGCCACTTTCGATGCCGTGGTGACGCTCTCCACACTTGTCTCCGCCGGTATCATGCTTTTTACAGGGGTTAACCTTGACGGTATTCTCGGCTCCATCATCTCGCTCGTCATCATTAAGGCTGGCATAGAGATGATTGGAGCACCTGTAGGCCAGCTGCTCGGCGAGAGCATCTCGAAGGAGATGATGGTCAACATCAAGAACGATGTGAAGCAGTTTGCAGGTGTGCTCGGTGTCTACGACATTATCCTCAACTACTACGGTCCTAATGCCATCATCGGTTCGCTCCACGTCAGTGTGCCAGAATCCATGACGGCCAACCGCATTCATGGCCTCACACGGTCCATCACCAAGCTACTCTATGACAAGTATCATGTCATCGTTACGGTGGGTATCTATGCCGTTTGCGACCATGGCAAGGAGAGTGAACTGCAAAAGGGTGTGATGGCTTTCCTGAAGAGCTACCCCCATATCGAGCAGGTACATGGCTACTTCTATCTTGAGGAGAAGCGCACAGTCACCTTCGACGTGGTGCCCGACGACTCGATTCACGATGACAATGCCTTTCAGTATCAGCTCCTTCAGGCCATCCGCAAGGTTTATCCCGGCTATATATTCAACATCGTCATCGACCATATCTATTGCAAGTAAGTATCCGCAAGCCGCGGACACAAGAGGAATACGAGAAGAAGATTAAGGAGAATATCGGTGTGGTGGATAACATGAACCGTATGGTCGACAACATGCTCATGCTTACACGCGCCGATAGTTCCCACTTTCGATTGCATCCCACCGACGTAGGCATCCGTGAACTGCTCAGCGAGACGTGCAGCGCCTATTCCAATCAGATCATCCGACGTGGCATTCATATCCGGTTTGATTGGTGCCACCGTTCATTTTGATAGCCGACTAAGAGAATGGACAACAGCAAAGACGGAGGAAGTGGCAGCAGCATGATGCCAACGGCTCTTTAAGGCTAAAGGATCTCTAACGCGATGGCAGCACAGGCCTCGGCATCGGCGAGCGCATGGTGATGGTTCTTGAGATCATAGCCACAGCGTGCGGCGATGATGTCGAGGTTGTGGTGTCCGCCGGGCCACACGCGTCGCGAGGCGATGAGCGTGCAGTAGAAAGGATAGTCGGGATAGTCCATGCCATACATGCGGAAGACGGCTTTCAGGCAGTTTTCGTCAAAAGCCTTGTTGTGGGCTACGAGGGGCAGACCTGCTATCTTGGGCTCTATCTGCTTCCATACTTCGGGGAAGATGGGTGCGTCTTCAGTGTCTTCCCGGCAGAGGCCGTTGACGCTGGAGCAACGCCAGTTGTAGTAGTCGGGCTCGGGGTGGATGAGCGAGTAGAACGAGTCGACCATCTCGCCGTTTTTCACGATCACCACGCCCACGGCGCAGACGCTGGTACGCTCGAAGTTGGCGGTCTCGAAGTCGATGGCTGCAAAATCTTTCATGGTTGTTGAATAGTTGTAACGGCGAAGCGAAAGTTTTGTTTCCCCGCCGTCTATTTGTTGTTAGGGCAGAGCAATGGTTTGGCACAGTCTTGGATGCGCTTCACGATCATGTCGAGCATCTTATGGCGGATAAAGTTGTCGGCGGTGATCATGACGATCTCGCGTCGTGGCTCCGGCAGGGCAAAGGGACGTACCAGTCGCTTTTGAGCGTCTTCCAACTGCGAGATGGCCATCTCCGGTATGAAGGTCACGCCTTTGCCATTCTCCACGATTCTCATAAATGTCTCGATACTTCCCAAAGTATAGGCTTTCTTGCTGACGGCAGCAGATTTCAGATGACAGAACTTTACGAGCTGGTCGCGGAAGCAATGTCCCTCGTCGAGCAACCACAGAAATTCCCCGTTGAGATCGGTTGTCTTGATACGCTCCTTGGCAAACAAGGGATCGCTTTCAGAGATATAGGCAAAGTACTTCTCGGTGTAGAGATGTGTGCTGTTGAACATCTCCAGTCCTTCGATCTTAGCCAGTATCCCTGCGTCGATGTCACCATTGAGCAAGGCCTGTTTCATGTCCTTGGTTTTCAACTCGACGATGCGCAGATCCATTTCGGGATGCTCCCTCATCAACTGTGGGAAGAAATGGGGGATAAGATAGGGTGCAATGGTCGGAAGCACGCCGATGGTGAAAGTACCGAGATAGGTATCCTTCTCTTCCTCGACAATCTCTCTGAGGCGTCGGGACTGATAGAGCACTTCTTTGGCTTGTCGGATGACGGTCTGCCCCGCCTTGGTGGTGACGATGGGCTGTCGTCGACGGTCGAAGATCTTGATGCCCAACTCATTTTCCAGTTTCTGAATCATGGAGCTGAGCGTAGGCTGCGTGACATCGCAATAGTCAGCAGCCTTGGCGAAGTTGCCTAAGCGGTTGAGGGCTAAGATATATTCCAGTTGCTGTAGGGTCATGTCTCTTGTCTTTAATCTTTTGTTCCCCCTATTTGTGTAGTAGGGTTTGCATGAATATCTCTTGCAAATATCGCAAAAATATCTGAGATGAACAAGGATTACTGGCATTTATCGACTACTCTTTTTGCTGGAGACGCCTGCCGATAGGAGAGAGGCCTGATTGTCTGTTTTAATAAAGTCTGCTGTGTGCTGACATCCTCGGGTATGCCCAGCTGTATGATAGAAGGCATAAAGAGGACGGAAAACTTCTTTTGAATGGGTAAAGATACACAACAAAAGACTGTCACGATTTCCTTTGCTTCTAGAGAGAAGTAGAGAAGCTTTTTGAGGGGAAAGCATGTTTGTAAAGAGCAAAAAGGGGTGGCGAAATGTGAAAAAAGCGTGATTGTAGTGTCATCTTGGCCTTTTCTCACTATAAAACAACCGAGATGACCGTGTGAAAAAGGCGTGATGATGGAAAATTCTCTAGAGAATTTTTCGTCAGAAAGGCTTTTTTGTAAGACGAATAAATGTAATGTTTATTCAAGTCGTTAGTAGTTAGGTAGTTAAGAAAAACGGCGAGAATCGAAAAAAAACGGGCAAAGGTGCGTTTGCTCGAAAAGAACGCCTTCTCGTGGCCGCTTTTTTGTCAGTTTATCAAACAAATGCAGTTTTTTACTTGGAAGACTTTTGTGTATGCCATAAAAACATTATCTTTGCAGCAACGTACTAAAAATTTAATTATTTAGAGAGATGAAGAGATTTACTACCCTTTTACTACTGGTCATGGCGATGGTCCTGACGGTGAGTGCCAACAATCAGTCCAACGACAACATCCGGCGGGGTGACTCCTGCATGGTGGACTATGACCTGAGACATGCTTTGGAATATTACCTCAAAGCTTTGCCCAGTGACGGCAGTGCTGCCTTGCGCATGAAGATCGCCAACGCCTATTATCGTCAGAGCAACTATGCCAAGTGCCTCGATATTGTCAATGAACTGCCCGCTGATTCGCTCGACCATGATACCATGCACCATCTGTTTGACTGCTGCAGGGCGCTTGGACTCAACCAGCAGACAATAGGGTGGGGCGAGGCTCTTGTCAAGCGATGGCCGATGGATGGTGAGGCTGTGGCGAAGCTCGCTAAGGAATATTTGCTTTCGGGGTTGAAAGACAAGGCAGAAATTGTCTGTAACAGATTTTGGCTGAAAGACGAGACCTGCATGGCAGTCAATGATATCATGGCCGACGTGTATATGGCCCAACGGCAGTGGGTATTGGCCAAGGACAGCTATCTGCTGTTGTTGCAACAGGGCGACTCCACTTATAAGAATATGCTCAACCTTGGCGTGAGCTACGAGCGACTGGATCATCCTGCAGAGGCGCGGAAGGCTTTGGACGTGGCCATTGCCATGTCAGACTCCTCGGTTGCTGCTCCGCTCTATCATCAAGGAGTAGTGCTTGGTGCCTTGGGCGATTACAAAGCGTCGATGGACTGTTTCCATCGTGCTTTGGAATTGCTGCGACCCGACAGTGTGGTGATGTTTTCCTGTTATCGCGGCTTGGCTGAAGGCGAATATGCCGGGCAGGACTATCGTCGGGCACTCGATGATTTCGTTCTGGCAGAAGGCTATGATCCGAACTCTATCAGTACACCTTATTATATAGGTATCTGTTCAGAAGTTCTTGGCAAGAAACAAGAGGCTAAAGCCGCTTATCAGCGTTTCCTGCAAAGGGCAGCAGACGTGGAGAGTCCCAACAAAGAACTGAGGAAGATGATGGCGGATGCCAAAAAGAGAATAGGAAGGTAAAAATCGATCTGAAACGATTCTTCTTTGATTGATACTCACGAAGATCGTTTCACTTGTTTTCTGTACTTGTGTCGATGTCATAGCCATAGAGTGCGTAGTCGGCACGCGCAGGGTCATCGGGAAAGACCTCGCGCATCAGTCGGGTAAGAGCGACGACAGCTCTCCATCCGGTTGCTTTTCCGATGTCGAGGTGCAGCTTGTTGGCCGTTTGCATTACATGGGTGTCGAGTGGGATAAACAGATGACGCTTATCGATGAAGTCGCTCCATAGCCCTAAGTCTACGGGCGATCCGCTGCGCACCATCCAACGAAGAAACATACAAGGGCGTTTGCAGGCAGATGTGTAGGGCATGGGCACAAGGCCCTTGATGCCCCGTTGACGGAAGTAAGTGGCAAAGGCAGAGAGAACGGCTTCTACGTCGGTTGTGTCCTCTGCCTTTTTATCAGCTTCTTCGGCGGCTGTCTGTGCAAAGTGCCCTAATGTGCCGTAGCTGCAGAGGAGATCGTGCAAGGCTGTGAGCAGTGCATGGATGTCGGCAAAGGTATAGAGACGGTAGAAGCATTGAGGTGAAGGAGTGAGTGCATGGTCAAAAGTTCCGCTGGCTATCCAATTGTAAGGATGCCACTGAGCCATGTTCATCAACTGCTCAATCTTGGGCAAAAATTGGGTTCTTCCGAAAAATGGAGTGATAGATAGAAGATTGTAGCAAAAAAGAAGA
>OGQX01001059.1_pt1 | contig 27024 bp, 33 predicted proteins | sample 1553291 | NCBI WGS metagenome assembly OGQX01 (sample SAMEA2580030, study PRJEB22360) | human gut metagenome | biome: human gut; feature: human-associated habitat; material: faeces | place: Denmark | collected 2008/2010
TCGACTGCCCGTGGCGGCCGGGCGATCTGGAGCAGCGCAGCGGGCGCATCATCCGTCAGGGCAACCGCAACAAGGAGGTTCATATTTACCGTTACGTCACGGAATCCACCTTCGACGCCTACCTCTGGCAGACGGTGGAAAACAAGCAGAAATTCATCTCTCAGATCATGACCTCAAAATCCCCTGTTCGCTCCTGCGAGGACGTGGACGAGACCGCCCTTTCCTATGCGAAGATCAAGGCGCTGTGCGCCGGAGACAAGAGAATTAAAGAGAAGATGGACTTGGATGTGGACGTCGCCCGTCTGAAGCTGATGAAAGCCAGCCACCAGAGCCAGCAGTTCCGTCTGGAGGACAATCTGCTCAGGCATTTCCCCGAACAGATCCGGCAGAACGAGAGCTTCGTGGAGGGCTTCACCGCCGATATGCAGACGCTCGCCGGGCATCCGCACCCTGTGGACGGCTTTGCGGGCATGGAGGTCAAGGGCGACCTTCTCACCGACAAGGACAACGCGGGCGCTGCCATTCTGGAAGCCTTCAAGGACGCAAAGGGCATGGAGCCCGTTCCCATAGGCAGCTACCGGGGCTTTGCCATGTCCCTGACCGTGGAGGACTTCGGGCGGGACTTTATTCTCACCCTCAAGGGCAAAATGAACCACCGCGTGACGCTGGGCAAGGACGCGCGGGGCAACCTCACCCGCATTGACAACGCCCTGAACGCCATGCCGGACAGATTGCAGAATGTCCGAAACACGCTGGACGCGCTCACCGCGCAGATGGAGACGGCAAAGGCGGAGCTGGGCAAGCCCTTCCCCCAGGAGGATGAGCTGCGGACAAAATCCGCGCGGCTTGCGGAGCTGAACGCCGAGCTGAACATCGACGAGCGCACGCCCATGGAGCAGATGGCGGAGGACGCGCCCGCCGTGCAGAGCGCAAAGGCGGAGCGTCCCTCCGTGCTGGCAAAGCTGAAAGCGCCGCTGTCCCAGCCCTGCGCCGAGGACAAAATCAGGCACAGGGGCAAGGAGGAACGATAAAAAAACGGCGGCTTCGGCGAAATTCATTCTTCGTCGGAGCCGCTTCACTACAGCTTAATGAAAGGAAGGATGCACCAATATGAAGAATATTCCCGTTTACAGATTTCCCGCCGAGCACGCCCGTGAAAACGGCGAGCTGGAGCTTTACCGCGCCTCCAACAAGGCGAACACCGCCTGCAAGGAGGCCATTGAGAAGGCGATCTCCGAGCATTATTGCGATAACGTCCTGCACAGGGAAGCCGTCGCGCAGGTGGCGGAGCAGTTCGGGCATGAGCGCATTTTATATGTGCTGGCGATTACCATCCGGCAGAAGGATTGGGACGGGCGGTTCTCTGCGGACAACAAGCAATGGGCAAAGACCGTTCCCGTTTCGGAGAACCCCGACGCATGGGGGACGGATCGGAACTGCTATCTGGCGGTGAACAGCCACAGCGGGCTGGTTGACCTGTTTACCAAGCTGGCGCGGGAGGACGCAAGGGCGCATGAGCGCAGGCCCTCGGTGCTCGGCAGACTGAAAAGCAGACCGCCCGAAGCGGCGGCGGAGGCAGTCAAAAAGACAAAGGAGCCGTCCCTGTGAGCGCGCAGTTCATGCGCCGGAGCATCCGCATCTCCGTTCGCCTGACGGAGGAGGAGCACCGGCTGCTAAAGGAAAAGATGGCGCGGATCGGCGTTACCAATCAGGAGGCGTTCCTGCGGAAGATGGCGCTGGACGGACTGGTAATCAAGCTGGATTTGCCGGAGCTGAAGCAGATGATCTCGCTTCTGCGCTACACGAGCAACAACATCAACCAGATCGCCAAACGGCTCAACGAGAGCGGCAGAGCCTACGACACCGACCTTGCGGAGATTCTGGAAAAGCAGAAGCAGCTATGGGGACTTGCCAACAAAATTCTTATGAAGCTGTCCACCATTCAGTGAGCAGGCAGAAATATACGATAAGCCCATGCTGCCGGCATCCTTGTTTTAGGGCAGCTCTTTCTGTATAATGAAATCAAAAAGGACGGAAAACGACTATGAAATTCATTTTGAAGCTGCTGCTTGCGCCCCTTATGCTGGTTTTGTGGATCGTGGAATGGGCGCTCACGCTGGCGCTCAAGGCTTCCGCCGTGGTCTGTGTCATCGCCTCCGCCCTGTTTCTGCTTTCAGGCTTCTTTTACTTCGTGGACGGCAACGTGCAGAACGGCTGCATCTGTCTGGGCATTGCGTTTCTGCTATCCCCCTACGGACTGCACTATTTGGCGGTGAAGCTCACAGCGCGGTTTATCGGTATGAGAATGCTGCTCAAGGAGCGAATCTACGGATAAACGGAATATGCGGAATGTGAAAAGGCGCAGGCTCCCTCCTGCGTCTTTTTCCATGGAGGGAATATGGCGACCACACGAATCATACCCATGCACTTAAACAAGGGCAAGACGCTGGCACAGTGCCTTGCCGACCGGACGGAGTACGGTATGAACCCGGATAAGACCGAGGGCGGTGCGCTGATCTCCGCATTCGCCTGCGAGCCGGAGACCGCCGTTTCCGAATTTGTCCTGTCCAAGCGGGAGTACCGGGAGCTGACCGGACGGGTGCAGGAAAGCGACGTCATCGCCTATCAGGTACGGCAGTCCTTTAAGCCCGGAGAGGTTACGCCGGAGGAGGCCAACCGCATCGGCTACGAATTTGCCAAGCGCTTCCTAAAGGGCCGGCACGCTTTTCTCGTCTGCACCCACACAGACAAAAAGCACATCCACAACCACATCTACTGGAACTCCACGGCGCTGGACTGTATGCGGAAGTTCAAGAACTTCATCGGCAGCTACCGCGCTGTCCGCAGGCTGTCCGACCTGATCTGCGCCGAGCACCGGCTGTCCGTGGTGGAGAATCCGCAGAAACACGGGCTGAGCTACAACAAGTGGCTGGGCGGTCACGACAAGCTCTCCAACCGCGATCTTCTGCGCATGGCGATAGACGCGGCGCTTGAAAAGCAGCCCCAGGATTTCGACGCGCTGCTGGCGCTTTTGAAGGATTCCGGCTATTCCGTTGCCCGAAAGGGCAGGCTGTCGCTGCGGCACGAAAACCAGAAACAGAGCATCCGTCTGGATTCCCTGGGCGAGGGATATTCCGAGCAGGAGCTGCGCGCGGTTATCGCCGGAAGCAGAACGCACAAGCCCTTCGTCAGGAAAAAATATCCGAAGTGCAAAGAGCGCGCCACGCTGATTTCCGACATTGAGGCGAAGCTCAACGCAGGAAAAGGCTACCGCTACGATCAGGCGATGAAGGTGGTAAAGCTCAAGCAGATGGCAAAGACGCTGATATATCTGGAGGAAAAGGGCTTTGCCGATTTCGACGCACTTGTCAATGCAGCCGCCGATGCGGAGAAGCGGTTCTATGATTTGAGGGCGGCCATAAAGACGGCGGAAGCGCGTATGGGCGAGATACAGACCCTGCGGACGCACATCATGAACTATTCGAGGACGCGCAGCGTTTACACCGGCTACCGCAAGGCGGGGTACTCGAAAAAATACCTTGCGGAGCATGAGGGCGACATCCTCATCCACAAGGCGGCAAAAAAAGCCTTTGATGCGTTTGGCCTGAAAAAGCTGCCCACGGTCAGGAGCCTGAACGAAGAATTTGCAAGGCTCATGGCAGAGAAAAAGGCGGCCTACGCCGAGTACCACCGGGCACAGGAGCAAATGCGGGAGCTGCTGATCCACAAGGCGAATGCGGCCTATCTGCTGGGGCTGGACGAGCAGAACCGGCAGACCACCGAGCAGCAGCGCGAGGAAAAATAGCGATGGCACATCGCGCAGCCACAGATGAAATCTGTGTTGCAGGGGGTATGGGGAACGCCCCATCAAGCAAAAGGCGGGGACTCGTCAGAGTCTCCGCCTGATGTCTTTTGGCTCCAAAAGACCTTGCTTGCCACGGTATCTCTTTCTCTACCACTACTACGGTAAAGACCCTCCATTTTTCCAAACGGAAAGAAAAAAGAAAAAAGTTTATTAAGTTGTAACCTGTTTCCCTGCGATAATCGTTTACTAAATAGAACAGTAGCTTGACCTGTTGCTGTCTTTAGGAAACAATCAACTGAAAGGAGAAAAGAACTATGTTCAAAAGAAGGAAAAGCATATTATGCCTACTGATCGCTGTCTTGATGATGGCATCGGCATCAACGGCGGCGATGGCTGCCTCACCGTATGAAACACGGTATAACAATACCGTAATGGCAAGCAGCGTTGCGTCCATTTCTGAAAGCGGACTGTTGACCGTGGATAATCAATTTCAAGGAATTAGAGGAAAAATGACTAAAGGCGAGATCACAACTTATGTTGAGAAGAAAACGCTGGGGCTGTTTTGGACGCGCGTTGATATTGGACAGCCCAATAATCAATGGGTCGATGTTGTATATGATTATTTATACGACGGAACCCATACATTCCAGTTAAGCAATCACGGGACATATCGCATCACGGTTGTTTATGTGATTTCTGGTTCGGGAGGCGCTGCTGATACCATCACGCAGACCATGACAAAGACATATTAAAGACATCACCAAACATCCGCGCAGGAAGGGGATGGTGCTTATTTGGATTCTTTAATTGAATAATGCAGACAAATGAGAATGCCTGCTTCACGACAGAAACTGTTTGCTATCTGAAAGGAGAAACATCATGAAAAAACTAATCTCAACAATACTAACACTGGCATTGATTTTTGCTGTAAACACAACGGCATTTGCCTCCGAAGCGAACAAGGCATTGCCTGCAGCCGAATCGGTAGAAACCACAGAAGTATTCTTTGGTAACACCGACGCTGTATGTATCGGTTCTTCCGAAGAAATGCGGTCAACATCCTTGCCGACAAGTTATTGGAGTCTGGCACTGAAAAGCTATACGGCAGATCTACAAGTCGTTGGAAAGCACTGGTTGTATACGAACTATTATTATCATCCCAATGGTGACGGCAAAATATACGTTGATTACAGTGTTAGAGCCGACACAAGCACTACAACATTTTACATTGGTTTATATGACTTGACCCAAGACAAATTGGTTGTAGAATTCACAGTTAATGACGTTAGAACAAGCGGAAAGACTGGGAGTATGAACTTTTACAACCTCGTTCAATCGCACAACTATGCTGTCTGTTTTCGCGCTCATCCATCTTCACTAAATGGAAGTGCTGTAATCAAACATTAACCGTAAAAAAGAAAGGAGATCACACCATGAAAAAACGTATACTTTCTTTACTCCTTGCGCTCGTTCTCGTTATGCAATTTGGTATTGTTGCGTTTGCCGAGGAAAGTAATCGCGAGACATCAGCTGATTATTATTCAGAGCAGGAAACCAAAGCTGGCAAGGAAGCACTTTCTGTAATTGACATTGAGAGAGTTGCAAAACACTATGCTGACGTTCAAGAAAAAAACGGATATGAAGTTGTATCCGCAACCAAGCAGACAGTATATGTTATCGACACGCTGAATGACAGAGGCGAAATCTATAATAGTAGGCTAATGATAGTAACCGAAGCTTTACAGTATAAATCTGATCTTAAACTGAAAGGAAACACATGGGTTGGTGAGGATGGAGAAACTCATCAGGGCGGAAAGCTGTCCATTTTCCTTGTAGTTTATAAAGATTCAAGTCGAAACTATTACGCCTATGGAACCGCAGATTGGGAAAACGGTGTATACTCTGGAGGCATAAACGGTCCTGCTGCTGGATATGATTTTCTTGCTATTACATGGGGCGGCGGTGGTGAACTCAAAAACACCGACAGAAGCATATCCGGAGCATATCAATATAATCAAGGGAATATCTCGTTTAGTAGGGCACAGTCGGATACTTATTGCGGATATTGTTGGCAATTCAACGAAACTAAAGGGGCATATTTTGCCGACTATATTGACTGTTATGCAAAGCTTCAAAAGACATACAGTACCTATAAGGGAAAAGAAACAAACATTCGATTGACTTATATCCACACTTATCAATCAACAGTAGGCAGTATTTCCTTCCAAGGTGGTTCCAGCGGTGTAGCTGCGGAAGTTAGTCTTTCAAGCTGTAACAAACAATGGCAAATTGAGATTGATGTACCAGGGATCTATTATTAACCACAAATGTTTGTGGGGCTATGGAATCAATTTCCATAGCTCCACAAGAAAGAAGCTTTACAGGTAAGTGAGAATATGAATAAGAAGAACCGGAGCATTATAAGAGCTATTATAATTACTCTATCAGTGTTTGCTGGGATAATAGTATCGTTGTCTTTTTGCTTGATGAAGCATCTTATGGGTGTTTCAAAAGAAAAGACCGAAGCAGAGGCGCGTGCGTTTCATAATATTGATGAAAGCTGGCAAAGCATTCAAGCCACGAATGATGATGTCTCGGCCATGCTGTTTTTTCCTGCCGACAGAAGCAGTCATTTCTATTCGATTTACTGCAAGCACAAAGGATTATCAAAAGGGTTTTTTTTCAGGATTGGCGGTACGATAAGCGAAATAAGCAGCGAATGTGTGCAATTCGTTTTTGAAGATAATAATAGCCAAATTTACGCCTCCATGAACAAACAGAAAATCTGCAAGGTAGAGATAGACGATGGCGATCATGTGAATACTATATCGCTGAATGAGGATGATCCGTTTATACTTGTCTTCCCATCAAACGCAGGAAATGTAACCTTATATAATACATACGGGGAAGTCGTTGCCCCCAGGAAAAGATATGTGCCATAATAAAAAGTATAAAAGCATTAACAGTGGTATAATCCTTCGGTTGCTATTTGGAGCATACTGTATAGCGTTATTTCTTGTACTCTTCGTGAGAAAAAGATTTAATATTGGTGATGAGCCATACTGGGAACAGGTGAAAATGAGCATAAATCTCGTTCCTTTCAGAACAATTTACGGCAGCGTCTATATAATTGTTCATAGAACAAATCCGTATCTGATACCTCATGAGATTATCAGTCTTTTGGGGAACTTCGCTTTATTCATGCCGTTTGGTTATTTCATTCCGAGACTGTTTGAGAAATACAGGGTGTTCATCAAGTTTATCTTGTTTACTTTTGTGGTTCTGCTATCCATTGAGACAATTCAAGTTCTAACAATAAGAGGCTGTTTTGACGTGGATGACATCATATTAAACCTCGCGGGAGCTGTCATCGGCTTTTTTATAGCAAGAATAGCGATGTCTTGGAAACGGAGTGATGCTGCAAGTTGACAACTTGCAGCATCACTCCGTTTATTATTACTCCTCGGTTTTACTGTCTTTTAACGGCACCAACCAGTTTCATTATAAAGTCCATGCCATAGTCCCCATAAACGGTAAGATGGAAAGCATATTCATCTTGCAGCCATATACCAACCGTACAATCATCAGATTTATAAACCGAAATATTCATGTCTGACAGAGTGATCTCGGAGAGTTCCCCATTTTCGTTATCAAGGAAAATGGAGTGATCCTCGGTTATGCTCTGCGTCAAAACAATCTGATCGCCTTTCTCATTTTGATAACACACTATACACCTTGCATCACTTTCTTTTCTGCCTATTTCAGCAAACCCATCGGGCAATTCCGTAAGACCGTATTGATCCGAGATTTTATTGCTCCCAACGTCACCGGTAAAAAGCCGAACACAATTATCATAGGTTTCTTTGATGAATCCTACAACTGCCGCACGCACCGAAGGTATGCTGCAAGCTGTCAGAGTGATTATCAAAAGCGAAGCCATGATTACAGCGAATCTTTTCGGCACTGTGCTTGTCATTCTCCAAAATCTGCTTTTCTCAGCTTTTGTGAGCTTATCCATCTTGCGAAGGAAACCATCCGAAAATGTATGTGGAATCTTTGCCTCGTGCAAAATGGCATCAGAAAGCTCGCCTGAAACGGCTTCTCGTAGCGCCCTGTTAAAATTATTTTCTGCTTTCATTGCTTTCTTCCCCAAATAGCTGCACATAAAGCAGCTTCTTTCCTCTCACAAGTCTTTGCTTTACAGTAGAAACCTTGCAACCCAACATATTCGCCACCTCCGGTACGGATAAATCCATCACGAAATGATAATACATAGCTTCTTTGTAAATATCTTTCATAGATACGATTGCCGATAGGATCCGCTCATATTCAATGCTGTTGCAGATCTTTTCAACAAAGGCATCGTCCGACAAAACAACAGTGCCACGAATATTGGCTTCGATTTCAGCATCCATACTGATTAGCTCTCGTCGATGCTTGTGCAAATGATTCAAAGCCGAATATTTGGTTGCTGTCAGCAGATAGTTTCTTAAATCATTCTCGTTTTCAATCGAGCCGATCTTGGTCATGTGCTTCCTGGCAATTTTCATGAAAACATCATGAACAATATCTTCGGCGTATGAGTCGTTTCCAAGAACAGATCGTGCCATAAAAAACATCTGCTCACGATACTCTATGTATATTTTCTCAAATAGACGGCGATGTGATTCGTCATCTATGAAGCTCATATAAAGCGCGAGCATAGGCTCTCCTTTCGGCCCGCTATAAGCTTTCAACTTATAAACATTTGAAAACTCAAAACAGGTTACAAATTAGAGTTCAAGTATTTTGTTGGCAAATGATTCCCACTTATACCACCTTTCCTTTTGCTGCAACAGGTACTCTTTACCCATTGCAGTTGCCTTATAGAATTTGTGCTCTCTGCCGGATAGACAAGCGGTTCTCGACGACAAATACCCTCTATTTTCCATAGTCGCCAACAATGGGTATAGAGTGCCGGTTTTTAATTCAAATTCACCATCGGTACAGTTTTCGGCAAATTTCTTTATAATCTGAAAACCGTACATTTCTTCCTTGCTCAAAAGATGAAGAATCAGGAAATCAAATCGTCCTTTCATAGCAAGCTCCTTTGCTTTTACAGTAGATTGATGACAGTAGTAATTATACTATAAAACGCTTCAAATTTCAACCGTGATAATATATTTTGATTGAAGTTGTAACCTGTTTGCCTCACTTGTATGTTTATAAATATAGAAAGGGTTTAAAGTGCTTTGTCTAAACACAAAAACGCCTTAAGGAACTGGTGTAACCATCGGGCTACATCGTTTTATAAGTAAAAGGACTACGGTTTATAGGGAGGTGATGCCGCTATGATTGAGTGTCTCGAAAGCAGTGCGGTTACTCAGAACAAAAATAAATAGAAACGGATGCCGTTCAAATAGAACGATGGCTATGCAGGATTGGCAGCTATCCATGGCGTAACACCTTGCGCTGCAAGATGTTGTATCTAAATACAAGGATGTTTATATAGATACGCGAATTCTTGCTCCGCGTAAATATAACGAGAACTAAATCGTCAAAGCCGATGCGTTGGAGGCGTTGCATGAAAAAAACTATTATTACATTACTTGTTGTAGCCGCAGTTGTAATTACCGTAATCATAATAGCTCTTGCGGATAGTAGCCGCCGTATTCACCAAGGCAATGATAACGAATGGCTCAAGCTGAAGGAAATCGCGGCAATTACAGATTTCTTTGATGCGTCCATCAACAAGATGATACTGCGAGAAGGCGTTACGTCACCCGAATGGGTTGTATTTGACGATGTCGATCTTATCTCTGATTGGAACTTCTTTTTTGATAATGCCGAGGTCAAACAGGAAGGCAAGGCGATGGATAATAACTCGCATTCGATCAACGGGGACGGAACCACCGTGTTTGTAACGGCAATCAACGACGATGGCAAAAAGCTCTCATTCAGCGCGTATTATGATGATTCAAATGAGCGCAGGATGGTTATAGGCGGAGTAGTTTATACTGTAAAAGATTCACCCGGACTTCCGTTCAAGGGCACATATTGGCGGGCATTAGAACGGCACGGAGTGACCACACCATGGGATTGATTTAAAATGCTGCTTTATGCAGTTCTCTCATTCGGTGATACCTGAACACTTTGAGAGTTCATGTTCAGATATCGAAAGCGAGGCACCCTATCGCATCCTCCCGTACCTCGTTTGTGACCTCGGCTGCCTGTAAACCGGTAGCCGAGGCCGCAGGGGGGGAATCGGTTAGTAATGATACACGCCGATTTTTTCTGAGTCTGTAACCTGTTTGTCAACGATATGCGTTGTTAAAGTATAGAGAACTTTGGTGGTTCTTTTGCGGAATCATTCTGCGACCTACACCATGTGCAGGCTGCGTTTATAGGACTATGAACATTTGAAGGTGATGCCTATGATTTTATAGTGGTAATTGTTCTATCTTCTAAAAAACTCAAAATATAGAAATCTGAAAGGAGAGATTAAGAGTATGAGAAACAGACGATTGATCGCAGCGGGATTGGCTGTCCTGCTTGCGTTTCCGATTGGGCTTTCAAACATATCCGCAGAAGCCGCTGAGGTGATGAGCCAATCCGGTAACAACTCCGATTCGTACAAGAAAGTGACTGTCGATCCTGGTTCGGGTTATTCCATAGTCGAAACTGAAGACTATACCGCTGTTTTACCTAAAGGCGGACGAGTCGTTTCCTATGGCTCTAATGAGTGTTCTTCTGAAATGCTGGAAGAAACCACTTATTCCCGCGACGAATATATTGTAGAGTTCGACAGAGCAGGAACAGAGCAAGAGATGTATGAACATCTTGTGAGCGTCCATCCGGAATTGTCATCGGATGCAGCAAGAAGTATTGCCATACAGCTAACCGACAACATTGAAAAGGCGCAGGAAGCTATGTTGCTTGGAAATGAAAAGAGCGGTGTGCCAACGATAATCAATCTTGGCAAAATAGTTGATGGCAAACTGGTGATGGATGAACCTAAGACTCCGGTGCTTGATCAATACACATCGATCATCAGCGAAGGTTGGTATGTAACTCCCCATCTGGAAAAGCATCAGCTTTGGTGTGACTATATCCAAAGATGGGAAGGGCTTGATTTATATCAGTCAAGTGATAGTGGAACGTATTCTTTTACAGAAGAGGTTTCGGTTTCTGTAAATGTTGGATTCAATGCCTCTGGCGGCTTAAAAGCTTCGGAAGCGCTAAGCTTTGGTTTGGCCGTGAGTGCTGCTCAAACGGTAACAAGCAAGATCACAAGAGGGTACACGCTGAATGTTGGAGCTTGGAAAAAGCATGTGGTGAGACCGTATATTTACTCCTACGATGATTTATACAGCGGAGTTTATCGGTATTACTGCTACAATGCATACGATAACTCGTATTTTTATATACCGGAACAGCGTGAAGCGGTAAATAAGTATGAGGTCGAGCACTCGATCCGCTCATGGGTTAGAGAGAACACCGCTCATAACCCAAATGCATCATCTCCCATTCCCCCGTTGAAGTGGGAATGGTAGTGTTGACTCTGAAATAATGGCTCCATTTTAATCTGCAAAGCATTGATTGTTTCGTAAACTCATTTGCGGCAATAATGCTCTGATCAAATCCTATATTTTGACGGTAAATGGGAATCACCTACATCCTTTTTACCGTTTATCCTGCGAGATGGTTCTATACTTTTCTCGAACTCCTGTTACCCCTTGCGGCGGGGATTGCTTAGGTTGAGGTGTTCTCTGCTGCAAGGGTGCGGTGCGGATTCCCAGCTTCTATCCTTAAATTATCCAATTAAATAACCGGAAAGAGATGTGCCAATATATGTTAAGTTGCGCATGGAGAGTCTTTAATGGATATGATTATATCGAAACTGTTTCAGAATTGGAACGGTTTATATATCTCTAAGAGAAGGCTACTGCAACTGCTTCCGGAACGTTAGTTGGAACAAGAACGGTAAATTTTACGAGTGCTGAGTACACTGAAAGACGCTCGTTTACTGGACTTGATTGTAACAAGTTTTACTACATACGCTTTTACAATAATTCCGCGACCAATCCCGCGAGCAGTATGGATATAAGCGGTACAATACTCGTTGACGATTCGTACCACTAATACCAAACAGCACTGGCGGCAGCATTCGTTGCCGCCAGTGGAATCTGACAGTTGGCTTATAGGAGTGTATATTATGATTGGTTGGTTAAGATTTCAAATGAACGATGCTTCCGTTTGGGCATACTTTTTGCAAACATTGCCAATTAGTTTGATTGCGGGAATCATTTATGCTGTAGTAAGATTCGTGAAAAGAAAACGCAAGGATTGTCCGATACGATTGTTGGACGAAACCATAAAGCTTCTTTTTGTCTGTTATTTAACGGGTTTGATAAGCCTTGTTGTACTGCCGGCAAACTTTTGGTTGCATATTTATGACGGTATTTTTCTCGGATGGTGGAATGAGATGCCGCCAATTTTCAGCTTTGGAGGTTTCAATTTAGTACCAACAATAATAAAAACCTTATCCGGCGAGATTGTTATCGGAAGCTGGATAAAAACAATGTTGATTGGCAACGTTGCCATGTTTTTACCATTGGGATTCTTTCTTCCCTTCGTTACGGGAAAGGTTAATAGAAAGAATATTTTTGCAGTGGCTGCTGTTGTTCCGTTTATAGCGGAACTCTTACAAATGATTTTCGGCAGAAGCCTTGATGTTGATGATTTGATCTGCAATTTCATCGGTATTGTAGCAGGTTTCTTCATTGGTCTTGCTATAAGGAACATAAAAGGGAAGAACAAAACGATCAATGAGATGCCGACAACGAGGTCATTGCCTAAAGTGGTGGAGAAACAGAAGGAGAAAAGCTCATGAAAAAGAAAAGAGTTAAAGTTTTGATAATTATACTGGCGGCTGTGCTTGTTTTTATATTTGTATTTTTATGGATACATGGATTTCAGATTACAAAGTTCATTCCAAGGCGCGGGTACGCATAATTACTGAGGGTCTTGATATAGCTATGTTACATTGGATGGCGACTTGATTGGATCAAGAACCTGTTTTGTACCCAGCAATTAACGGAGGCGTGATACATGAAAAAGATATTAGCGTTTTGCCTGCTTATATCGTTGTTGATAGGGTTAGTGGGGTGCGGAAAGAAAGCGCATATTGTTTTCCCTTTTGCTGCATCGGATGTTACAAAAATCGAAGTGATCTATAAAGACGGGGAATCCGACGCGCAGAAAAAGACGGTCAACAAAGAAACGGAGATCGATTCTTTATATAAATCTTTTTCAGAGCTTTCCGTTCAAGAAAAAGATTGTACATCTGCTGATACTCTTGGAAGTGTTGTATTTACTTTTTATTTAGCAGATGGAACATCTTATGAGATTAACTACCTGTCTTTCGCAACAAAAAGCGGAAGGTTGCAGTCTGAAAACGCTGGGTTTGATTATTTCACATCAGGTGATCTTGTCGGGTTATGGGAAAATCTATCTGGAGAAAGTGAAGTAGTTTCACCTTAGAACGCTGTTAGATATAAGCGTTTTCAAGAAATCACCAAACAAATCTTTGACTGCAAGGCATCCAAGCGTATTTTTCGCTTGGATGCCTTTTGTTATTTCAAGCAGTTCTCCGCTCTCTATTATTTCCTGTTCTACGAACAAGAAAAGGTTAAGTGTGATTGGCTCAATAGTTCAGAGCACGGCGTTTTCATAAATCTTTTCATCTTTTTTCGCCATATTTGGAAATACGGCCACCTGTCACCGTAGTAGTGGCGAAAGGGGAAAAGAATTATCACCCGCCTTTGCGGTTGCGAAGGGAGGTGAGAAAATGGAACCTCGTTCGCACGAAGAACACATACGGCACACCTTTGATGTGTTTTGCAAAAAGGTACTGCGGAATGAAGCAAGGGACTACCTTGACGAGTTGGCACGGAGAAGAAGCCGGGAGATCAGCTTTTCGGAACTTCCGGTTGAGGTCATGGAGCAGCTTTCGGTTTGTGATGATTACTTTGCCGAGGATCGGACGTTTGACGTTCTCGGCTATATCGTCCAGATCGCCAGCGACGAGCTGGCAGAAGCGATTACATCCTTGCCAGCAGAGAAGCGCAACATTATCCTGCTTTCATATTTCCTTGAAATGACGGATATGGAGATCGCGGAACTGCTGAACATGGTACGAAGCTCCGTCGCTTATCGCAGAACCGCAACGCTGAAACTTCTGAAAGAATTGATGGGAGGAAAGACCGATGACAGCTAATGTTGAAAATGCGCGTCTGCTGCCCTACGCAGTTATTCAGAAAGCAGCGGACAGCAACGTGGATAGCTTCCACCGCACAGGCTTCGGCAAATCGACCATCGGCTTGATTTCCGGGCAGGGAATCTTCTGTGCGGAGTGCTTTTACAAATACGGTTCTCTCGGTTGGGCGGGACGGGCAGGCTTATCTCCATTCACACGCTGCAACTCCTGTGTCTGGTGAACGATTTGGTCCTCCAAAAAGTATGCTGTCTTGACGACTTCCAGTTCTTGTTCTCTCATTGTACTTTCCCTCATTGATATGCTCCGTGCAGGCAGTCCGTCCTTACGGCTCAGCGTATAACTGCATAATGTATATTTATGCGCTCCCCTAATTTGGAAAACAGTATGCGAAGAACCGTTCTGCATAGTCAAATAATACCTATGTTCAGCGAATATGCTATCCTTCTCGTGCCATTATTGTACACAATTGTGGCAATATCTTTCAACACCGTGAATGCATAAATATGCATTATATGCAAATATATTTTTTCTTATAAGTGGGCATTGCGAATGACGGGCAGCGTTGCGCGTGAATAGAAAAGCAAAGCCGCCTCAAGCGGTGGGGCTTATTCAGCCAATGTTTAGTCAGCGCCTGCACCATATAAAAACGCAAGATCTGTATTTTTTATCTGATTCTGCGTTTAAGGAGCCATTCCCAAAAATGTGACCGTGGTTGTTGTCAACCATGGGCATGAGTTGTAACCTCTATGTCAATGAGAAACGTTGAATATGTAAAGAGCTATCGTGGGGACATTTCTCTTGATAGCATCACCACAAGCAAGAGAGTATAGGAGGAACCGAATATGATCAAAAAAAGAAGAAACCTGTTTATCATGCTGGTTGTCATCGTTCTGGTGCTCAGCGCGACAGTCGGTGCGATTGTCGCATCATCGAACGAAACGCGCTTTAACAACACCATACTGGCAAGCAGCGTTGCAGCCGTTTCGAGCAGCGGCCTGTTGACAGTAACCAATCAATATCAAGGGATTCCCGGAAAAACAACCAAAGGCGAGATCACGACTTATATTGAGAAGAAAACGTGGGGATTGTTTTGGAAGCGCGTTGATATTGGCGAGCCTAATAACGAATGGTACGATGTGATATACAATTACGTTTATGCCGGCGATCACACGTTCCAGCTGCCATCAAAAGGGACATATCGCATCACGGTTGTCTATGTGATATCCGGTTCGGGTGGTGCTCCCGACACGATTACTCGAACAATCAAGAAAACGTATTAGGCGCACTGCCAAGCATTGTTTGGAATGCCTTTCAGTGTGAGATGATCAAGCAGGAGGATCCCACAATCGGGGATCGATCTCTCACACCACCGTGCATACTTGCCGGTACACGGCAGTTCTAACCGTATAAGTGCAGGGGCTCGTAGCGGTTGAGGATACTGAAGTATCCTGCCGCCGCGAGTCTTTTGTTTGTAATTGAACGCGAAAACACCGGGCTTCCTGCAAATCGCCGGTAGCCCAATCTTGTATTTCTCCACTGGTACGCCTTCCCTTCCTGCATCTCCACTCGGACATCGTCAAGGGTGGCGACGCCCATGTGGACGGTGGGCAGCTCGTCCATACCGCGCTCGGCGTGACTGCGGTGGTCGATGCGCTCCGGGCGGTTGTTCTGCGCTAAAAACTCGTTGGCAAGATCAGCCCACGCCCTGCGCCAGACCTCGGCGTTTTCCCGGTTGTTCCAGTCCACAAGGTCAACCTTGCGGGTCTTGTACCTTCCGCTGGGCAGACGGATTTTCTCGCCGCTTTCGTCCAGCACATATTCCTTTTTGGACTTCGGAAGCCACGCGCCCTTTTCGTCCATTGGGCGCATGGTCAGCAGGATATGGGCGTGTGGATTCCCACCTCCCGTGTCGTGCAGATTGAAGTCCGCGATCATGCCCTTGGAAACAAATTGAGAGGAACAATATTCCCGCACAAAGGCGGGTCTGTTCCTCTCTGGACAGCTCCACAGGAAGGGCAATTTCCACCTCCCGCGCAAGCTGGGCGTTATTGGATTTTTCGGTAAGCTCCGCGCTGTTCCACAGGGTGCTGCGGTCAGAGAAAGCGGGCGGGGCGTGTGCCGGGAGCAGTATTTCCGAATGGACAACGCCGTCCTTTTTCGTGTAGTCGTGGGTCAGACCGTCCCACTCGTTCGTCAGCTTTTCGCCGCTTCGGTAGGCGGCTGCGGCTACGGCGGATTTGCCTTTTCCCCGGCTGACGATCTTGATGCTGCAATGATAGATTGCGATGGTATCACCTCCGTTTCGCTCGTTCAGTCTTGGCGGCTCCTTTCTTGATTTTGGGTAAAAGAAAAGTGCAACCGATTTTCGTCGAATGCACTTTTCTGAATAGTTAGTGCTATTTAGTTATGGTTCCCCGGTCAATCGTGTCTGCTCCGTTTTTTCTTCATACGGACCGTTAGCTCCTCGCTCTTTTGCCAGCATTAGTATCACCGCTGATGCAAGAACAACAAGAATAAATGCGAACAGCAAAACTTTTGCCAAACGATTTCTCATCATATCCTCCTATTAGTTTCTTAAAATTCTATCGGGCTTAACATGATTCATTATTATGATACTTCCGATAGTTGGCATCAACACGGCAATAAGTGCAGTCGAGACAATTATTGCAACAGTTTTGATTGACAGTGTGAGTACATTGAAGCTAAATAGCAGATTTACTATACCACTTATCAAAAGCGCAATAATTAGAGCAAATATGGTTATGCCAAATAGTTGAATGAATGCTTCCGAAAGAGCAATTTTAAGAGTTTCACGGTTGTTTAATCCGTTTGCTTTTAAAATCGCAAACTCATACTTTCTACCGACTGTGCTGTTGATATAAATAATAGCCATAAGAATGAGCACAATTACTAAAACAGCAATGATAATCCAAGAAGCAGTATCCCTAACATTTGAGAGAAGCTCATTCATCGAGTCTATGTCCTGATAGGCACTTACAGCCTTAAAGTTGGGGTTAATCTTCTCAAGTTTTTCAACCGTAAAATCAATATCATTGTAGTTCTTTACAAAGGACACATAGGCACTTGGCCTCCATTCGTTAATCCCATAGTCTTTATGAAACAGCGATGGGTCAATAGTGGCTTTGATAGAATTCATATATCTAAGCATAGTATCTATTGGCATATATATAATCATATTCCCACTTGCAGAACGTCTATTTTTAAAGTCGTGATCCAAGACTCCGGAAAGTTCAAAAGAAATCGGTGCTATCTTTGAAACATCAATGTCTGCCATGTATGAGCTTTCCGAAGAAGATACGTTTAGATTTACATCGGTAGTTCCCATGGGAACCCCTATGGAAAGACTAATCTGTACATCTGAGAGCGAGGAGTTAGCCAACCCCAAGACATTTGCCAGCTCATAAGAGAAATAAATCTTCTCCGTAGCGTCAGTTTCAAACGAATTGATTACTCTTTTTTCTACATTATCTTCTTTATAATACGGCGCAACAACTATTTTTTTGTAATGGTCGTTCGCTTCATTGAATGTGTATGTACTTGCTCTGCCATCTGTGGCTACTTCAACATTGCACGAATCGAAGAAGGTATCCTGAATAAAATCATACCCAACAGAGCGAAATTCGAGGTAAGGATAAATCGAATCAATACTGCTGATTTTACGGATTGCGGTTTCCTCTGCTGCTGATATTGATAGATTCTCATCTACATCAACATACGTTTGTAATGGAGCTGTAAAGTTAATCAAAAAGACCTCCTTATCAGAAATGGTTTCTAACAAAGACTCTTGATGTTTAACAAGCCCTTCTCCTATTCCACTAATGCAAGCTGCCAATGCAATAGAAATTGCACACAGTACAATCATCAGTGCTTTCAGAAACTTTGACCGTTTCATCGTTTTAACAGCATACTTAATTGAGTGCGCGAAACTAAACGGCACATGCTCAAATCCATCTTCCACGATGCTTTTTTCGGTTGGTATAGCTTCCCCTCGTTTTAAAACGATTTTTTCTTCTGCTATTTCATAAACCACATCGGCAGCTTCTGTAACCATTTGATTGTGTGATGCAACAACAACCTTTTTGCCCCTTTTATTTGCGAAAGACCTGAATATATCCATTATGAGGATGCTGTTTTCTCTGTCAAGTGCTGACGTTGGCTCATCTGCGACTATTAAGGCCGGGTTTTTGGCCATTGCACAAGCTATTGCCAATCTCTGCCTTTCACCTCCTGACAATATGCGGGGGTATTTTGAACAATCGACATCCAAATGAACCTGCGTCAAATAATCAACAACCTCGTCCTCGCTGAGAGTATGACCAGCAATTTTGGCAGAGTGTTTAATGTTGTCAGCAATACTCAGCGATTCAATAAGTGAATTGTCCTGAAACACATACCCTATTTGCTTTTTCCTAACATTGCTGAGCTTTGTGTCGGATTTTAGATCAATAGGTTTCCCATCAAAAATATATTCATAGCTTGTATTTGACGAGATTAACCCAATCAAATATAGCAAAGAAGTTTTTCCACTTCCGCTTTTTCCTGTGATTACAGTTATCAAATTGTCCGGTATCGTTATAGCTCCTCTTTTTATAAGAGTGTGTTCAAATTTCAAGGTTATGTTGGATAAGGCAATCATGTCTATCTCCTTTCAACTATCTCAAGCAGCATCTTCGGAAACGCTACTTAATAAACGTTAGCCTGTTTTATCGTCAATGCCATCTACATAATCAGTATGTATGCGTGATGGTGTTTGATGTACTCGAAAAGGCAATTGATGCCCATTGCGTTACCAAGCTTGAATAAAGGGTGTATGTACCTTTAGCAAAGCCAGCGTTTCCTATCTTGTACGACCAAACATTGTCATAGCGGAAGGCATTAGGCCAATGAGAGTTGTTCCCAGAAAAATACTTGTCATATACTTGTCCGGTAACTGTGTTACCTTCTGAAACAAAGGTGACAGTTTGACAGTCTGAGTGAGCTTTGCAGGAATAGCTATGGGTAGTCGTTTTGCGATAAACCGCAGCAGAAGCTCCCACAGTAACCGCAAAAACAGTTAGCAAGCAAAGAGTAACAGCCAAAATTCTTCTTGTCATGCGCATGGATTTCCTCCTTTCTGCATTTCCGATGATGCCGCCACAAGCATCATACTTGTATCAGCGTGATTAGTCCAGTATATAATGCTCACGCAATGCTGTTGGTTGTCGTCTTTAAGGAAGAAACTGTGGATGGAAGAAAACTAATCAGGGAAAGCATGCCTTGCAACTCGTAAGCTTTCAATTACTATTCCTATTCAATTCTACAACTTTTCTATGAACGCCGCACTTTTTCGCCGCTTCGCTTGACAACCTGCGGCATTCCTCGCTGTATGAGGCGGTCAGGAAAAAGTGCAACCAGTTTTCATCGATTGCGCTTGACAAGGGTGGCTTCATATCGCCGGATGGCTTCGGGGTCTCCGGCTTCCGCATCGGCTTTCATTTTCCATAGCATCTGACATTGGACTTAGTGTTTTTTAGCACACTCATCCGCCCCAGTGCGGCCTTCTATGCGATTTCTGTTCGTTGCTTCGGGAGGTTGTCGGCATTAGCCTGCAACCTCCCTCGTTTCGTTTGTGCTGTTGTTTCACTGTCTTTGAACCGAGTCTATTAACTTAATCATCAGGTCAATCCCGCAGTCTCCATAAACCGTTAGACTGAAAGCGTATTGATCGTGAAGCCACACTGCAACCATAACGCCGGCAGATTCATAAATTGATACATCTGTGCCGGATAGGTCAATTTGGGAGTGTTTCCCATTCTCATTATCTACATCAATTGCAAAATCTTCTGTTACGCTTTGCGCAAAGATGATCCGATCTCCCGCCTCATTTTGATAGAAGGAAATACAACAGGAGTCATTTTTTACGACGATTTCTTCTGCATATCCATCCGGAAGTTCCGTGAGACGGTAATACGGCAGGGATCAAATACAGCGCAATCATCCTGCCTGTACTGCGAAAGGAAGTCATAGTGGCGGTCTGTACAGTTCTTGTCGGAGGGATTGTTGTTTATTCCATTCGTCACCCGGAACCGCTGTTGTTGCTGTTATCATCGGCTGTACTGTTTTTGATGTATGTACTGTTGAATTTTGTTGGGTATATTTTCTTTTCGAAGCGAGAGTTTTTGCAAATGTCATTTAGGCGGGAATGACCGTCCTTAGATAAAATGCGAACAAATACAGAGTGGAGGTTGAGCAAATGAATATCAGAGCCAATAATGTATCCTTGTCGATAAATGGTCGGAGAATCCTGTCCAATGTGACATTGCTTGCGGAAGGCGGAAAAATGACTGCGCTTACCGGGAAATCCGGAAGCGGCAAGACAACTCTCTTGAATTGCTTGGGATTGATACATCCTATCGACAGCGGAAAAATATTTGTGGATAATAACGATGTAACGGGGTGGCGCGAGTCACAACGAACGCTGTTTTGGAAGGATCATGCATCTTTCATTTATCAAGATTACGGGATTATTGATGATGAAACAGTTTCATTCAATGTTTCTTTGAAAAAGTTTGGAAATAACCAGGGACAGATAAAAGAAGCTTTGGAAATTGTCGGGTTGCAGGGCAGGGAGAAAGATAAAGCTCTCGTCCTTTCGGGTGGGGAAAAGCAGCGATTGGGAATTGCAAGAGCAATTCTGAAAAACGCTTCCGTTATCTTTGCGGATGAGCCAACCGCTTCACTTGACAATTCCAACAGGCAGCTTGTAGTCTCGTTGCTGAAAGACTGTGCAAATAGGGGCGCTGCCATAATTCTTGCAACGCATGACGAACGATTGGTTGCCGAATGTGACACAGTGGTTAGTCTCGGAACGCAATAGATTGTCAAGCCGAACAGATGAAGGATACATGCAGCGAATATCTGATTGCACACCTTCTCGTTTTCCCTCTTGACTTTCTCCGAGTTATGTGTATAATAAATCTATCAGGAACTTTTGTTCCAGATAGGAGAAAAGTACAATATGAGAAGCAAGAGCGAGGAGCTTATGCTCCGCATCCGGGAGTACATCGAAGGTTACTTTGAGCGATATTCCTCTGTGCCCACCGTTCGGGAGATTGCCGGAGCCATGAGGATCGCGGTTTCCTCCGCACACAGATACCTTGTGGCAATGGCGGAGAAGGATATGGTTTTCTACGAAAACGGTACGCTCTCCACGCCGAAGATCCGGCGGATGAATCCGGCGGTGAGCCCCGCCGCCATTGTGGGAACTATCCCCTGCGGCTCGCCGGAGGAAAAGGAAGCCCAGGTGGAGGAATACCTGCCCCTGTCCGTGTCCTTCTTCGGCAAGGGGGACTTCTACGCCCTCCGGGCCTCCGGCAACTCCATGGTAGATGCGCAGATCGACGACGGCGACCTTGTTATCATCCGGCAACAGCACACCGCTCAGGTTGGAGAGATCGTCGTTGCCCTCACCGATGAGGACAAAAACACGCTGAAGCGGCTCTTATATGACGATGACCGGCAGAGCTATTACCTTCACCCGGAGAACAAAGACATGGAGGATATCTATGTGTCCGGGCTTCGGGTACAGGGCGTAGCCACCCATGTGATCAAAGCCCTTTGACGGAGGTATTGCCCATGCAGAAAAAATATGTGTCCGTCAACGCGGAGGTGGATACGGACGGCGTGATCCGCCCGCTTCTCATCCGCTGGCATGACGGCAGACAGTTGGAGGTGACAAAGGTGCTTCATACCTGCACTGCTTCTCACGATGAGTTTGAAGGCGTCCGCTACACCGTCAAAATCGGTCGTGCGGTAAGATATTTGTATCGGGAGGGTCAGCGCTGGTATGTTGACCGCTCCCCATAGGAGGTGTTTGTGAGACATGAGGATTTTTTCCTATGAGGAACTCGATGAATTGGGCGAGGGCTTGATCCGACGTTATCTTGGGTCGGAAGCAGATCAAACCTGCTGCATGGATATTGAGGGCTTTGCCACGGACTTTCTGAAGCTGCCCCTGCTGTACCGCAGCTTTGCCGAGGAGGACAGCGACAAGATCGGCTTCATTGCGGACGGCGCTTCACCATCAGCCACGAGTGCGCCCACTACATTATGGACAGGGCGGTTCCCAGCGCCGCCTTTCACCGCGAGTTTGACGGAGAACGCGCCTATACGCAGGAGGATTTCAAAAACCTGTTCAGCTTCCATGAAACGCTGATCGACCGGATGGGCGCGGCGCTCCTAATGCCGCGCTTCATGGTACGCAACGTAGTTGCCATGCACGGCTTCTCCGAAGGTATCCCCGTATTCGGTGACAGCGTTATGAGAACAACGGATAAGCTGAGGATCAAGCAAATGGCAAATACAATGGGCGTGTCCTTCTCCGCCTTTCTCATTCGGCTGCGGGAGCTGGGCTGTCTGTGTTACCGCCCGCTTTCGGAGTACATCACGGAGGAAATGGGGCTGGGACAGGACGGTGGCGCAGGATGAGAAAAGCAAGCGCTCCCCGTAAGCTCTCGCCGGATGTGTCACGCAGGCTGTCCGATTCCCGCAGGCAATCCGCCGCGCTGACCCTCCGGGAGATCCACTGCCCCTTTTGCAGCTTCCTGGTAGAGAAGGTGTTCTCCGACGCAGCGGGACACAAAATGGTCTACTGCCGAAAATGCAAGTCGGAGTATCCCATCAATCTGGGCTGCTTCCGCAGGATGAAGGCGAAACAGGCCGTCTGCCGCCTGCTTTCAGGAAAACCGAGGCAGAAAAGATAAACTGAATACAAAAACCGACTTTTAATCGAGCAAGCGGAGAGAATCAGATTCGTTCTGAGGAGACTGCCAAGCGCCGTACAAAGTCAGACTGAACCAGTAAATGGGTTCGGTCTGCTTTGACGGCGCTTTTTTGCTGCCCGATTTCTTTGTACGGCGCGGTAAATACAAACCTAAAGAAACCGATGTGGCGGCTGTCGCCCGTGCCTCTCCCGAAGAACGCCGGGAAAAAGCGGAACAGCTCAGGGTGATCCCGGAAAAGAAGCCCAAAGCAGATAAGGAAACTGCCCGGAGCGGCACAAAGCGCCGGCAAGAGGTTTATGCGACTATCGACAAAAGCTACGAGGATATGAAGGACTCCAAGCGCGTCACGGAGGATTCGGCACTGGTAAGCCTGCGCTATACGGCGCGGAACATGGTCGAGACATGCGACGTGCTTTTTACGAACTTCCCCGGTCTATTGGAAAAGCCGGACTACAAAGATCAGGTCATTGAAATCATGCAGGAGCCAAAACAATACATTCTCAAATTGGAAGGAGAAACAGACAATGAACAGCATTAAGACACTCTACAAGCTGATGGAGGTCAGCAGCCGGGATTTGGAGATTCCCGATGCATACCAGCGCAAGCTGAACACCGAGCGTGTGGCAAAGATCGTGGCCGGGTTCAATGAGCGTATCGCCAACGAACCGAAGGTTAGCTTTCGTGACGGTCACTATTATGTGTTTGACGGGCAACATACTATTGTGGCGCGCAAGCACATGAACGGCAATGCCGACCTGCCGATCCTCTGTAAGGTGTACTACGGTATGACAGAGGCTGATGAAGCCCTGCTGTTTGCCATGCAGACCGGCTACTCCGCAGCCCTGACCCCCAGCGCCAGGCTCCGCGCCAATCTTCGCGGCGAGGATAAGGCGTCGGGCGAGTTCTACGAGGCCACAGAGGAAGCGGGGCTGCATGTGGGCTTTGAGCGCGGTGGAGGCGTCGGGCGCATCATCTGCATCAATACCGCCTTTGCGGAGTTCAAGCGCGTCGGCGCAGAGGTTTACAAGGAAGCGCTGACCATCCTGCTGGAAGCCTGGGGCGGCGATCCGGAATCCCTGAGAGCTGAGGTTCTTCAGGGATTCATTCATTTTGTGGAGCTTTACCATGATGAGTATGACCGTAACCGCCTCGTTTACAGCCTTCGCGCCTACGAGCCCAAGTTCATCTACGCGGCGGGCAAGGCGGAAAAGGAGCTGCGGGGCGTAAAGCGCTACGTCAACCTGTTCTACCGCATCTACAACGGCAGGCGCAAGCATTCGACCCTTCCCATGAAGTTCTAAGGGAAGGCAGACCACAAGAGAAATCGTGCGGTCATTTACATACAAAAACAACGCATAGGAATGGAGGTGCGAAACATGAACTCTGAAACCACTACCACACTATCCCAGCGTGATGCTTACAAGCTAATGCTGAAAGAGTATCCGGATGTCATGGATATCGCTCAGATGTGCCAGATACTTGATGTCAGCACGAAAACGGGGTATCGACTGATACGAGAAGGCAAAATCTGCTGCATAAAAGTAGGTCGCGCCTACCGTATCCCCAAAGCACATCTTTTTACCTACTTATGCATCGGCTGTTGACTGCATGGAGAAATAAATCCGATTGGCGGCATCCTTTCCGCATCAGTTCGAATGATTTATACTGTTCTCAGGTCAACGGCAGGTGTTGCCCACAACAAGAGAGGAGGATATCTTATTATGGTGGCAGGACACCTTCGTGAGAAAAAGGGCTATTTTTATGCCGTACTAAACTACACAGACGCACACGGAAACCGCAAAACAAAGTGGATCGCAACAGGGTTTGCGGTCAAAGGCAACAAGAAACGCGCCGAGGCGTTCTTACAGGAGCAGCGGCGCAGTTTCCAGGAAGATGTGCCGATTACAGGAGACGTTCTTTTTGCAGACTTCATGGAACAATGGCTTACGGTAATAAAGAGTTCCGTGGCGGTGACAACTTTCGCCTCATACTCCAATATGGTCAAAAAAGTAATCGTGCCGTATTTCAGAGAACGGCAGATTGCATTGCAGGAGCTGTCGGCAAAACACATCCAGGATTTTTACCTGAAGGAACTGGAACGTGTGAGCGCGTCCTCGGTTATTCATTATCACGCAAACATCCACAAGGCGTTGAAGTATGCTGTCAAGCTCGACCTAATCTCCAGTAATCCTGCCGATAAGATCGAAAGACCAAAGAAGGAGCGTTTTATGGCAAACTTTTACGATGCCGATGAAGTGAACAGGCTTTTTGAAATCTCCAAAGGCACCAAACTTGAAATCCCCATTCTCTTTGGTGCTTTCTATGGGATGCGGCGCAGCGAGACCCTCGGTATGAAATGGGATGCCATCGACTTTGAGCGCGACACAATCACCATCCGGCATACGCTTACAACCGTTGCCCTTGATGGAAAGCGTATTACGGTCGCAGAAGATCGGACGAAAAATAAGTCCAGCATGAGAACGCTGCCACTGGTTCCTTTCGTAAAGGAACGGCTTCTGGAGCTTAAAGCAGAACAGGAGGAAAACCGGCGTTTATGCGGGCGATCCTATGTGAAAGATTACACGGGCTATGTGTGTATCAATGAAATCGGAGATATCATCAAGCCTAATTATGTTTCCTGCGGATTCCCGAAGCTTCTGGAGGAACACGGATTGCGCAGAGTGCGCTATCACGATTTGAGACATAGCTGCGCCTCGCTGCTTCTCGCCAACGGCGTTCCGATGAAGCAGATTCAAGAATGGCTCGGGCACAGCGACTTCTCAACTACGGCAAACATTTACGCACACCTTGAGTACAGTTCAAAAGTTATCTCCGCAGATGCAATGCTTGCTGGCTTAGGGATAGGAAACCGGGAATAAAAAAGAGAAGCCGGCAAAACCGGCTTCTCAGGTTGGCGGAGGGTTAGGGATTCGAACCCTAGGTGCCTTGCGGCACACGACTTTTCGAGAGTCGCACCTTCGACCACTCGGACAACCCTCCAAGTTGTATCTTCACCCAATCCGCTTTGGAAAATGGGGAGAACTGATGGGGAGAACTCAAAGATTTTTTCGTTTTCGAACCCTCGAAAACCTGCATAAATCAAGACTTTTTCGGGTGGAGCGTTCCACGAAGCGATTCCGATTTCGAGTTAGAGTCGTTTAACTGCTTATTGACCGTCATCAAGGACAAAATCTTTCTGTGGGTAGAATAAATTAGTGGGAACTCTGTAGAATTCATCCACTGTACATTGCAGAGATTTTTCGATATTTCCTTTGAAAGCAGCAGCTTCGCTGGCATCTATACTGAACTTGAATTTATACTGCTGAGTTTTCGTATCGTTGTACGTAATTGTAAGCTCAATTACGTAGTCATCCGCTTTCCAATAGAAGTTCTGCAAAAGCTCATCTCTAAAAGCCTGGTAGCTGCTTGAATTGGCAAGTGCATATTTGGCTTGATCGATTGTAATGCTTGGTTGCATAATATGAGCAAGTTCAAGAGCTATCGTGTTATAGATTTCAGTCAGATGATTGCTCTCTTGAATGTTTGTTGAAGCAAATTCTACGAATACCGGATAGAGGCTACCTGCTTCCACCTTAAATGGTCTGGCGATTTCACTGGTTGTTACTGCGTTGCCGCCAACAGATTGAAACACAGGAATCATAAAAGAAGACCAATCCAGCAGCAATTCAGCCTTGTCCTTTTTACGAACAACTTTGACTGCAATATCTTTAACAATGGCTGCTTTGTTTTTGGCTTCAATAACACCACCCAAATAAACATAAGCACCGCTACGGTTATAGTAAAGTTTTATTTTTGCCGAAGGGATAAAGTTTACACGGATTTTTCGACCAAAGCGATCCCAAAGCTTTATAATCCATGGTTGCAGCAACGCCAATATAGCAATAACTGTCGCAATTATTTCATATGGGGTCATAACATTCGCGGCCTCTTGTGGCATACAACAACCTCCTAAATTGTCATTCTGATTTTTGCTTGATATACTTCCCGTTCTTGATTCTCGCGTCCGCCGGCTTCTCTGCGTCCTCTGGAATCCCCCAGACTGTGCCAATGCGGATAGCGCCGGGGACACGCCCCTCGCCGCACAAAATCTGAATACGGCGGGTGGAGATACCCCAGCGTTCGGCGGTTTGCGTGATAGATAAATACTTCATGGGCAG
>OGQX01001091.1_pt1 | contig 26504 bp, 28 predicted proteins | sample 1553291 | NCBI WGS metagenome assembly OGQX01 (sample SAMEA2580030, study PRJEB22360) | human gut metagenome | biome: human gut; feature: human-associated habitat; material: faeces | place: Denmark | collected 2008/2010
TTACCTAATAAAGCAAACATATTGCGTTTATAACTTTCAACACCAGGTTGATTGAATGGATTTATTTCAAGAAGATAAGCTGAGAAAGCACAACCTCTCATAAAGAAATACATTAAATTTCCTAAGTTATATTCATCCATCTTATCGAATGATAAAACATTTACTGGAACATTTCCGTTTTCACTATGAGCTGCTAAAGTACCTTCATAAGCTTTATCATTGATAAAGGATAATTTCTTGCCTTCTAAATAATTCAATCCATCAAGGTTTGCATCATCATGTCCTACTGTTATATCAGCAAAATGATGTTCTGGATGGATAACTGTTTCAAATAAAACTTTATGTCCATCTTGAACAAATTGTCCCATACTATGAAGATCAGTAGTGCAAACTATAGAATCAGGAAGTAATCCTTTACCATCTTTTCCTTCAGATTCCCCATATAATTGTTTTAACCATTCATTCAACATAGCAAAATGTGGTTCATAGGATACATACATTTCAGCTGTATAACCTTTACTATATAAGAAGAATCTTCTAGCACCATATTGATATGCAACATTTTCTTCAAATGGCTTAGAATATTCAACTTCACCATCTTTAACACCTTTAAGGAAAGCCTTAACATCAAGTCCAGCAACAGCCATTGGTAAAAGACCAACAGGGGTGATAACAGAATATCTTCCACCAACATCATCAGGAATAGTGAAGGTTTCATATCCTTCGATATTAGCTTCTTGCTTTAAAGCACCACGGGCTCTATCTGTTGTAGCAACAATAGCATTCTTTAATTCTTCATGACCATATTTTTCAATAATGATTTCTTTTAAAAGACGGAAAGCAACAGCTGGTTCAGTTGTAGTTCCAGACTTTGAAATGACATTGACTGCAAAATGTTTATTTTTAAGAGCTTGAACAACTTGATAAGTATATTCGCTTGATAAAGTATTTCCTAAATAATAAATAGGGAAATTATTTTCTGGAAATAATCCCTTAACAGCTTCAATAGCTGCACGGGCACCTAAATAGCTACCGCCGATACCAACTACGACTAAAGCATCATAATTTTCTCTGATTCGTTTTGCGGTACTAAGTAAACGATCTAATTCACTTTCTGGAAATTTAGAGGCATAATCTAACCAACCAAGGAAATCATTACCTGCGCCACTTTTTGAATCAATAATATTTTTTACTTCTGCAAAAGACTTTGCACCTTCAACTTTAAATTCATTTTTTAATGGACCAAAAGTATTAAGTTTAATCATTTTATTTCTCCTTTTTGAAACTCCAATTCAGCATCAATCTGTTCATCTAATTTTTTCATCAATGGCGCATAATCAAAAGATTCCATCAAATAAATCTTTTTATTTCTGCGTGAATCAAAACCTAAAGAAGATGGATAATTATTTCTAGGTCTTGAAAGAAGAGGAACAATCTTATTGCCGACAAGATAAACTTTTATAATATCGCCAACTTTAAGATTTTTTCCCGTTTCCAAGTAAGGTAAATCTTCAAAATAGCAAACCTTTTCACTTCCATCAAAGAAGCGTACTTTGAAACTTTCTTTTGTGATTTCGATGATACGACAAACTAACACTTTATCCGAAGTTAACATACATTTTTATTGTAATACAAAATAAAAAATAAACTTTAAGTAAACGCTTACAGCAAAAATTATTGTATTTTTATGTTTTTTTTACATTTTTTTAAACTAAAATCACGGTTTTTAATAAAATAGTGCTATACTTAAAAATATGATAAAATTAATAGGAATTGATTTAGATGGTACTCTTTTATATCCTAAAAGACATCTGACAGTATTAATAAGGAAAAATACTAACTTTTTAAAAAGATTCATTGCTAAAGGTGGAAAAGTAATCTTTGTTTCTGGACGAAACCCAATGATGCAGAAAAAAGTCGAAAAAAAAGTTGGTGCTCAAATTCCTATTTTATGTTGCAATGGTTCTTTTCTATATAAAGATGGGGAAGTGAGCAACAATAGTCCTATTCCAACAAATACGGCAATCGAACTATATTCAAAAATGAAAAAGAAATTTGGAATATTAGCGTGGGTACTTTTAGATTCAACCAGCCACATGTATACAACTTTTCATAATATCGGTGGTTTTTTATCAACTCTTATAAAATTTGTCAATTTCATTTCATTGCAATACCGCGAACATATAACATATGGTGAAAAAGAATTTGTAAAAGCTTTAAAGAATGGCGAAAACTATAAAATAATGCCTGTGTTTGGCCTTGGCAAAAAAGGAAAGAACTCCGCCGAACAAGCTTATACAGCAATAAAAGACTTATTTGGAGATCAAGTTTCAGTATTTTTATCAGATTCAGCTATCGAAATATCGGCTCTGAACACTAGCAAGGGAATCGGATTAAAAAAATATGCTGAAGAAAATAACATCGACCTTGATGAGATTGCTGTTATCGGCGACAGCGGAAATGATATATCCATGTTTGAAATAACAAAAAACTCCTTCGCTATGAGTCACGCTCCAAAATTTGTTAAAGAAAAAGCTAATTATATTGTTGATAGAGTGTTCAATATGGAAGAATATATTGATAAACTTTAATAACACTTGCAAAAATACAATTTTTAAGTTAATCTTTTAGAGTTAGATAATGAGGTATATATGAAACAAACTTTTGATAAAAAATTATTTTTTATAACATTATTTCTAGGTTGGTTCGGCATTGATAAATTATACGTTGGAAAAGGAAAAGCATGGAAATTCTTCCTTGTCAAATTTGCATATTTATTCGTTTTAGTCGGCATTGTTTGGAACATTTATGATCTTGTTAAGATCACAAAAAACGAATACAAACTCGATGCCAGAGATTATTTGCTTTAATAATTTACTAAAGATTGCCCGCCACTTATATATTATAGTAGCTTTTGGCAATCTTTTTTAGTCTTTTTTTATAACAATAAATATATCATAATAAATATGAGGAAAAATCCTCATACCACAACTGAAAGGAGCTATATCATGAAATACCAGATTGTTGGAAAAAACGTTGCAATAACTGCTGCAATGGAAGATGCCATTCATAAAAAGATGGCTAGAATAGAACGTTATTTTGACGAAACAAAGGAAGTCAAATGTGTAGCTACTGTATCCACAGCCCACTTGAATCAAACAATTGAAATTTCAATTTCCACTACTCATTTAGATTTACGTGCTAAAGTAACTAAAAGTGATTTCTACGAAGCTTTAGATAAAGCTGTTGATCGTCTTGAAGATCAAATGAGAAAAGTTAAAACTCAACTCGATCGTTCTAAAAAACCTTCATTAGGTGAAAACATTCGCTTAGAAATGCTTCAAAATACTGATGCCACCGATACAGAAATCGTTCGTCGTAAAAAACTTTCTTTAACACCGATGGATCTTGATGAAGCTTTGACAAGAATGGATGCTCTCGGTCACTCCTTCTTCATCTATCTTGATTCTACAACCGGACTTGTCAATGTTTTATATCTCCGTGAAGATGGCGGATATGGCTGCATTGAAATCAAAGAATAAACGGATGAAAAAAAGGGACTATTCATTATTTCTTATCCCTCTCGTTTTATTAAGTGTCGCCTCTTGTTCTAATAATAAAACAATTAAGACAAGTACAACATTAACTAAATCGATTCCTCCCTGCTCCAGTTCTGGGGCAGAGGAGGTTTTAGTTTGCACAAAGAATCAAACTAGCGTTCTACCTTTTGATTCTGGTGTAACTATGACTTTGTATGGCGATGATGCTGAAAATGAAGAGATAAAGACAAATTTTGTTCAAAAAATGAGCTATTATTCCGCTCTTTTTGATCGTCATTATGACTATCAATATAGAACAAGTCTAGATGAGAAATATCAAGATTTAATAAATGTAAAAACAATCAATGATACAATATCCGAATTGAATTCAATGGAAAATAATTCTTCTAAAGATCTAGTTTTACCAGAAGAATTATACCAAGGATTAAAGATAGCAGTTGATTTTTCATTAAGAAGCAACTTAAAATATAATTTAAGCATTGGCTCTTTATCTACACTTTATGATGATAATATCACTAATGCTCAAGCCTTTGAATATCAAAACTATCTTAACCAACTGAGCAAAGACGATTCTAAACTTTATCAAACTCTTGTTATGCGAGACACACAAAAAGTCGTTGTCAATAGAAATTTCGATAAAGATGAATATCAAAAAGCTTCAGATGCTGTTTTAAATAAAGAAGAACTAGAAAACATATTTACATTTAAAGAGAATAATATTTTAGAAATCAGAAAAGTAAAAACTACCGATTCAAAATATACAACATCAATTACTTTAGGCGGTTATGGAAAAGGATATGCAGAAAAGATATTCGCTTCTATGCATCCAAATGTTGCCTTTTTACTCAATGGTGGTTCTTCTTCCATCATGACTCAAAATGTCAAAACCAACGGGAAGCCTTGGAAAATAAAAATTGATAATCCATTATATAGACAAGAATCAAGCTATGTTAGCTCAATGTATGGATTTATTTCTACACCATTAAGCAAACTAAATGAATCTGAATTTTACTTTGAAAGTCAAAACAGCTTCACTCTTTCAACTTCCGGATATTACAATAATTACTTTTATACTTTAGGTGATAATGATGAAGTAATTCTTTATCATCATATTATCGACAGCAACAAAAAAATTAGTGATACTTATTTTGATTCAGCTTCAATTATGATTGATGATCCTGGATACGCTGATATGTATTCAACTGCTTTAATGAATTGTTCATCTTTGCAAGAAGCAGAAGAATTAAGAAATTTGCTCGATAGCACTTATAATTTTTCCACATGGGCCTTTTATACTGCTCATAATAAATTGAATTTTGAACAAACAATTAAAGCATATATTCCTGAAGCCCAAAAAAATAAATTTCATCTTATGACAAATAAAGAAGTTGATAATCTTTATCCACTAATCACTACATTCAACTACTTTTAATTCAATTCATAAGGATATAAAGCAAAATATAATTTTTGGTATGGCGAATAATTGGAGACGATTTTTATTTGAACTTCTTCTCCAGTTTCGTCATCTTTTTTTATGCCATCTCCAACATCATAAACATCATCATAACTTCCAGTTCCAGAAGTTCCATTAAGCTTTAAATATAAATTATTAAACCATTCTCCAATATCATTTATAACTGTATGACTATTCCAAAATTCATTGTTTCTCAAATGATTATAGCCAATTGCTGAATTGAGCATTGAATTATATTTAGAATAAGCTTCATCATCTCCCATATAATTTGAAAGTTGCAATATCGAATAGAAAGTATTCATATAAGCCGAATATCTTAAATATGGTTTATCACTGGTGAGATTTATATAAAGACTTGTTAAATTTGCATCATCTTCTCTAGTGACACCTTTCGCGTGTGCAAGTTCATGTCCAATTGTATATGGAAGATTAGAAGCAGGGATTTTATAATTGATATTTGTATCGCCGCTTGGAGCAAAAAAGACTCCTTGAATCCATAATTCTGTATATAACCATGATGTCAAATACATCTTTTTAGTTTTTGGAGTATAAGAATTAAAATAGTCTGAATCAAGTCTTTTATATTCTTCTTGCATTATTGAAGATAATTCTTCAAAAGAATAAGGGGAAATAACATCACCATCTTCCTTATATTGCATTTGACTAGAAACAAAGTTAAAATCTTCTAAATAATAGCTGATTATTTCATCATAATATGTATAATCAATTTTTTCTTCATATTGAACTATATCCACTTTCTTTCTGTTATAAGAAACGCCATATGTTGCTTGAAAAATCGAAATTGTGCAAACTGCAACTAAAATGATTGCTGTTATCGATTTAATACCTTTGCTTTTATTTTTCCTTTTGAAATTAATTATCATTATCACAAAGAAAAATATTACTATTCCGATTAAAAATATTATCCAGAATTCTAACATTGAAATAGGAAACAAAGAAGAAATTCTCCCGATAATATTTTCATATAAAAAGCCAAAATTTCTTGTCCACCATTCAGCAAATTCAACATTGCTTTTTAAAATAGATAAACAAATAAATAACAATATGCCAAAAGCAATCAAAACTATTTTTATTATTTCTTTAGCAGAAAAATATTTAGATGATTTCATATTTTTATTTTAACAAATTAATTGTTATTTGTATCAGTATATTTTTTTGTTTTTTAAAAATACTATTAATGGTGATAAATATGAAAGCAGCATTCTTAGTAAATTCTAAAAATAGATTGACAAATATTGGAAATAATCAAAAAGTAGAAATATTTGATATTCAAAATGGTTTAATAATTCCGCTAAAAACTGTATTTTTTTCTGACTATGATAATTTATTTGAAATTTTGATTTTAAATAAATGCAACATACTTGTTGTAAATTCAATCGATATAGATATTTATAAAGAATTACAAAACTATAAAATTGAAGTTAAACACTATGGAAATATAACATTGAATAGCGCTCTATTAATAATTAAAGAAAACACAATTTATAATTCCATAAAAGAAGAACAGCAATTTGTTCAAGACTATGAGTTAGGAGCTGATTTTTCTTTCGTTGATTATTTTGATGACGATGATATTGGAGGCTCCTAAAATTAGACATTTTTCCTTGTCCTTTTTGCATATAGTATGCAAAAGGACAAGATTATGAAAAAATATATTTTATATAAATGCGCTGATAATGAATTCTATGAAAAGTTCTCATATTTAAATCAAGACGAACCTGAACTTTACCAGCAATCTTGGTTAAAAGTTTTAAAATTTGATGAAATATTATCATGTTTAACACAATCCGATAGAAAAAGAAAAGATTTATTTATACATTTAGATCATATAGATTACTGCAATAGCATCACATATAATCACGCGACTATCTATGTAGAAAACAACAAACTTGTCCTCGAAGAAGATAATAGTGACAATTTGTTAAGACTTATTCTTTTAAGACTTGGAAGAATAATTTTTTTAGATTACAGAAATAACTATATAAAGACAATAAACCATAGATTAAACATATAAATAATGTGATGAAAAATTCCGCCATTTGTTTTATAATGTGTGCGGAAAGGAGACACACTATGGATCAATATCAAATTATAGAAAATCTTATCGATCTTTACTCACCCGATGATGAAGTTCGTCTTGAAGCATTACTTGCAAAAAAAGAATGGATTCTCGACCGATTTTATGTCCCCTATTCCATTTTACCAACATCAGAAGATGGCTATTCTGATCTTTATGCTTTAAAGAATCAAGCTTTAGCTTTTCATAAAATTAATCTTCCAAACATTACCAATAAAAGTACGGCTAATATGATTGAAAGATTTAATTCAAGATTCAAACTCTTGAAATTATATGAAAATCTTCCTGAAAGACCACATAAACATATTTTTTATGCAAAAGTTAATTTTCGTCGCTTAGATAAAGATGAATACAAAGTATTAGTTCCTTATTTTTTCTATTGCTTAGATCCAGAAATTGTCAAAGATTCCAATATTCCTAACGATATCCGCAAAGTTATCGCTTATGCTATTTCTGGTGAAGAAAATGAAGCTGTGCAAATTATCGATAATAAAAATCTTGATAAAAACATTTTTAAAATTGACTGCTTTGAAAAAATATATGTTTATGATGATTTAACTCAAAGTGAAATAGCTTCTATAAAAGATCTTGCAAAATATTTACAATTACCGGTGGTGATGGTTCATGTTGGAAGAAAAAAAGTTAAGTAATGAAGAAAAAGAAAATCTTCAAAAATCTGCTGAATTACTTTCACAGGTAGTCATAAAGAATGATTCTAATCCTCTTGGAGTAAAAATAATCAAAGATTCCTGCTATCAGCAGCTTCTTTTCGCTCATAAAACTGACCCTGAATTTTCTGATTGTATATTAAAACCAAAAACAGAATTCTATATAAAGCAAGTTCGTTTGATTCTTATTAAATTTCAATTGACATTAAAAGAGAGAGATTCTTTTTCTGTCAACGGAATAAAATTAAGCGATGCTCGCTCTCTTATCGCTAATGCTATATTAAATCTTCATAAAGAACTTAATTTACCTTATGCTAAAGGAGATCCACGTATTTCTTTAATACCAGATCTTTTAAATAAAACAATATCTCAAGGAATAGGTATTATAAGGATGTTGAATCTCGGCCTTTATTCCGAAGCTTTTTGCTCTTGGCGTACTTTTCATGAGTCTATTTGCATTATAAAACTTCTAATTCAAGGCGGAGAGAAAACAAGACAAGCTTATTTAAAACATATTGTCTATTCCAACGCCTTTAGAGGCGGAGTTGAAAATGATGATGAACGAAACCATATTTTCGATGTCATGAAAAAAGAGATGAAAGAAAATGATCTCAAGAGTAAAGACATGAAAAAATATATCGAATATGGTTGGTTATATTCTTTAAACACTTTTGATAAAACTAATCCAGATTATAAATTAAATTTCCGCGATGGCATTCAAAGATGTGCTGACTTAAGATATTATTCCGAATGGTATGAAGCAGCGAGTGAATTATCTCATAGTTCTGCAATATTTTTCTATTCGCAAAGCCAATATTTTACTGATTTAACAATTCATGGATTCTACGATATGCTCAATGTTTTAGATGAAATAATTAATTCTTATTATTCAAAAAATATTGCTGCATTCTCTGAAAATTCTAAAAATAATTTCAACTTGATAGAAGAAGAATTTCACTCTATGGTAAAACTATTGACCAAATATTTCAACGATACCTATTTTGAAGGAGAAGATCCTAATGTCAACGACTAAAAAATGTACTTTAACTTGTACAAAACTAGATGATTTTGGAAAAGGCATTTGCTATATGGATGGTAAAACTGTCTTTGTCGACAATCTTTTACCAGGAGAAAGTGCCGATGTTGAAACCATTTTTGAATATGGAAAATTAAATAGGATCAGAGTTCTAAAAAGATTAAATAATAGCCCCTATAGAGTAAAGCCACTTTGCAAATACTATCAAAATTGTGGAGGATGTTCTCTTCAACATCTTTCCTATGAAGAGCAATTAAAATATAAACAACAAAAAGTTAAAGACCTAATAAAAAAATTTGCCAAAATTGAAGTAAATGTTGAACCGACTATCGGATTAAAAGAACCACTTCATTTTCGCAATAAAGTACAAGTCCCTCTAGCTTTAAATAATAAAACAAAAAAAATAATCTCTGGATTCTATCAAGAAAACACACATAAAATCATTCCAAATGATGAATGTCTTATCGAAAGTACTATATCAACTGAAATAAGAAATTTAGTTTTAAAAACATTGAATGATTTTAAGATTCAACCCTATGATAGAAAAACAAATAAAGGAACTGTCCGCCATGTACTTATAAAAGTATCTGAATATTATAATTCTGTAATGCTTTGCTTTGTTACTGCTACAGATGACCTTTATGGTGCTCAAAATATAATTAAAACATTATTGAAAAAAGAACCACGAATTAAAACAGTTGTTCAAAATATCAACAAAAGAGACACCAATGTTATTCTAGGAGAAAAAACACGAGTTCTTTATGGAACAGGGCAGATAAAAGATCGTCTCTGCGGATTAGATTTTTTAATTTCCGCAAAATCTTTCTACCAAACAAATTCTAAATTAACAGAAACTTTATATAATACAGCGATAAACGCCCTTCAACTTACCAAAGAAGGTACAGTTTTAGATGCCTATTGTGGAACAGGTACAATTGGACTAGCAATTTCTAAATATGTTAAAGAAGTTGTCGGAGTTGAAATCGAGCATTCTTCAATTCTCGATGCTGAAAAAAATAAGAAGATAAACAATATTGAAAATATCAGTTTCATCGAAGATGATTGTACAGAATATTTAATGAATAACTGCGAAGAAGGAAAATATTCCGCTGTAGTTATGGATCCACCAAGAGCTGGATCAACTAAAGAATTTATAGCAGCTTTAGAAAAAATATCTCCAAGACAAATTGTCTATATATCCTGTGACCCTGTAACACTAGCTAGAGATTTAGGGTATTTCACAAATTATGAAATTAAACGTGTTATCCCTGTAGACATGTTTCCTCATACTTTCCATGTTGAGACGGTGGTGTTGCTCAGTCGCAAAAACGGCTGAAAAAGGCCAAAAATCGTAAAAAATTGATGGATTTCATTCTTCTCGAAAATGAGTGAAATCCATTTTTTGTCGAGAAAACCGCCTAAAACCCGGTAAACTGGTAAAAAACAGGGCTTTACTCGTATGGGGAAATAGGTCGACTTCAAAAATGAACACCCAACCTACCTAGTATCGATATGGGAATAGGTGACTGGTATGTTTACACGATGGAGGGAATAGGTGAAAAAGCCCGTAACCATGGGATTTTTAGGAAAATCACGATTTCTCGATTTTTTGCGTTTCCGGAGCACATTGCAACCACACAACCGACCTGGTAAACCGATTTTTGGCTTAAAAAGGGGCAAAAACGGGGGGTATAGTTTGATTGAAGAGGTAAAAAAAGCTAAAACCATTGCCTTCTCTTTGAGGAATAGGCTAAGAAAAATGGTGTTTCGATAAAAAAGCAGTTGGATTTTTTGATGCGATTCTATCCCTTTGTTTTATTGAAAGCCAACTCAAAAAGTGCTATATTTATACCATAAGTGACAGAAATAGGAGAGCATTGTATGACGTACTCTGAGGCAATCAAGAAATTGCGTAATAAATTAATACTTACACAAACTGAATTTGGTGAATTATTTGGCGTTTCTTTTGCCACGGTTAATCGCTGGGAAGCAGGTAAGTTTAAACCAACGACAAAATTGAAAAGAAAGCTTGCTCCTTATTTTGAAAAATACAATATTGAAGTGGGGGAATGATTATGGAAGACCTTCCTGAGCAGTTAGCAAGAAAAAAGATAGATAAACAATTGAGTGATTCCGGCTGGGACATTGTTGATCGCACCGACTATATCCCAAATCATCCACAAGCAGTGAAAGAAGCTTTGATGTCTGGCACGACTGAAAGTGATTATTTGCTGTTTGTTGATAATAAAGCCATTGCTGTTATTGAAGCCAAGAGAGAAGAAAACACATTAGGGCAGGAAGTAGCCCAACAAGCAGAAAATTATGCTTATAATCCGAAGAGTTGGTATGGGTTATGGAAGAAAGGTTTTATTCCACTTGTCTACCTAGCAAATGGCAAAAAAATCTTATTTAGAAATCTTCTTGATCCCAATGGCGACTATGAAGAAATCGAAGAAATTCATTCGCCAAAAAAGATGCTAAAATTGATAAATGAGACTTCTTTATATGGCGCACTTCCAAGAATTGGAAAAAACGGGTTGAGAGATTGCCAATATAATGCTGAAGTTTCTTTTGAAAATTCTATAATTAATGGTAAAAAAAGAGCCCTAGCTATTCTAGCAACGGGTTCTGGAAAAACGTATTTGGCGTGTTTGGCAACGTATAGATTGCTCAATTATACTTCTACTGACAGAGTCCTCTTTTTGGTAGATAGAAATAATTTGGCTAAGCAAACTGAAAATGAATTTAATACTTTTGATAAAACCGAAAAAAAGAAGACGTTAGGCTCTCTATATACAATCAATAGACTAAGAGAAAACGAAGACATTTCTGGCGACGTGGTGATTTCTACTATTCAGAAACTGTTTGCTGTGCTAACAGGAAATAGCCTTATTGGTGACGATGATGATGAAAAGGATGACTACTTTAAGGATGATAGCCAAGAACCTCCAGTCGAGTTAGGCGATAAATTAACTCTTCCTCCTGATTATTTCAAATTTATTGTTATCGATGAATGCCATAGATCTATTTATGGTAAATGGCGTGCTGTTTTGGATTATTTTAAAACCGCAACCATCCTAGGGTTAACGGCCACTCCTACTCCAGAGGCCTATGCCTTTTTTGATAATAATGTAATTGAAAAATACACGTATGAAGATTCGGTTTTAGATGGCGTAAATGTGCCATTTCGAATTTATGACATTGAAACAAAGAGAACATCTCAAGGCGGAGTGATTGAGGCAAACACAAAGTTGACTGAAGTGACTAAAAAAACCGGACAAGAAAATATTACAATTCCCGGGCAGAGCGTTGTTTACACGAACAAAGCTCTAGATAGATCGGTGGTTGATAGAAACCAGATTAGAGAAGTGCTTAAAGCTTTTAGAGACTCAATATACACCGATTTATATCCTGAAAGAGAAGAAAAATGGGAATTTATTCCTAAAACGTTAATATTTGCAAAAAGCGATAAGCACGCTGATGAAATCATTTTGGCTATAAAGGATGTGTTCAAAGATAAATTTCAAGGTGGTGTTTTGCCTGATGGATTTGCACAAAAAATCACCTATTCCGCTGGCGACTCAAACCAATTGATTAGAAACTTTAGATTTGACAAGAATTTTCGTATAGCGATTACGGTCACGCTGGTTGCTACAGGAACCGATGTAAAACCGCTGGAAATTGTCATGTTTATGGCGGATGTCAAATCCGATGTTTTGTACACGCAGATGAAGGGCAGGGGATGCCGAACCATTAACGAAGATAAATTAAAAGACGTCACCCCGAATGCTGATTACAAAGAATGCTTCTATGTTGTTGATGCTGTTGGCGTTACTAAAGGCGAAAAACAAATTCATCGAACGAAGGCTGGCGGATTTAAAAAATTATCTTTAAAAGATTTGCTCGAACATTTATCTCATGGCGATGTTTCAGATGAAAATCTAGCTTTGCTTAGAGACTATTGCTCGTCGATAACGAATAGATATATAGATAATCCTTTATTCGAAAAGCACCTGGACGAATTTATTACTTCTTTTGGGTATTCGCCATTAATGATTGCCGAAAAAATCAAAGATGCTTTGGATAGTGGGATTTTGCCTCCGTTCAATTGCTCTTCGGACGCAAATCAAGAAAGAAATGACTTGATATCGACCTTAATCTATAACACCGATGCAAAAAACAAATTATTGGAATTGAAAAAAGGATATTTTGTTTTTGCGCCTGACAAGCCCGATGAATTGTTGTTTAGAGGATTTTCAATAGAAACATCTAAGGCATTTATTGCAAACTTCGAAAAATATATAAACGATCATAAGGACGAAATTGAAGCATTAAGAATTATTTATAATTCAGAAAATAAACTTATTACTTATTCAATGCTTGCTGACTTACAAGAAAAATTACTTTCTTACGACAAACAATTTACACCTTATATTATTTGGAAGAGTTACAAGCGCATTGATACCGATGGAAAGGTATTGGAACTTGATCAAAAAAACAACGTTAATGCGTTAACGAACTTGATTCAGATTGTAAGGTACGCATATGGCAAAAACGCTTCGCTATTTAGCTTATTTGGTGTTTCTATGCAACGTTTTAGCTTGTATGTGGGAAGTAAAAATCACACTTTGACAGATCAGCAAATCAAAATTATGCGCAAAATTGCTGAATATATAGTTGAAGAAGGAGCTATTAACTCGTTGGAATTGAATAGTATCGATACTGATTTGTGGAGAAACGGGGTTTCTGCATTCGGCCCGGCAGTGTTTGCTTCCGAAATGAAAATGTTATCAAAATTTATTATAGGAGCTGCGTAATATGGCAAATGAACAAACGTTATTAAAAAAAGTCGACGGCATTGCTGATGTCCTTGCCGCTGCTGGAGTCGGTTATACTGATTATCTCACTCAACTTACATACATTCTTTTCTTGAAAATGGATTCCGAAAAAGAAGAACTGGGGCTCGGCAGCAAAATTCCTGACGGATATAAATGGAAGGACTTTTGCAATTTAAGCGGCGAAGACCTAATAGAAAAGTACGAAGAAATCTTAAAGGAATTGTCTAAGCAAGGTGGAATTATCGGGACGATTTTTACTAAGGCACAAAATAAGATTGATAGACCTGTCCATCTAGCCAAAGTCATCAAAATGGTTTCTGAGCAAAACTGGTACATGATGGAAGGCGATTTCAAGGGCGCCTTATATGAATCGATTCTAGAAAAAAACGGATTAGACAAAAAAAGTGGTGCTGGCCAATATTTCACACCGAGGCCTTTAATCAAAGCCATCGTTGATTGTGTTGATCCAAAAATAACAGAAACGGTTGCTGATCCTGCATGTGGGACTGGTGGCTTTTTGCTTGCTGCATATGAACACATGAAAGTTCAAAACCGTGAGATTAGCAAACAGGATTTTCTAAAAAAACATGCCTTTTTCGGTGCTGACAATACATCATTAGTTGTAACGATGGCTTCAATGAACCTTTATTTGCATGATATAGGAGTCGATAAAAGCCCTATTGTTTGTCAGGATTCTCTTCTCGACAAATCCGGTTGTATGTTTGATGTTGTTTTGGCAAATCCACCTTTTGGGACAAGACCTCAAGGCAGCGTGGATGTGTCGTCTAATAGGCCTGAATTTGAAAAGACATCGGACAATCAGGTTAATTTCCTCCAGCATATTATGTCGATCGTAAAAACTGGCGGTAGAGTCGGTATTGTTTTGCCAGACAATGTTTTAGCAGATGTTAGTTCCAAAGCGACCGTAAGAGTCCGAATGAAGTTGCTGAAAGAATTTAATCTTCATACTATTTTGAGGCTTCCTACCGGTATTTTTTATGCCCAAGGCGTCAAGACGAATGTCTTGTTCTTTGAAAAAGGAAAACCGACAGAGAACATATGGGTTTATGATTATCGAACTGGTATCAAACATACTTTGGTTCAAAATCCTTTGAAGCGCAGCGACCTTGATGATTTTGTTGATTGCTATTGTGTTGGGCATTCCGAGGAAAGAAAAGAAACTTATTCTGCGGAAAATCCTAATGGAAGATGGAGAAAGTTTTCTATTAAAGAAATCGAAACGAATGAATACAATCTCGATTTTAAATGGATAAAGGTTGAAGACGATGCTGACAATCTCTCTTTAGGTGAATTGCTGGGAGAATTAAAAGAAAAATCTAACAGCATAGCTAACGCTGTGGCTGAATTGGAAAAACTTTTAGGCGAGGTTGACAAATGATGGATATTGATAAAATTAAGCAAAAAATCTTGGACCTCGCCATAAGAGGAAAACTAGTTCCACAAGATCCGAACGATGAGCCTGCTTCTGTTCTTGTAGAGAAAATAAAAGCAGAAAAAGAAAAGATGGTTAAAGAGGGAAAAATTAAGCCATCTAAGGATGAATCTTACATATATAAGGATTCGGATAATTGTTATTATGAGAATCAGCTAAAAACTATTCCTGACAATTGGATGTTATGCAGATTCGGGAGCATAGTAAGCATAAAAAGAGGAGCAAGCCCAAGGCCAATTAAAAGTCACTTAACGAATTCGGAGGATGGAGTAAATTGGATTAAAATTGGAGATGCCTTGCCAGGAGATATTTACATAAATAGCACTGCACAAAAAATCAAAAAAGAAAGCATAGACAAATCTGTTTTTTTAAAAAAAGGTGCATTGATTTTGTCAAACTCAATGTCTTTTGGTAGGCCTTATATTTTAAACATTGACGGATGTATTCACGATGGTTGGTTAGCAATTGAAATTTATGACAATTCAATAAATAAAGAATTTCTTCAATATATTTTACAAGGATATATGTGGTACTTTAAAAGCAAAGCCTCGGGCAGTGGTGTTGATAATTTAAATATTGATAAAGTAAAAGATATGCCCTTTGCTCTTCCACCAATCAAAGAACAAAAAAGAATATTAAATAAGCTTAGAAAAATAGATGAATTTTTGAAGAAAATAGATGTTGCATATGATGAAATCCAAAATTATGCAGAGGCAATCAAACACAAAATCTTAAATTTATATTTTGGTGAAAACAGTTCCTATAAGTCTTATTATGGGAAAAAGAAAATAAAAGAAATCATTAAGCCTCAGTCAATTGGCAATTTAGAGATAAAAATTAAGAACATTCAATCTCTTGGAACAATTCCTGTCGTTTCACAAAGTGCGGCTTTAATTGATGGGTTTGTTAATGAATGTGTTAAACCATTATCTGAGGTTCCTTATATTGTTTTTGGTGATCATACAAAAAATGTGAAATATATTGATTTTCCATTCATTCCTGGAGCAGATGGAACAAAAGTGTTTAAACCAAAGGATGGCATTGAACCAAAACTTTTATACTACTATTCTCTTTATGCATCCAATAATATTGAAAGTTGTGGATATGCAAGGCATTTTTCTAAATTTAAAAATGTCACAGTTCCAATCTTTGATGTGAATACACAAAAAAATATAATTTGTAAATTAGACAAGGCCTTTGCTTTGATTGATGACTATATTAGATAGACTTCAAATGTATTTTTGATTTTTTTAGGAGTTAAATCATTCATAAATACTATTTAAATTCCCAAATATCTTGGTTATTAATCTAGCTATTTTTTGTTGTTCTTCATAATGAGGAAGGTTTATTTGAATTTTTCTTAATTTGTTAATACTGACCCCACCAATGATACCGGATGTGTTTTTTGTGAAAAATCTTTTAAATTGGTTACTTTGTAAAAAATAAAACAAGTATTGTGTCTCTACACCCTTGGGAGCGAAGCAACACAATTTATTTCCGAAACAAAGATTTTGATTTGTTATAGCTATTTTTCTTCCAGCGCTTCCTCCTTCGATACATAGCAGAATCGAATTCTTAGGAGCGATAGCAAAATCATTTTGGTCCGCTGGAGGAATATACACTCCATTGTTGTAATCAATTGAATTATTGGTCTTAACATCCTTTGTTCCGATATAAGGCAGACCTATCATTTCGGAGAAAGTGTATTTTTTTGCTTTATTTTCTTTGCTAATGCTATTTCCTGTATAAAGCTTGCAAACTGTTGATAATTGAGTTGCTTTTGTGACACCTTTCTCATAATAAGACTATTAAGAAAGAATTGCTTTGAACAAAGTAAAACATTTCGTGATTTCGCACGAATACTTTTCTTGAATTTTTAGAGGAGGCAAAGCAATCGTTAAATTGTAAAAGATGTTTTTATTAAGGTGCGGAACAGCCGATCCGGTTTTATTACTTTTTAGCGTTTTTTTATAATGCTCAATGAACCACATTAAATATTCGGAACTGATGTTATTCTTAGTTGTAAGGATCCTAAATGTGCTTCCGAGATAACCATCAAAAGGCGCTATCATTACTTCGCCTGAGTTTTCTCCATCGACGAGAATAACTTTAGTTCCTTTTTCAATAAAACAGCCACTTTTAATATATTTCGGTTGTTTAATCCCCCTAATTACCTTGGCTTCCAAATAAGGATACACCCCCTTTTGTTCACTCTTACCCTTGCCTAATTGGCATAGATCTTTTATATGATAATTTGGATAATAAGACTTATAGGAACTATTTTCACCGAAGAAATGATCTAATATTTTAAGTTTTATATGATTTGATATTGCAACTATTTGATGATATTCGCAGACAATAGAATCGATTTTATCTACAAACGCATTGTATTCTTCGACGATTCTTTTTTGTTCTTTTGATGGCGGTAGGGGAATTATTATATTTGAAAAATCCTTACCAGAGATTTCCGAAAACGTATTACCTGACCCATTCGATTTTATTGAACTCATTCTGGCCTTTAGGGCACAGACAATATATTCACACCCTCCTTCATACAAAGGAATAAGGGACTTACAGCCTTGGCTAGTGCACGCAGGTGTTTTGTTGATTGCTAAATAGCCTATGGGTGCCCTGGATGACATAATTATAGAATTTGCTGGTAATAACTGTGCTGAGGATTTGACTAATCCTAAACTTGTAATTTTCCTATCAGAGTTTTCTACAAATAATGATTTTAATTTGCTCATGTTTGCAGGCGTTATCCACACAATATCGCCATTCCAATAATTTTGATTTGAAGTATCAGGAGTTCCACCACCAACTATTGTCCCGATATTTTTTAATCGTACCCAACGCCAGCTATTTGGTATTTTAAAAGGAATTTCCGAAGTTATATCTCTAACTTCGTTTCCTTTTTTCTCATAATAACAATTATCCGAAAAGCGAATCTTCTATATTGATTTCGTTTATCAACATAGGAGGTATTCAAAATGATTGATGAATTTTGTGTTTTCTTAAAAAAGAAAGAAATGTCGCCAAACACAATTCAAGTGTATAGGCAAACGATTGACATGTTTTATAAGGTTTATAAAGCTCTCAACAAAACAAATGTTTTGGCATTCAAAGGCTATTTGCTTGAACAATATAAGCCAAGAACCGTTAATCTTAGAATCCAAGCAATGAATAAATACTTGACGTTTATAAAGAAAGAAGACCTTAAATTGACAGCGGTAAAAATTCAGCAGAAGCCATTCCTTGAGAATGTAATCAGCAATGCTGACTATGATTTTTTTAAGAAGAAGTTAAAAGCAGAAAAGAAAATGGAATGGTATTTTGTAGTACGCTTTTTAGGAGCGACTGGCGCAAGGGTTAGCGAATTAATCCAAATTAAAGTGGAACACGTAGCACTCGGCTATCTCGATTTGTATTCTAAGGGTGGAAAAATGAGAAGGATTTATTTCCCTGCTAAATTGCAAAAGGAAGCCCTTAAATGGTTTGCAGAAGTATCTCTTACTAGTGGTTATATCTTTTTAAATTGGAAAAAGGAAAGGATAACGGCAAGAGGAATCGCTCTTGGATTAAAGCGACTTGCAATTGAATACGGAATAGATCCTAAGGTTGTATATCCACATTCGTTTAGGCATCGCTTTGCAAAGAACTTTATTGAAAAGTATAACGATATTTCATTTCTTGCAGACTTAATGGGACACGATAGCATTGAAACAACGCGTATTTACCTAAGAAAAACCTCAACAGAGCAAAGAGAGATTGTTGATAAAATTATAGTTTGGTAAGAGAACTTTTGCGCTATTTGCTAGGATAAACTAATGAGATAACGTTTTTGTAATCCACATTTAAGGCGAGACAAACTTTTCTAATTGCGGAAAGAGTTAAGTCAGCGTTCTTCTCCATTAATCCAAACTCTTCGTAGTTTATACCGGACTTTGATATGAGCTCTTTTTTCGTCATGCCTCTTTCCTTCATGAGAGACCATAAGCCGTCATAGGACGTGTACCCGTAATCATCGCTATTTTGCTTAGAATCCTTGCAAAAGGCCTTTTTTTCCTTCTGATTATGTCTTGAATGTGGTCGATTAAAAGAGCTGTGACGTCTTTGGCAATGTAGCCTTTTCTCACGGTCAATCCAATGGCCTTGAAATCTTCTACCATTCGCATTTTCGCTTTGCCATCTAGCTCGCAATACTCGATGGCTTCCTCTAACCCTTCCTGACAGACGAGTGAAGGGCTGAGAGTCAATGCATCGTGGTAGGAGATGTCCTTACCGCTTTTTGGGTTCATTAGCTTTCTGGCATATTCCCCTTTTTGGATTGCTTCCGTAATCCCTGCTTTCTCATTCTCGAAATCCTTGATGAACCAGGTCCATATCGTTTCATAGACCATGCCAGCATTGATTCTTTCTCCCGGTGAGGCAATTCTCAAAATCGCGCTGTAGAGATTCTTCTCTAAGATTTCGAAAATCGCTCCGATGGTAGTGCTTGTGAAACTAGCTAAGCGGAGTGCCTTTTTCTTGGCCAAAGAAGGCCACAAATTCATCTATGGAATATCATGAAGGTTCTCAAGCTCTTGGCCTCAAAGAGTTTTTGCGCTTTAAATGGGCGAAGAATATGGATTAAACAACAATTTTCTAAAGGAATATTGCCATTCCGATTAACACAAGAACAAATATGGCGCATGGTATCATGCTTAAGATAGAATATCTAAGGAACTGATGCTTCTTTTTGCAAATCTTGGCGTTTGTCTTAATTTGATTAAAAAAGATTGATTCATCCGTATAAAAAATAGTGCTATTACTTTTGAAATCTCCATATTCCATTTCACAAAGATCCATATAATAGTTGACGTTATTTTTCTTTTCTTTACTTCCTCTTGGAAAAATTACCAAGACAGAAAAAGTAATGGTAATCAAAGATGAAATTACAAAAAGAATATAGATTATTGCAAATGCGATTAACTTTTGCTCACATGCTGAATATTCTTTGAAATTAGTGAGCAAAGTAAGGGATAAGCCAAAGACAATGCCTATTACGGATATCAATATTCCTGCTTTTGAATCAAAAGAGTTTATTTGAGTTAAGATACCATTGAGAATCTCTTTATCATTTTGCATATTGCTTGTTTTTGCTTTCTTATCTTCCATCATTTCATGCCTCCATTTATCCAATTATCGAAACCGGTCATGACCATGTTGCAATGCCAAACGTACTCACCTAAATTTTCTGAGTACTTTTGATCACAAAATTTTGAGTTTGCTTCATCTTTATTAGCATCGATATCCTTGATGTTATTATAGAAGCATTCGCTCATGACAATAGGCTTGAAGCCGTCTTTATTGCCTTGTGATGAAAGTTTGCATGCATCAATTACCGCATCCCCAATCCAAATGAAATCATTTATACCGGTACCTTTTCTGCCGGCTTTTATTACCAAATCTTTAGAACAACCTAGTCCAATGCCTATTTCAAATGTCGGCATTGAGTAATCTTGTAGTATTTTTTGAAACATTTTTTGAAATGTATTGATCGTGCATGCGTTACATAAAACACAATCCAAATCAGATTTTTTTGGCGTTGAAAAAATTCCATAGACGCAGTCGCCTCTTATTCCAATTTGGCGGAAGTTGTCATCGGTCTGAAGTATGGATATTATTTCACTGCAAAAGGCGCGTATCACTCTGCTGACGATTTCCTGCTTATTGCCTTTGAAATAATCTGTTGAATTGCGGATATCAATGAATAATGCGCCTACCCAGGACTTGATTCCATTCTCGTATGTGAACTCATCTTCATTTGAAGGTATTGTTTCAGCTTCTTCTATTGCTGTTTTTGAAGTGAGTATATCTATAACTCTTTTCTTACCACTTCTGTAATCGTAATTGGACATAAAACCCCCTCCCGCCAGATGCATAAAAGACTTTTTCCGTTTTAGTTTATTTGCTGGCTTTATATAAAAGCTTATTTTAACACTTTTGGTTATCTTCTTAAATACTATTGAGAGTTCGTCGCCAACTATATAGTTTGCAGGCGCAGAGGAGCTTTGTTTAATAGAGGAATGATCATCCGTGTTGTTAGTGACGCACTCAACCGCGTTTTCCTTGTCAGTAACTTCAGGAACCGACACCTTAGGCAAACAATCTAAGACAAACGTTTCAATAACTGGATTAGATGTAATTAAAAACATCAATTTGACGTTTGAATGGTCGGCGAATAATTCAAAGGCCACGTTTGGCAACGTTGCATTATCTTCAACATATATTTTCAATAATTATGAAGGAACGTGGGGAGCAACAACTAGTTCAACAAATGCTAGTGTTTATTGCACTATTAAAGATGGCAGCCTAATTATTTCGAAGCCTTCTAAGGCAATTAAATTCAAGAAAGGTATAGCCGAATAAAATCTACTATAGTGTTTGAGACGCCTGGATAAATAGATCTATTCCCCAGTACTACTTAAGTGTACCGTTTTTGCTAGTTGCACAGTCATGTTTGGAATGCGGTTGATATGTTCCTTCCGTACTGTGCCTCGTATTGGTAGACCCTGTTCCTTGCGTCCAATCTATGCATGTTGAGACGATTGTGTTGCTCAGTCGCAAAAACGGCTGAAAAAGGCCAAAAATCGTAAAAAATTGATGGATTTCATTCTTCTCGAAAATGAGTGAAATCCATTTTTTGTCGAGAAAACCGCCCAAAAGCCGGTAAAGCGGTAAAAATAAGGCCTCTACTCGTATGGGGAAATAGGTCGACGCTCAAAATGAACGCCCATCCTACCTCGTATCGACACAGGAACAGGTGACTAGCATCTATACACGATGGAAGGAACAGGTCAAAAAGCCCATAATCATCGGCATTTTCGAAAATTCGTGATTTCCTCATTTTTTACGCTTTCAGGATACAGTGCAACTACACATTCAACCTGGAAAACCGATTTTTAGCCTAAAAAGAGGCAAAAACAGGGGTATAGTTTGATTGGAAAGGGCAAAAAACTCGAAAATCGTTATCACATCAATAAAAAATAGGTTTAGAAAATTTCGATATTTGTTAGGAATTAAAGGGAGATAACACATAAATAGACATGAATCATTAATAATTTCTGATACATCTGTTACACTAATAATGAAATTAGGTGATACGAATGAACCAAAATTACAAAATACTAGAAAAGATGATAGAGAGCGGAGATGGAAGCCTATCCAGAAAAGATGCAATCGCAAATGGTGTTCCACCTGCGTCTTTCGCAAGATACGTAAGTTCCAATCGTCTCGTCAGAATAAGGCGTGGCGTTTACGCGAAAGACGGAGCCGTCGATGACCTCTTCCAACTTCAAAGAAGATATCAGAGGATTGTCTATTCCGGCATAACTGCGCTTTATCTCCTTAGGCTGACCGACAGGATTCCGGATTCGATTGAGTTCACAATCCCTAAGGAGTGCCGCGTGAGAAAAGAAAGCATAGGGTGTAATGCTATTTGTCACATCGAAAACAACGATGAGCTGTTTCATTTGGGAAATGTCAGTACCGGAACCATGTTCGGGAACAACGTCACTTGCTATTCAAAGGAAAAGATGGTTGTGGAGATGATACGGAAAAGGGACGATTATGATTCCGAACTTTTCCTCAAGGCAGTGAAGACGTTTTTGAATGGAAAGGACAAGGACATGGACTTCCTCTTCCAATACGCGAGAATGAGGAAAGTGGAAGAGAAGGTATATCGGATTCTGGAGGCAATGGATTATGAGGATTAACAGGGATTCGCTTTTTATGCGACACGGAAGGTTTGTTTTCAACAATTGATTTCTTAATTTGCTTGTTATAGTTGCAAATATTTAGAAAACATAAAAAAATGCCACAATAACTATGAAATAACAATGACGCAGTGTATAATAGTAAAGGAGGCAGGCTATGAGACTATACAAACGGGAGAGGTATCTGTCCAAAATGCGCGCTTTTTTCCACGACGATGACCTCATCAAAGTGATAACTGGGATACGCAGATGCGGGAAATCCAGCCTCATGCAGACCATAGCGGAAGAACTCAAAGAAGGTGGCGTTGCGGAAAACAACATTATTTACATCGATCTCGATAAACGTGGGTACAAAAGCATTCGGAACGCCGAACAGTTAGATGCATTAATCGAATCCGCCACGCAAGCGAAAGGGATGAAATACCTTTTCATAGACGAGATTCAGAACGTCGAAGGCTTCGAAGAGGTAATCAACGGGTTCAGGTCGGAAGGCGACTATTCGATTTTCATAACGGGCTCAAATTCCTATTTGCTCAGTGGGGAGCTCGTGACGAAACTGACCGGTAGATACCTTGAGTTCGAAATGTTTCCACTGACATTCGACGAATACGAGGACATGAAGAGGTTTTATGGGCGGGAGATAAACCCCAATGCCGAAATAGAATTGAATAGCTATATTTTGGAAGGCGGATTCCCACGAGCTATTCAAATTGACAGCCCTTCGGATAAGCGCACCTACGTGAAGGGAATCATCGATGAGATCTTCGAAAAAGACATAAAACGAAGAGTGAAAATCAAGGACGTTCAGTCCTTTGAATTGGTTCGGAATTACATCATCAACAATTTCGGCGCGACGACAAGCATCAACAGCCTGCACGAAGCACTTCTCAAAAACGGCATGGCCATCAGCCGCGCGACGGTGACTCGGTATATAAAGACGTTGGTTGACGCAAAGATTCTGTACGAATGCAAAAGGTTCGATATGAAATCGAAAAAAACGCTTTCCGGAGAACAAAAGTATTACGTTGCCGACCTAAGTTTTTACTACGCGATGAACACGGACAACCGGATCAATTACGGGCCGACGCTGGAGAATATCGTGTATCTATACGCCAGATGCCTCGATTACGCGGTAAGCGTGGGACGAATCGGAAAGATGGAATGTGATTTCATCCTCAGGGATGTCAACATGGATTATTCATATGTGCAGGTGGCTTATAAGATATTGCAGAGCAAAGATACGGAAGATCGAGAATACAGGCCGTTAGAGAGCATACGGGATAACTATAAAAAATATGTGATGACAACGGACTATATCCTGCAAAAGAGAAATGGAATCCTCCATGTTAATCTGATGGATTTCATAGGCGGGGGAAAACGATTTTAAGCGTAGGACTTGCCCATTAAAAACATGCCAAAAGCGGATGCTACGATTAAAAAAATGGTTTTTAAAGAAGACACCGATTCAGGAAAAATCGCAATCGGCATGGGATGGGGTAGAAAAAATCATTCCCACGCAGAGAATAAATTACTGGTTTTCTGCTCGAAGAAGACGACTTATGCAGGGGGCTGTGGAAATCCTATACGAGGAAAGCGGGCTATGCCTACTTTGAAATGAACTTCAACAAACCAATTTATTCGGTGCTATATAGTGTAGGCTTTTGGAGCAATTCTGAAAATTTAGATGGTACTGCTGCGCTTAAAATAAAAGACAGCAATGGTAATTGGACTCAAATGACCAATTTGCTTTCTCTTCAATTAAACGCTAGAGGACAAGGGCTAAAACGATATTCTAATTATTTTCCTAACGGAATTTATGGGCTCAAATTTGAATGCACTGCCACAGCAACCGGCAGTAGAAACATGGGAAGACTGTCAATTGATGATATTGTTTTTGGTATGAAAGCCGGAAGCAACGATAATAATTATTACATTACAAATTATAGAAAGACTGTAGCATAAGGATAGGAGATGATTGGCACGATGAAAACAAATTTGAAGAAAATATTTGCATTATCCCTCATTTCTTTTGCCTTGTGTGGCTGCAACGAAGGAGCGAATGCCGCCATTCTCAAAGTCGGATTTGATAAATGCATAGGTACCTCTTCTCCTACTCCTCAGGTGGGCCTTGCATTCACTTCTAAAAGTAAGCAATCACTAAATGCTGCTTTTGATGTATATGTAGGCGCTAGAAAAGGCTTTTCCGAAGATTGGTAAAACGATCTATGGGGTTGCAATCCGGGATATGGGAAGTTCGCCATTAATAGAGAGATTAAAACCGAAGCTGGCGAGACTTTCAAAAACGATTACATGATTATTGACGATTTTCCAAACGAGGAGAAATACCTCTTAACCTATGAGACTATCGAAGGGACTGTAGATGGTGTCATTCCGCATTACAGGGGTTATATTGAAGATACGTTTGATTTTTCCTCTATTGATCTAGCAAAAGGGAAAATCGGGTACCACATCGTTTTTTACGATGATATAAATCAAAAGCTTTTCGATGAAAATGTGTATCTATATGGCATTTATTGGGGCGGCACCATGAATTTTGAAAAAGTCAATGAAGAAGTTGTGCTCTCCATATAAATGTTCTTCGGCCAAAGCGAAATTCTTGCTGATCTTCAAGAGGGAACCAAATGCTTAAGCTTCCAGGGGTCGGAACTGCACTAAACAGTTTTATGCATGTTTCCGTGATTGGTCATGAAATGCTGGAACTAGCGATAATTTACAAAACCACCAATGCTTATGGGGTAACTATTCACAAGATGCAAAACTACGAGATATACTCGGACGATAGGCATCCAAATATCCAGAATATAAAAGCGATCATCGATTCGTTGCTGTCACAGGCATTAAGCACCAACGCTGTAATCAAAATTACAATCAATGAAGCCAGAAATTACGTTTGGGTTGGTGGAGAACAATATAGTGGCCGATTGGTTTTATAAATAGTCTCTGAAAATGTCATTCATCTAAATCATAAAAAATAACTGGATGATGCAACCCATACATGTAAGGCGTGCAGTTTTTGCCAGTTGCACAGTCATGTTCAAGCTGTGGTAGATATGTTCCTTTCACACTGTGCCTCATATGGGTAGACCAGTTCTTTGCGTCCATGTTATGCATGTTGAGACTATTGTGCTGCTTCAGCGCAAAAACGGCTAAAAAAGGCCAAAAATCATAAAAAACGGTTGGATTTCCTACTTCTCAAAAAGCGAGAAATCCTCTTTTTTGTTTCGTAAATGCATCAATAGCGATAAAAATAGAATTTTTACTCATATGGAGGAATATTAAAAAAGAACAAAAAGATATCAACACATTCAAAATATCTGTTAATAAAAAATTCAACAATATTTGGCTAGAAAATGTTTATAAATTAAATTATGTTAATAATGAACTAGTCAAAACAAACATAGATAAAGTTACATATAATAAAACACAAGATTCTATTGCTTTGAATTTAGAAAAGAATGAAAACTGTGTTGGATATTATTTTGAAGTTAAAGTTGCATATATTCTAAAAGATATAAGAGGCTTCATGTACTATACAGGTTCAATGGTGTTATTTTAAATAAATTTGAATTGTGGTCCTAAAAAAAATTAAGGCCTTTTTT